>Ga0187890_10001570_pt1 | contig 16269 bp, 15 predicted proteins | sample June2016WEW_21_1_FD_133005 | JGI IMG/M metagenome (GOLD analysis project Ga0187890, IMG submission 133005) | Peatland microbial communities from SPRUCE experiment site at the Marcell Experimental Forest, Minnesota, USA - June2016WEW_21_10 | ecosystem: Environmental > Terrestrial > Soil >... | reverse complement strand
GGTTCCGGTGCAGCCGGCGCAACCCAAGCAAGCGCCTCCTAAAAATACTCCAGCGCAAGCGCAGCCTCCCCTGCAGGCGCAGCGGCCACCAACGGCACAGCGACCGACAGCGCAACGGCCACCAGCGGGAGCGGCGCAACCGACGCCGACACCGGCACGAGCGCAGCCGACGCCGACAGCGGCGTGGGCGCATCCGCCGCCTCCGCCGCCTCCGCCGCCATGACCGCACCCGCCACAGCCGCAGCCGCCGCCGCGGGCAACTCTTATGCCTTGGCTCAGCGGGGGATTTTCCCTATCGAAGACTTGAAAGGTCGCCAGACTGACGTCAGAGATTTCCTCCTCGGCCAGAATAAATCGCCGTGCGTTGTCCTGCGACGGTACATTCGTTGCGGGTGCGGTTGCCGATGCGGCGCCAGTCATCGCCAGAGAAACCCCAGCTGCGCCCAATGCCAAGGCTGCCTTGCCGCGCTTCCGTTTGGAACTTCGCCTCGCCTGCGTCATGGTAAACCCTCCGCGTCAGCGTTTCGACCAAGGGACCCGCATCAACTTTAGCCCCCTGCGCCATGAACCGGCAAGATGTCGCTTTGGTTCCGCTTGGCCAAATGAACGAAGAAGGTGGGCGGTTTTGGCTTTCGGTCGTAGCGCAGGACTGAAGGCGTCGCCGATTTGGTGGCCCGGTCGCGAAGGGACAGGGACGCGGACACGGGTCGCGCCCCCGCAGGCCAGCTAGCAAACGTCAAAGCCTGTGCCGCGCCCGTGACAGCTATCACTGACTCGGGGTCTGCTGCGTCCGCTCCGCGGCGTCCGCAACGATTTTATAGGCGGCCGCAAGCTCCGGATCGTTCTTCGCCACGTCCGGCGCGACGCTCGAAATGATTTTCATCATCTTCGCTTGCTCGTCCGGCGGCAGCTTGATCAGCTCACCGCCCGCCGCGGAATAGCTCGCCTCACTGTCCTTGACCGATTGCGCAGCGAACGTGTTGATAGCGAGCGACTGCGCCTTGGCGTCTTTTTCGATGATCTGTTGCAAGTCCTTCGGTAAGGAGTCGAACCAGCTCTTGTTGACCTCAGCGATGATGAAGATCGCCGGCTGACCCGTCTCCGTGACGTATTTCGCTGCGTCGGCCATATGGAAATTAGCGATCGGCCCGATTCCAGTGTCGGCGCCGTCGATGGCGCCCTGCTGAATGGCAGGCATGACATCGCCGAGAGACATTGCAACGGGCGTGACGCCGAGCCGCTCGAATGCCGCGCTTTGAAATTGCGAGGCGAAAATTCTGATCTTCTTCCCCTCGAAGTCGGCGAGATGACGTAGAGGCATCCTTGAAACGATTGCGGACTGCTCAGCCATGAACAACCCAACGCCATGCAGCCCCTTGTTGGCGCCGAACCCGAGCATCAGCTTGAGCACCGCGGGATCGGCCGCCACCCGCTGGCCGTGCACCTGTGAATTTACCAATCCGGGCGCCGCCATGACCTGAAAGCGTTGGTCGAGGCCTACCATGAATTCGGGCGGAACGACCTCCATCTGGATCGAGCCAAATTGCGTACCTTCGATCTGACGTGGGATCGAGCCGAGTTGGCTCGCCGGATAAACGTGGACCTTGATGCGGCCGCCGGAATCCTTTTCCACCGCCGCCCCAAAACGGTCCGCCCACGTGTCCGGAATATCGTGGATCGTTGGGGTCGAGATTTTCATCTCATAGGTTTTATCTTGGGATTTATCTTGCGCCCGCGCCGGACCGAGTTGCAGCGCCAACGCCATGGAAAGCGTGCCGGCGGCAACCATCGCCGGCGCGCGAATTACAGCCTTCGTGAGACGCATAGCCTTCGTGAGACACATATTGTCCTCCCTGGTCAGGTGCCGCCGGATGCCGGCGAATTTTTTTATTTTTTGAACGTCCGCGCCCGATGCTTGGTCGGGTTGCCCTGCGAAAGTCCATCACACAGTTTAATTGATCGGCGGTCGCGCTACCGACACGACTTGGTGAGTGCGTTCTTTTGACGCGATCCATGCGGCCGGTTGGGTACTTCAGACACTCCAAGGCTCAGGTGTCGGTGAAGGCCAACAACAGGGATAATTCTCGGTGCCGTCAAAGATCTTATGCCCTGGACATCCGGCGGCACCTGGAATTTACGTAGACCAGTCGATAAGGACCGCGACAGCCGCGATGAGGACTGCGATTGCGGTAGCGGTGAACGCGAACCATGGTTTCGACCGGCAGATGGCAAAGCCGGTGAGCGCAATGATGAGCAAGGCCGCCGCAATCAACTCGGCAATGAGGGCAAGTCCTTTCGGCGTGATCATTTGGGTTTCGGGTTCCAGCATCGCAATTCATATTGCGCGCGCCCAACGTGCCGATTGCGAACATAGTCGCGTCAGATTACGCAGCCCTGTCGGACAGGTTAAATGCACGTAAGATTCGGCACAACTTCCAGGGCGACACATCAAGCAGTTGGATGGAAGTGCAGCGGATCGCTGAAGCCCTGATCCGCCCGACTTTCCTGCAGTGCAGAATGTCGTTCCTGCCCATAGCGGACATTCGCGGCGATGCAATGACTTGTCAGTTTTCGGAGCAAAGCGGACTCGCGTAAGCCATCCGCCCGGAATCCCCGTTTTTGGGTCCACGCGGTCTTTCGCAGCTTCACCTTGCGCCGACGCGGCGGCAAAACTTTGCACGACGCTCGAGCGTTTCCGGCTGACCTGTCAGCCGACGATTTTTGCCGGCCGGCACTTGGCGCTGGATTGAAGCGGCACTGATTTAGCGGCCGAGGCAGTGGGGCCTCCAATCAGATGCCCATGTTCCGATATTGCTGCCACTTTCAGGGCACGGCGGACATGGCCGGACCCGCTGCTCGCACACCCAAGTCGCTTATGACCCTGAGCGTCACTTCGTCACCGTCAATTGATGCATTGCGAAAGATTCATTCGATCATCCCGTCGGCATGCCATCGGTCGCTTGCTCTTTGCTCATGCAAAAGGCTCATCTGACGATTATACGCGGCCGAAATCCGTCAGAATTCAAGCCTGGCGAAGCGGTGGCTTCCAACCCCGAGGAAGGTGATCGCGATCGCAGAGAGTACGGTGACGTCGGTGGCTATACCGAAGTACGAGGTATGGATGAGGAGCGTGCGCACGCCGTCGACCCCATAGGAGAGCGGGTCGATTGAGGCGAGCGCCCGCAGAAGCGGCGGAATATTCGTCAGCGGGTATAGCGCGCCGGACAGAAAGAACATCGGCATCACCAGAAAGTTCATTACCAGCTGGAAGCCCTGCATGTCGGTGACAAACGAGGCCACGGTGATGCCGAGCGCCGAAAACATCGACGCAGCCAGGAACATGACGAGGACTGCCGGAATGACGAGAGCCCAGCTGTGCGGTTCAAAGCCGAAAAGCAGTGTCAGCGCGAAGACGATGCAGCCTTGCGCGGTGGCGACACTTGCACCCCCGAAGGTGCGACCAAGCATGATGGCGACGCGCGAAACCGGCGCGACCAGCGTTTCCTTCAAAAAGCCGAACTGACTGTCCCAGATGATCTGCATGCCATTGAAGATTGACGTGAAAATGATCGCCATGCAGATGACGCCGGGAACCAGGAATAGCAGGTAGCTGCCCTTCCCGGCGCCCTGGGAGACGTTGCCGAGCCCGTAGCCAAGTGCGAGCAGAAAAAGGATCGGTTGGCCGAGCGCCCCCACGATGCGCGAGCGGGAGCGGAGGAATTTCTTCAGTTCCCGAAGCCACGTGATGTAGATGGTTCGCAGCATGAGCCGTCATCCTCCACGCGCGCGGCGCATCCTGCGCAGGTGTTCAAGTCCCGAAGCGCTCTCGTGCCGAATATCGCGTCCAGTCAATTCGAGAAATGCGTCTTCGAGCGATTCTTTGCCTGTATGCCGCTTCAACTCTTCTCCGGTGCCGGAGGCGACGATGCAGCCGTGGTCGATGATGGCGATCGTGTCCGCATTTCGGTCAGCCTCGTCCATGTAATGGGTGGTGAAGAAAACCGTGATCCCGTCGCTTTCATTCAGCCGCCCAAGATATTCCCACATGTGATTGCGGGTTTGCGGATCGAGGCCGAGCGTCGGTTCGTCAAGAAAAATGATTTTCGGATGGTGCAGAAGCCCGCGCGCGATTTCGAGGCGCCGCTTCATGCCGCCGGAAAACTCTCTCACATAGCTCCGGCGGCGATCGTCCAGGTCGACGAATTTGAGCAATTCGTCGATACGCGCCAGCCGCGTCTTGCGGGTGACGCCGTAAAGCGCGCCGTGCAGTTCCATGTTCTCCCACGCGGTAAGATCGTCGTCGAGAGAAGGGTCCTGAAAGACGATGCCGAACGAGCGTCGGACCGCATTCGGGTGTGTTATGGGGTCGTTGCCGTCGATCAGAATCCTCCCGGACGTGGGTCGCAGCAATGTCGTCAACATCTTGATCGTCGTCGACTTGCCAGCGCCGTTGGGACCGAGGAAGCCGAACGTCGTCCCCTGCTCGACCGACAGCGAAATTCCTTTCACCGCTTCCAAACGGCCGAAGGTTTTTTTCAAGTCCTTGACTTCGATGATGTTGGTCATGGCGAGGAGAGCCGTAGCCCCGAACGGCGAGTGTACATGTCATGGCCGACCTCAGGTTTACGCATCACGCCGCTCCTTAGAGGGAGGCGCGCGGATCGTACGGTTTTGCTGGCGCAAACTCCCCGGCAAAAGCGCGCTCGTGCAATTCCCAAGACGATGCGCCCGCCTTGCGCGCCGCGATCATCTTCTCGGGATCAATCTGCGCCCTCGTGGAACGCTCGCCGGACTGCGACGCAGTCCTCATGTGTTCCGTCGCCGTCCATTCATTGCCGTAGTTGTTGACGTTGAGCTCGACGCTGTTCTGGTCGGGGTCGGTGTAATAAAGCCCCGTCTGCAGGCCTTCATCGACCGCCATCATCGGCATGATGCCTACGGCCTTGAGGCGAGCGTAGGTGCCCAAGAGATCGTCGAGCGTCTGGTATTCGAACGCGACGTGCTGCACCCGGACGTGGCGCGGTTTGTCGGGATCAGGCACCGCGCCCGGCGCTTCGAAGAAGACGATGCGATGATGGACCTCATCGTTGCCGACAAAGGCCATCGCCGAAAACGGCGCCCGATTCTGTGCTCCGGGCGGCATCGATGCACGATAGTTGACCGTCATGCCCAAAACCTTGCGGTACCAATCGATCATGGCGTCCAAGTTGCCGGTGGTCACGCCATAGTGTTGCAGCTTCGGATGGATGATGATTTCAGTGTTCATTTGCATTCTCCCTTTGACGTCGAATAAGTCTAACGATTAGGCGCCATACAAATATGTTAGGCGACTAACTATGTCAATGATCGTTCTCACAAACGTGATCGACAAAGCAGGATGCATTGACAATCAGATAGTTAGGCGCCAAACTTATTGGCAAGGAGACAGCAATGGACAACCGGCAACCGGGCAAGCGCGGTCCGGGACCGCCGCCCGCGGTCATGGAGCAGATTCGCAAGCGTCTCTCGGCGAGAGAGGTGCAGGGGATGGAAACGCTGTTCGCGCTGCGCGCGACCGCCCAACAGGCCGACAACGCACTCAGCGAATGGATGGCGGGTACCGTGGGATCGGTGGCGCGTTACCAGATCCTGATGGCGCTGTGGGCGACCAAAGGAGATGGACTCCCGCACAAAGACATCGTCGAAGCGATGGGTGTAACCCGCGCCACCGTCTCAGGCCTCATGGCAGCCCTCGAACGGGAAAGCTTCGTGAGGTCGACCATCGACCGCGACGACCGCCGGAAACTGATTGCGCGCTTAACCCCCCGGGGCGAGGCGGTCATCAAGAAAGCATTTGAGGTCAACCTGGACCGATTTCGCACGCTGTTCGCGTCTCTGTCGTCGGCCGATCTGACCCGTTTGACGGATTTGCTGCAACGCGTCCGCGAGAGCTTTGGCGCGACGCCCCAGTGAGCGCAGTTTTTCTGCAGTGCAAAACGGTCGCTCTTGGCCGACCGCGTCATTTCGCTGCGATGCAGTGACTTGTCAGTTTTTGGAGCAAAGCGGACTGGCGTAAGTCATCCGCCCGGATTCGCCGTTTGGGTCCACGCGGTCTTTCGCAACTTCAGCTTCTGTGGTTATGGATTGCCGCAATGACGTCCGGGAATGCAATGAAACGCGCATTGTTCCTGCCGACTGCCCGCCAGACCAATTGGCTCTTGGTCGTCGGCTTTTTGTCGCTCGGCCAGGCGCTCTATCTGCGCTACATGGCGCTGGAGAACAACACCGTGGCGCTCGCCTGCCAGGCGGGCATGCGGACCTGGTTGTGCGATAGCTTCCGGCTGACGATCGTTCTGTTCAATCACAGCGTCTTCGGCTGGGTGGCGCTGGCCGCCGCGGCGCTCAATTTGTTCCGGCCCTCGATCGTGCTGGTGACGCTGGCGCTTGCCGCAACCGCCTTCGGCATCGTGCTGCACAACGCCGATCTCGCAGGCCTGGCGGCCGGCCTTCTCATTTTGAGTCTGGCGCGTCCCGCGCCCGCAGCAGAATGACGCTTAAGCCCGCAATGGCGGCGCAGAACCAGACCGCCTGCCAGTTGGCGAAGCTTTCGTTGACGGCGATGTAGCCGGCCGAGGCCATGAGCGCGGCGCCTGCGACCGTCTCGGCGACCGCGCGCGCTCCGCCCGGGCGCGGCACGGCGATCATCAGCACCAGGAACGGCACCACGGCAGCGGTCAGCGGCGCGAACGGAAAATCGCGGTAGCGCGGATCGAACACCAGCCCGAGCGCCGCCTGCAGCGCCAACAGAACGAGCACAATGAAGACACCGCCGAGCGCCCAGTGCAATCCGCCACGGCGCTCGCCGGCGCGGCTGAGAACGGCGGCGAAAGTCGGCAGCGCGCGGCCGACGGCGCAGGCGTCGGCGCATACGATGGGTGCTGCCGCGGCAAGGAGCGCAAACGTCAGCGAGCGCAGCCAGCCGCCGACGCTGTAGCTCTGGATCGGAATGGTCTCGACCGCGAGGCCGAACATCACCGCGGGCAGGAACGCGATTGCCGCGATTTTGGGCCACAAATGCGGCGTCGGATTTTTTCGCGGGCTGGCCGTCGCCGCTATGCCGAACGTCAAGGCCGCGAGCAGGATTCCGGAGAGCGCGCCGAAGAGCCAGTGCGGGTGATCGGACACCGGACCGCCGAGGGTGAATTTCGGCCCCTGGGTCGAACGGTCGAAAATGCCCCAGTACCGCCCGGTCGAGCCTTCCAGCGCGCGCTTCCAGGGTTGGTCGAACGCCTCGATGATGTTGACCCGGAAATTCTCGCGCTTGCCGAGCGTAAGAGTCTCTTCGATGGCGCGGGCTTGGTTCGACGGCGACGGCAGCGCGCCCTCGCGCATGCGGCCATGGCTCGGCCAGCCGAACTCGCCGATGACGATCTCCTTGTTGGGAATGGCCGCCACGACTTTTTTGCGGATGGCATCGACATGGGCCGCTGCGCGCGACGCCGGTAACGGAAAATCCTCCCAATAGGGCAGGATATGGATGGTGACGAAATCGACCGCGTTCTGCAGGTCGGCATAGCGCAGCCAGAACTCCCAAACGTCGGCATAAGTCACCGGCTGGGTGATCTGCGCCTTGACCTCGCGAATGATGGCGCCGAGATCGGGGGCCGACAGTTCGCCGCGCAAAAGCACTTCGTTGCCGACAATCACCGCGCGGATGACGTCGGGGTATTTTTTGGCGAGCGCCACGGTGACGGCCATTTGCGCCCGGTTGCGCGCGATCTTATTGGACAGCCACAACCCCTGCATGACTTTGAGCCCATAGCGCTGGGCGATTTCAGGAACCTTATCGAGGCCGTTCTCGACCGAATAAGTGCGGATGCAATCGGTGTAGCGCGCGAGGAATTTGAGATCCTCGTCGATCTGCTGCGGCGGCACTTGGGTGGTTTCAATCAGCGGGTCCTGGCCGTCGCGGTACGGCGCATAGGAGACGCAGTAAAGCTTCTCGCCCGCCGCGAGCGGTGACGGCGGCAACGCCACAGGCTTGCCGAGCCACCACCAGGCAATACCGATCGCCAGGGCTGTTATGGCAAAAAACGTAAGCGGCTGGCCGGCCAAGATGCGCGACATCCTTGTCGGATTAACCGCGGGAACCGATCCTGCCAAGGTCAACCTTGTTGCGCCGCCAAGTCTTGTTGCGCTCCCTTGCGTGCTGGACAAACGGGCGCAGTTAGGCTGTTGTCAGTGCGGCTGTGGCGCAAATCAACGCCGGAAAGGTGGCTTAGTCCCATAGCCGGAAACGTCCGTTTCATCAGCGCAAACAGGTTAGAGATCCCAGTCAAACCCATGTGCCATCGTGTGTTTCGCGTTGCGTTAGGTCTATGCCTTGCGATCGGGCTCGCCTCGGCCCCGGCGGCACTGCTGGCGGCCCCGGCACTCGCCCAAAGCACCGATGCCAAGCCTGCCGATCAGGCCCCGGCGAACGGCCAGGAGCCGGCCAAGGAGCCGCAAAAGGTCGATGAATTTGCCGAAGCCCAGAAGGCGCTGGGCGGGCCCGCGGGCAATCCCGAATGCGTCTGGCTCGGCCGCCGGGTGGTCAGCCTGTTGTGGCGCGACGATCTCGATACCGCCTTCCGCCATCTCGACCTCTACGACCGCTTCGGCTGCCCGAGCGGCCATATCCAGGCGACCTTCCGGTGCCTGCTCCTGCATTCCAACAATATCGATCCGAAGGCCGCCGACAGCCTCAATGGGCGGGTGAATTCCTGCTGGATCAATCCGACTTTGCAGGTGAACCCGCCACCCGCCGTCCCCGCCGCTCCCGCCGCGTCGGTCCCAAGCCCGACCACGAACCGCTAGAGGCGGCCGCTGCGCGGCGCTCGGCCGCGCGCGGAATTTCTCGCAACATCACGGCGCGTTGTCTTGAATTCGCCATGCACCAGCGCTACTTGTTTGTTCGCCGCTCGCAAGGTAGCCTCATCGCCTTACGACCAACGTCGAACCTTGGGGACAGGTTCGGGCCTGTGTATCCTTCGCCCCGCGTGGTTGAAAGTCGATGCGCACCGTCGCCGCTGTACTCGCGCTGGTCGCGTGCGTGCATGCTGGGCTGTGGGCACTGCTAAGAACAAATGAGACTGCGCCGGATTTCACCGGTCAGCTCGCGAGCGTCTCCTACTCCCCGTTCGCGGATTCTTCGCACCCCGACACCGGTCAACGCCCCACCGCCGAACAGATCCGGGCCGATCTGAAGGCTATCGCGCCCTATACGCGGGCCATCCGCACCTATTCGTCCACCGGCGGCGCCGAGCTCGTGCCGCCGATCGCCGCCGAGTTCGGCCTGAAGGTCACGGTCGGCGCCTGGATCGACAAGGACAAGGAGCGCAACGAGCGCGAAATCCGCTCCGCGCTCGATCTCGCCCGCCACAACAGCAACGTCAACGCCATCGTCGTCGGCAACGAAACCACGCTGCGCGCCGAGATGACCGTCGACGACCTGATCCAGCTCATCCAAAGGGTGAAGCGGCAGAGCCCAGTCCCTGTAACTACTGGCGAAATCTGGACGGTCTGGATCGACCATCCGGAGCTCGCCTCGGCGGTCGACTTCATCGCAGCGCATATCCTGCCGTACTGGGAAGGCTTCGATTATACCCACGCGGTCGACCACACCATCGAGTTCTACGACAAGCTGCGCCAGATGCATCCGGGCAAGCGCATCGTCATCGCCGAGTTCGGCTGGCCGAGCGCGGGTTACAATTTCCATGATGCCAATCCCGGCCGCATGGAGCAGGCAGCCGTCATCCGCGATTTCGTCCATCGCGCCGAGGCCTATGGCATCGACTACAACATCGTCGAAGCCATCGATCAGCCGTGGAAGACGTTTGAAGGCGGCGTCGGCCCCTATTGGGGACTGTTCGATGCCTCGCGGCAGGCAAAATTCTCCTGGACCGGCGTGATCACCGACCCCGACTACATCAAGCGCGCCAGCCTCGCCGTCCTTCTCGGCGTCCTCTTGTCGTTGCCGATCCTGGCCATGAGCGGGGCGACCGCGGCGCAGGCTTTGCTGTTGGCGGCGTCCGCCAACGCGGTCGGTGCCTGGTTTGCCGCTATCGTCGCCTTCTGGAAGGGCCATTACTTCGTGCCCGGTGCCGCGTTTGCGCTCGGGCTGGGCATCCTGCTTCTCATCCCGCTGGTCGCCATCACGCTGGCGCGGTTGGAGGAGATCGCGGTCATCGCCTTTGGCCGCGGCCCGCGACGGCTCGCCAACGCGCCGTCCCTGGTGCCGAGCCAGGACGGCTACACCCCGAAAGTGTCCATCCACGTCCCGGCCTGTCGCGAAGCGCCGGAAATGCTGGTGCAGACGCTGGATGCCGTCTCCCGCCTCGACTATCCCAATTTCGAATGCGTGGTGGTGATCAACAACACGCCCGATCCGGCGTACTGGGAACCGGTCGAGGCGCACTGCCGCACGCTCGGCGAACGCTTCAAATTCATTCGGGTCGATAAGCTTGAAGGCTACAAGGCCGGCGCGCTGCGCGTGGCGCTCGAGCACACCGCAGCCGACGCCGAAATCATCGGCAGCATCGATGCCGACTACGTTGTCGAACCGAACTGGCTCAAGGATCTGGTGCCGCTGTTTGCCGATCCCAATGTCGGCTTCGTGCAGGCGCCGCAGGACCACCGCGACGGCGACCGTTCGGTAATGCACTGCGCTATGAACGCGGAATATGCCGGCTTCTTCGACATCGGCATGGTGCAGCGTAACGAGGTCAATGCCATCGTCATGCACGGCACCATGGCGCTGATCCGGCGCTCAGCGCTCGAAGCCGCCGGCAATTGGGCGACCGACACCATTGTCGAGGACACCGATCTGGGCCTTGCCATCCTCGAGCACGGCTACACCGCCCACTACACCAACCATCGCTACGGCCACGGGCTCTTGCCCGACACCTTCGACGCCTATAAGCGCCAGCGCCAGCGCTGGGCCTATGGCGGCTTCCAGCTGTTGCGCAAGCATTGGCGGCGGCTGTTGCCGCGGGTCGATGGACTGACCCGCGAGCAGAAGCGCGAATACGGCATCGGCTGGCTCAACTGGCTCGGCGCCGACAGCATCGGCGTCGTCGTTGCGCTTTTGAACATCGTCTGGGTTCCGATCGTCGCGTTCGCCAATATCGCGGTGCCGGATCGCATCCTGACGCTGCCGATCATCGCCACCTTCACGGTGTCGGTGATCCATTTCATCACGCTCTATCGGCTGCGCGTGCGGGTGTCGGCGGGGCAAATGCTGGGCGCGGTCTGCGCCGCCATGGCCGTGCAATGGACGGTGGCGCGCGCCGTCGGCATGGGCCTCATCAACGAGAGCGTGCCGTTCCTGCGCACAGCCAAGGGCGGCGGCACGCGCAAGGGCCCGGATTTCGCGGCCTTCTGGGAGGCGGTGATCGCGGTGCTGCTCTTAGTCGGCGCGCTGACGCTGGTGGTCACCAATTACAAGCAGGTCCACGAGATCAATATTTTCGCGCTCGTGCTGGTGGTGCAGAGCCTGCCGTTCATCGCCGCCGTCATTCTCGGCAGCATCGAGGGCACGCGCTTCAACTCGTTCGCCTACTGGCGCGCTGTAGAGGCCAGGGCGGCGGCGCTCTTGCCGCAACTGCAGCAGCGGCAAGTCATCGCCGAGCCGCCAAAACTGCCGGCCGAGAACCGCATCGAGGCGGCGCAGTAACTTGTCATTCCGGGGCGCGCCAAAGGCGCGAACCCGGAATCCATAATCACTGTCATCCAAGAACGGGACGAACGCAGGAGAATACTGCTGTTGCGTCTGTGGTTATGGATTCCGGGTTCGCCGCTTCGCGGCGCCCCGGAATGACGGCTATCCCGCCAGCGCGCTTTCGGCGAGCCGCACCCAGTACGACGTCCCGATCGGAATCACCTCGTCGTTGAAATCGTAAGCCGGGTGATGCAGGCCGGCGCTGTCGCCGTTGCCGCAGAAGATGAAGGCGCCCGGCCGCTCGTTGAGCATGAAGGCAAAATCCTCCGCCGCCATGCGCGGCGGCGTGGCGGTGTCCACCTTGTCCTGGCCGGCGATCTCGCGCGCCACGGCGGCGGCAAAGGCAGTCTCCCTCTCGTGGTTCACCACCACCGGATAGCCGTTGGTGTAGGTGATCTTCGCCTTGGCGCCATAAATCCGCGCGGTGCCTTCGACGATAGCGTTGATGCGCTCGCGCAGCAGATCGCGGACCTCGACCGTTAGCGCCCGCGCCGTGCCGCGCAGCTTGGCGTGCTGCGGAATGACATTGTCGGTATGGCCTGACTGGAACATGCAGATCGACACCACCGCGGCTTCCAGCGGATCGACATTGCGCGCCACCACCGACTGCAGCTGGTTGATGATTTGCGCGCCGACCAGGATGGTATCGACGCTCAGCTGCGGCCGTGCCGCGTGGCCGCCCTTGCCTTCGAGCTCGATCGCAATGTGATCGGCGGACGCCATGATCGGCCCCGACCGGATGGCGAATTCGCCGACCGGGAGGCCGGGAAAATTGTGCATGCCGTAGACTTCCTGGATGCCGAAGCGGGTGATCAGGCCGTCCTTGATCATGGCCTCCGCGCCGGCGCCACCCTCCTCCGCCGGCTGGAAGATCATCACCGCGGTGCCGGCGAAATTGCGCGTCTCGGCGAGATATTTTGCGGCTCCGAGCAGCATCGCGGTGTGGCCGTCGTGGCCGCAGGCGTGCATCTTGCCGGGCACCGTCGACTTGTACGGCAGGCCGGTCTCCTCCTCGAGCGGCAGCGCATCCATGTCGGCGCGCAGCCCAACCACTTTGCCGCCGGCCTTGCGGCCGCGGATGATGCCGACGACCCCGGTGCGGCCGATGCCGGGCACCACTTCGTCGCAGCCGAAACTCTTGAGCTTGTCGGCGACCGACGCCGCCGTGCGATGCACGTCGTATTGCAACTCCGGATGGGCGTGCATGTCGCGACGCCAGGCGGTGATCTCGTCGTGCAGGTCGGCGACGCGATTGACGATCGGCATGGCATGGCTCCTCGCTCGGCGGCTTACCCGGCGGTCAAAGCTAATCTAGCAAAAGCGTCACAAAAAGGCGCGCAAGGCTGGTAAAGCCTGAAGCTTTTAAGTATCTGATCCGGCTTGGGAGCGCGTAGCTCAGTTGGTAGAGCACGTGACTTTTAATCACGGGGTCCAGGGTTCGAATCCCTGCGCGCTCACCACTCCGATCATGGCCGTTTGCGGCGATCGTTCCCGTGAATTTTCCTGCTTTGAATCCGTGGCTTGCAAACACTTTCTCAAGCTATTTGCGACAATCATGTGACCGTCGATGCATCGGCATACGGGGACGGGGGAGATCGTAGACGCAGCGTATCCGCGGCGGTCTCCCCCGGACTAAACTTTGCCGGCCGAAAACGCTATATCCCGGCGCCCGACCAATCGGATCACACCACAATGGCAGACCGCGACGGCCAGGACGGCAGCCAACGGCGCTCGCTGATCGCGCTGGGCGTGGTGGTTGTCCTCTTCCTGCTCGGCTGGCTGTTGGCCCACGAACTCTATGCGTCGGGAAAATTGGAAGACTGCCTGATGTCGGGCCGCACCAATTGCGTGCCTCTGGATACGCACAGCCGCTGATATTCAAACCCGGTGTCGAACTCGAAACCTGCCGTTTTGTTCCGGCGTACCGGAACCTTCCACAGCCACGGGAGTTTCACGAAGGCGTCGCGGCGGCGCCATACGCGGCCCGCAACATGCCCGGCGATTGGGTGCGGTGAGCGAGCGTCGAGGAGGGATCGATGATCGTACAATCCGCGTGTGCATCGACACGGGTTCTTGCGACCGAAGATTTACGCCGGCCGAAATGTCCGGACTGCGGCAGCGTCCTTCTGATCGCCGAGGAGTCCCGGTTCAACCTTCGCGGCCGTATCGACCATGCCTGGTCATGTGACGCCTGCGGTACTGCGTTCGTCACTTCGATCAGGTTGCGGCGGCGGGCCTCGCAAGGTGTCGCCTATCCGTCTGATCCCGTTGAGTAAAATTCCGCGTATCGAGGCCAGCATGGCGCCGCGTGCGTGGCCCGGTGGCTGCGGCCAAGTGGTCAAGGCTGTCGGAACAGGCAATAATCGTCACCAAGGCGGTGTTCGTATTCATTACCGCGAAACAGTCCACAAGGAGGGACCCCATGCGTCAAACGTTTGATCGCCGATCGATATTGGGACTTGCAGTTGGAAGCGCCGCCGGCGTGGTGCTCGCGTCATCCGCCAAGCCGACTTACGCGGCCGGCACGGCCTACAAGGCGACGATGGACGGCAAAAGTGAAGTGCCGCCCACGACCAGCAGCGGCACCGGCACGGCCACCGTGACCTACGATCCGAGCACCAAGATGGTCACCTGGGAGGGCAGTTTTTCAGGGCTCTCGGGACCGGCCACCGCGGCGCACATCCATGGTCCCGCCGAAGCCGGCAAAAATGCCGGCGTCATCGTTCCGCTTTCTCAGGCGGGCACGCCTTTCACCAGTCCGTTCAAAGGCTCGGCCACATTGGCCGATGACAAGGCGGCGGCGCTTGCAGCGGCGCTGTCATCCGGTCAGGCCTATGTCAACGTCCACACCGCGGCGAACCCCGGCGGTGAGGTGCGCGGCCAGCTGAAGAGTTAAAGCGCGCTGGCTTGTTGCGTCGGTACCAGTCGCGATTTGTGTCACCCGCCGGTCCTGCGTATCACGGACCGGCGGGTACTTTTTTGTTCGCCGGGCAACGAGGCCGCGCTACTGCTTGGCAATGCCCGCCTGCGCGATCACCTTGCCCCATTTTTCGATATCGGCGCGCATGCGCGCATCGAGCTCGGCCGGCGTTGACGCTTTGGCGTCGATGCCGAGATCCAGCGCGTGCTTCTTCAAGTCGGGGTCGGCCAGCACGTCGTGCAGCGCCTTGTTCAAGGTCGCAATGATGGCGTCGGGCGTCCCCGCCGGCGCATAAAGCCCGTTCCACGCCGTGACGTCGAAATTGGGCACGCCGCCCTCCTGCACTGTCGGGATGTTCGGCAATTCCGGCGAGCGCTGCGGCGCGCTGGTGGCGATGGCGCGCGCCTTGCCGCCGTCCAACGTCGGCTTGAGCGCAGCATAGAAATCGATGTCCATCTGGATGTCGTTGCGCAACAGCGCCACCACCACGTCGGGCGAACTGCGGAACGGCACGATCACCACGTCGATGCCGGCCATCGCCTTGAACAATTCGGCGGTGAGGTTTTGCGTTGAGCCGACATTGATGGTGCCGACATTGAGCGTGCCCGGCTTTTCCTTCGCGGCTTTGAGGAAATCGCCCAGCGTCTGGTACGGCGACGCCGCGTTGACCATGAAGTCACAGGTGAAATAGCCGATGGTGGAAATCGGCACGAATTGCTTCAGCGGATCGAACGGCAGGTGGTTGAACAGCGGCACGCTGATCGCGGTGCCGTTGGTGAGCAGCGTCAGCGTATAGCCGTCGGTGCCGCCGGCGAGCCCGGCGCGGGCCGCGGCGATGCCGCCGGCGCCGGGCATGTTCTCGATGAAGAAGTTTTGCCCGAGTTTTTCGCTCAAGGCTTGCGCGACGAGGCGCGCCGTGACATCGGCGACGCCGCCGGGGCCGAACGGCAGGATCACGCGCACCGGATGATCCGGATATTTGGCCTGCGCGCGCGCCGCGGGCGCGGCAAGGCCGGCGGCCAGCAATGCCAACGAAAAGTCCCGGCGCGAAGGTCGCAATGGCGTTTGCTTCATACGGCAAATCCTATTTGAGCGTCGGTATTGTGAGGCGACGGTGTAGCGTCATTCGCTGCCGCAGGCGCGGGCCGATGTTGCGACATTACGTCCGTCAGTTTACGTGGTTACGATTCTGGGTTACGATTCTGGCGGTCGCCCTTCGCGGCCCATTGCTCACGGGTCAGCGCGAGATAATCGGCAAAGCGGCCGGCCGCGATGGCGGCGCGCGCGCCCGCCATCACGTCTTGGTAGTAGTACAGATTGACGATCGACAACAGCGTGCCGCCGAGCGCCTCGCCGGCGCGGAACAGGTGATGCAGATAGGCGCGGGAAAAGTCGCGCGCTGCGGGGCAGCGGCTCTCCGCATCGAGCGGCCGCGGATCCTCGGCATGGTGGGCGTTCTTGATGTTGATCGCGCCGAACCGCGTGAACGCCAGCCCATGGCGGCCGTTGCGCGTCGGCAGGACGCAATCGAACATGTCGATGCCGCGGGCGATCGCTTCGAGAATGTCGGCCGGCGTGCCGACCCCCATCAGATAGCGCGGCTTGTCGGCCG
>Ga0187890_10001569_pt1 | contig 16281 bp, 12 predicted proteins | sample June2016WEW_21_1_FD_133005 | JGI IMG/M metagenome (GOLD analysis project Ga0187890, IMG submission 133005) | Peatland microbial communities from SPRUCE experiment site at the Marcell Experimental Forest, Minnesota, USA - June2016WEW_21_10 | ecosystem: Environmental > Terrestrial > Soil >... | reverse complement strand
TAATTCTCGACGCCCATGGGCGATTCGAGTATCGAGTAGGTGCAGAATAGATCGAAGTCCGAGAGGCCGAGAAGCTTCTCGCGAATACGATCGCCGTTGCGCAAGCGGAAATCGCGCACGCAACCGACTTTGTCCGCCGGTTCGCCGTTCTCGATGCGGCTTTCGGCAATGCCCGGATGCCACGCGGGCAGGCCGTTAAAGTCTCGCACCCGCGCCCATACGCGGTCGGAACGGCCGTTGATGACGCTCGAGATATAGACGCGGGCCATAGGCTTTTTCCTTGTTTGGGACCTCGTCTTCAGCTTTGTCCGGCCGACCCGCCAGCGCCGCCACCACCACCTTCAGGCGGCTTCTTTGGCGCCGCTTCCTTGCGGATGCCCTGCATGTCACGAGCCTCACGAATAAGGCCAGGCATGCGCGACAGGCTGCCGCCTTCGATGCCGATCTCGGCGAGGATCTGATCGATCATCGGCGCCTGCACGCGGTAGCGCAACGCCGAATCGATCACCTCGTCGGTGGGGCTGCGTCCGTCGCCACGGCCGCCGCCGCCGTTGAGGCCGTCGACTTGCAGGATGCGGATACCTTCGATCTTCTCCATCGGCTTGACGCTCTCGCGCACGATGCCTTCGATGCGCTCCAGCAGCCTGCGGCGGAACAGCGACGTACGCGCCGCGTCGGAGAGCACGTTCTCCGCTTCGTTGAGCAGGCGCTGCGCTTCGGCCTCCACCTCGGCGCGTACCGCTTCTGCGGCGGCCGCGATCCGCACCTCGTCGGCCTCTTTTTCGGCGATCAACACTTCGACCGCGCGCCGACGGCGTGCCGCCTCGCTCTCCCGTACCGTTTGGACGCGCTCTTCGGCCTCTACAGCCTGAGCGCGGGCCGCTTCAGCATCGACCTGCGCTGCCGACTGTTCGCGCGATTTGCGATGGATTTCGATGGCGCTTTCCATGCGCGCGGTCTCGACCGCCGTTTCGCGGCCGATTTCGAGTTGACGCAATTCGCGGTCACGCAGGATGCGCGCCTCGTCGATACCGCGCTCCGAAGAGATGCGCGCCCGCTCGACTTCCTCGCGGGCCGCGATCTCGGCTTCCTGCAGCGACTGCGTGCGGGCGACCTCGAATTGCTCCACCGCGCGGCGGCGTTCCAGTCGCGCGAGGTCGATGGTCTGCTCGCGGACGACATCGGTGCGCGCCACCTGCTGCGCCGCGACGATGTCGGCTTCCTTGACCCGGCGATCGGCATCGGCTCGTTCAGCGAGCTTGGACGCGATTTCAATCGAGCGATCCTGCTCGGCAATCTCCACGACCTTCCGGCGCTCGACCTCGAGGATGTCGCGCGTCTTTGAAGATTCGATTCGCTCGCGCTCGAGCGCAAGCTCGGTCGCGATCCGTGCGGCCTCGATGGCCTCGCGGCGCCTGATCTCGGCGTCTTCGATGACCTCCTCGCGAGCGATATCGCGCGCTTTGGTCTCCTGTTCGGCGGCGATGCGCTCGGCCGCCAGCCGCTTCTCTTGGGCTATTCGAGCGGCTTCAACGGCTTCGCGCGCCGTGATTTCGGCGGTGTCGACCACGCGATTGCGGGCGATCTCCAACGATCGGACTTCTTCGTCGCGCGATATGCGCTCCGCGGCGATCTTGCGGTCCTCGAGAATGCGAACCGACTCGACGATTTGGCGCGACGCGATCTCGGCCGACTCGATCGCTTCGTTGCGGGCAATCTCCAGACCGCGAGTTTCCTGTTCAGCGTCGATGCGATCCGCAGCGATCTTCTTATCGAGGGCGATGCGGGCGGTCTCGGTTGACTTACGGGCGTCGATTTCAGCGACCTCGATCGCTTTGATTCTCGCGATCTCTCGGCTCTTTGTCTGCTCCTCGGCAACGATCCGCTCAACCGCGATCTTTCTTTCCTGGGCGATGCGCGACGCCTCCACCACCTCGCGTGCCGCGATCTCCGCCTCGTCGATTGAGCGGGTGCGTGCGATTTCGAGCGCGCGTATGCGCTCCTCCTGCTGAATGCGCGCCGCGGCCATCACTTCGCGCGCCGCGATGTCGCTTTCCTCCAGCGAGCGCGTGCGTTCGATCTCGAGCGTCCTGGTGGCGAGCTCCGACGCGATACGCTCGGCGGCGAGCGCTTTTTCGCGGGCGATCCGGGCGGCCTCGGTCGCCTCCGCGGCGGCGATCTCTTCCTCATCGATCGCGCGATTGCGCCCAATCTCGCGGCGGCGGATTTCCTCTTCGAGGGTGATGCGCTCGTCGGTGACGACGCGCTCCTGCGCGATCCGCGCCCGCTCGGTCGTCTCGCGGGCAGCAATCTCGGCCTGCTCCAGGTTGCGAGCGCGCTCGATCTCGAGGCGCCGGTTCTCCTCTTCCTGGGCGATGCGCGCGGCGGTGACCGCGACCTCCTGCGCGATACGCGCTTTCGCGGTTTCTTCGCGCGCAACGATTTCGGCTTGCTCGACGTTGCGCGTGCGTTCGATCTCACGCCGCTGGTCGTCCTCCTCGCGCGTGATCCGCGCCTCGGTGAGAACTCGCTCCTGGGCGATGCGGGCGCGCTCGACCCGCTCACGCGCGGCGATTTCCGCCTCGTCAATTTGGCGCGCCCTATCGATCTCGCGCTCGCGGATGTCGCGCTCGGAGGCGATGCGGGCCTCGGCGAGCGCGCGTTCGTGGGCGATGCGGGTCTTCTCGACCTCCTCGCGGCCGGATATCTGGGCTTGTTCCGCTTCGGTGTCGCGCAGCGAACGCTCGCGAGCGAGTTCGGCGCGTTGCACCGCGCGTCTGACCTCGATGTCGCGTTGCTGATTAAGCCGCGCGGTTTCGCTCTCGCGATCGATATCCAGCGCTTGTTTCTCGGCCTCGAGATTGCGGCTGCGAATGAGAATCATCGAATCCTGCTCGATGTCGTTGCGCAGCTTGCGGCGCGTTTCAATGTCCTCAATCAGTTTGGTCAGACCTTCGGCGTCGAAGCGGTTCGACGGATTGAAGAATTCGAGATCGGTCTGATCGAGATCGGTGATCGCCACCGATTCCAATTCAAGGCCGTTCTGCTTGAGGCTCTCCAACGCCGAATCTTTCACCCGGGCGACGTATTCGCCACGCCGCTCGTGCATCTCCACCATCGTCATCTCGGAAGCGACCGAACGTAGCGCGGAGACCAATTTGCCGGACAACAGCGCGTCAAGCTCGGCGATGTTCATGGTGCGCCGGCCAAGCGTCGCGGCGGCAATCGTCACCGCTTCCCGGGTCGGCGGCACTCGCACGTAGAATTCGGACTCAATGTCGACGCGCATACGATCCTTCGTGATGAGCGCGTTTTCACGATTGCGAACGACCTGCATGCGCAGGACGTTCATGTTGACGGGCGTGATCTCGTGAATAAACGGGAGTACGAAAGCTCCGCTGTTGATCACCACTTTTTCGCCGAAGAGGCCGGTGCGTACGAAGGAGACCTCCTTCGATGACCGATAGTAGAGCCAGTTGACGAAATAGACGACGATCGCAATGACGACGACCGCGACGATGAGCCAAACGATCAGGCTACCGAGAATGGCGACTGACATCTTACTTCCTCCCAGCCCGCCGACCTTTTGGTTTGAGGCGGGCTTGTTCTTGCTCCGTCTAAACTTTTCTAATGGCCTTGAATTTCTCAACCTGCGCGCAAAGCGCGCGTTCGACTGGAAGGCGTTCCATGGACGACGCCCCGTAGAAACCGTGGCAGCGCCGCGCCCGCGACAGGACGTATTCGGCATCGGCCGGTTCGGCGACTGGCCCGCCGTGGACGAGGATGATCGCGTCACGGTTCACCGCGAACGCCGCCTCGGCCATTGCGTCGGTCAGCGCCGGACAGTCTTCTAGTCGCGTCGAGGTCGCCGCGCCGATCGAGCCGCCGACCGTCAGGCCGAAGTGGCAAACCAGAACATCCGCTCCGGCGCGAGCCATCGCCGCCGCCTCCGATGGGTCGAACACGTAAGGCGTGGTCAAAAGGTCACGCTCGCGCGCCTTGGCGATCATATCGACCTCGCGGGCATAGCCCATGCCCGTCTCCTCGAGCCCCGCGCGAAAGCGGCCGTCGATCAGCCCCACGGTGGGGAAATTCTGCACGCCGCTGAAACCCAGCCGGACTATTTCATCCAAAAACACGTCCATCTGGCGTGACGGATCAGTCCCGCACACTCCGGCCAGGACCGGGGTACGAACGACAACGGGCAGCACATCGCGGGCCATTTCGAGCACCACACCGTTGGCGTCGCCATACGGCATCATGCCAGCGAGGGATCCCCGGCCGGCCATGCGGAACCGCCCCGAATTGTAGATAACGATAAGATCGGCGCCGCCCGCTTCCTCGCCTTTCGCCGACAGCCCAGTTCCGGCGCCGGCGCCAATGATCGGCTCGCCCCGCGCTTTCATTGCGTGGAAACGCGCGAGGATGTCGGAGCGCGCGATGCGGGGCATACGGTTATCCCTTTGCCCGGCGGCGGGCCGACCGACCGCCGAACAGGCGGCGAAATTCGGCGACAATTTCCGCTGAAAAGCGCGGTTCGTTGATATGCATCGGCGGCCGAATGAGGCGCCGCGAAGCGGTTTGCCGAACGGTCGCCTCGAGCGATCTGAAAAGCTCTTCGTCGGCATTCGGGTCCCAGAATGGCCGTCCTGGCGTATCGAGCGCCGAGACCCCGCCGCCCGGCAGGAAGAAGCGCACCGGGCCCTCCATGAGATTGAGCCGCTCGCCGATCCAGCGCCCGATCCGCACGTTCTCTTCAGGTGTCGTGCGCATCAGCGTTACGGTGGGATTGTGCACATGCAGCGTCCGGCCGCGGTAGCGCTCGGGCACGCTGTCCATCGGGCCGAAATTCACCATGTCGAGCGCCCCGCACGATCCGATATAGGGGACTCTGGTGCGCGCGATCGCTCCGAACCGATCCTGCGTCGCCGGCAGCACGCCGCCGCACAGAAGATCGCAGACCTCGGTCGTGGTGATATCGATGACGCCGGTCAGCGCGCCGGAATCGACGAGCTTCTCCATCGATTGACCGCCGACACCGGTGGCATGGAAAACCAGGCATTCAAAGTCCTCTTCGAGTGCGTGGACGACGGCGTCGACGCAAGGGGTCGTAACCCCAAACATGGTCAGGCCGATCGCCGGCTTTGTTTCACCGCGCCGCGCCGGCGCTCGATCGCGGTCCCCGGTACTGCGCGCCTTGACCATTCCGACCATCGCCGCGGCGCCGTTGGCGAGAACCTGGCGCGTCACCGAATTGAGGCCCGCGACGTCAGTTACCGAGTAAAGCATCATGATGTCGGACGGGCCCACATATGGAGCGACATTGCCTGAAGCGACCGATGAGATGAGTACCTTTGGCACGCCGATCGGGAGCGCCCGCATCGCCGGCGCGACCAGAGAACTGCCGCCCGATCCGCCGGCTGAGATGAGGCCGCCGACCGGCTCCTGCCGCCGAATCCAGGCCTCAAATGCCTCAGCCATCGCGGTGATCGCGCCACCCCGTTCGCCGCTGAAGACGGCGTTTGGACCGCCGCGAAAATACGCTGCAATATGGTGCGGCGGCACGTCTGCCGGAGAGGGCCCGCCGGACGTGGAAAGATCGACCAGGATCACCCGCACGCCGGCGGCGGCAATCTGGTCGCGGATGAAACGTAGTTCGGCGCCTTTGGTATCGAGCGTTCCGGCGACAATCACCGGGGCCGCGCCGGCGCGGTGCATCGGTCGCAGCTCGACCGTTGGCGCCGCACCGCTGGTCGCCGGCTCGGGTGCAGCCGTGTGCGTGCGTGCCGCGGTTTCGATCTGGGTTGCGGGGACCGGCTGCGCCCAGCGCGTCGGCATCGTCGGGTTAGAGACGTAAACGCGGACCGGGCCACGCGGTTTTGTCGGTCGGCGCTCGCCTGGCGCGACCGGCGCCTCGGTGGGCTCTTCGGGAGGTTCCGCTTGGCCGTGCTGCCCAACGCCGAGCAGCCTTTGTTGTAGCTCACGATCTGCCTGGAGACGCGCCGCGTCCATGATCCGGTTGACGCGCCCGTTGATCATGATCGCGACCTTCTCGGCCACAGCGGTCGCCACGCCGATGTTTTGCTCGACGACTAGGACACCAATGTCGCCTTGTTCGCCGAGACCAATCAGAATCTCTTCGACCTGCTCCACGATGATCGGAGCCAAGCCCTCGGTCGGTTCGTCCATGATAAGCAGACGCGGGTTGAGAAGGAGAGCACGCGAAACAGCGAGCATCTGTTGCTCGCCGCCGGAAAGCTGATTGCCGCGATTGGTGCGTCGCTCCGCTAGCCGCGGGAAGGTTTCGTAGATGCGGGGGATGGTCCACTGCGAGCGGCCATTGCCGGCAGCGAGCCGGAGGTGCTCGTCAACCGTGAGCGATGGCCACAGGCGCCGGCCCTGCGGCACATAGCCGAGGCCGAGCCGCGCGATCTCCGCCGGCGTGCGGCCGACGAGCTCCTCTCCCATGACACGGATCGAGCCGCTGGCGACCGGGAGCAGGCCGACGATCGCGTTGCAGAGCGTCGTCTTTCCCATCCCGTTGCGTCCCACCAGCGACAGGACGCCGTGCTCGAGCGTCAAATCCACGCCCTGAAGGGCGTGGCTGCGGCCGTAAAAGACGTTGAGCCCTCTAATCTCCAAAAGGTGGGGCGAGCTACGCTCAGCCATGGCCGCCCCCCAAATACAATTCCTGTACCTCGGGGTCCGCCTCGATCTCGCTCGGGGAACCTTCTTTGAAGATGCGCCCGTTGTGCATCATCGTGACGCTCTCGACGACGCGCAGGGCAACGTCCATATCATGCTCGATAATGATGTAGCCGATGTGGGCGGGAAGCGCGCTGAGGATTGCAACCAGATCGCCGCGCTCATTTGGCGAAAGCCCTGCCGCCGGTTCGTCGAACAGGACAAAGCGCGGCGCGCCGGCCAGCGCCAGCGCGATCTCGAGCTGACGCTGCTGGCCGTGCGCCAGTTCCCCGACCAGGCGATCGATCACCCTCTCCAGATGCACAAGGGAGACGAGGTCAGCGACCGATTGCATGATCGCGTCATTGGCGCGCGTACGGAGGAAGGAGAAGCGGCCGCGCGAGACGCCGCGACAAGCGAGATAGACGTTCTCACGCACCGTGAGACGCTGAAACAGCAGTGAAATCTGGTAGGTGCGACGGAGCCCGCGGCGGATGCGCTCGTGCGGCGGCAGCCTCGTCACGTCCTCGCCGAAAAAGCGCACCGTCCCCGACGTCGGCGGAAAATCGCCGGTCACGCAATTGAGCAGGGTCGTCTTACCCGCGCCGTTCGACCCCAGCACCGCGCGGCGCTCTCCCGGACGCACACTCAGCGTGATGTCGGTCAAGGCCGAAAGCGCGCCGAACCTCCGGCTGACGCCGCGCAACTCAATCGCGTTGCCGGTTCCGGCGGCAGCTAATCGCTCGGCGATCGCGCTCAAGAGCCACTCCTACCGCCGTGCGCGCGCGCAACCCAGCGCCGCCACAGCCCGATGACGCCGTCCGGGGAAAACAAAACGATGGCGAGGAAGCAAACACCGATCAGCGTCTGAAAGCGCCGACCGTCGAGACCGATTGCGACCAGTGAATCAAGCGCGAATGTGCGCAAGATCACGTAGATTATCGCGCCGATAAACGCCCCGATCGGGTGACCGAGCCCGCCGACGACGGCAATAATCAGAAGATCGATGGAGGCTTCGATCCCATTCGAGCCGGGCGAGATCTGATTGTTGAGCCATACCATCAGGATGCCGCCGATCGCGGCGAACAACGCAGCGAAAGCATAGGCCGCGACGCGATGGGCGGTGACGTTGTAGCCGATTGCCTCCATGCGGCGCGGATTATCGCGCACGCCTTGCAATGCAAGCCCAAACGGCGTGCGCGAGACGTAGAGGACCGCCATGTAACTCAGCGCCGCGAACAACAAGATCAGGTAATAGAGCGGCAGTGGATGCCTCCAGTTGACCCCGAAGGCGATCGGCGCCGGAATCGTGGTGAAGCCGGCGAAACCATTAAAAATCGGCCAGTTCTGCAGAGTCAGGTAGAAAAAAGCTGCGGCGATCGCGAGCGTGATCATGATCGTATAGATGCCTTCGGTGCGCGACGAGAGCACGCCGGTCAATGCTCCAAAGGCGACGGCGATGGCGATGGCGATCGGGGTGGCGACCCACCACGGCCAGAACAAACTGATCGCCGGAAGCGAACTCGCGCCGAATACAGTGATCATGTAGCCGGAGACGCCCGCCACCGTCATTTGCGCGAGGCTGACCATGCCGCCGTAACCGGCGAGAAACATCAGCGACAGCGCGATGATGCCGAGGATCATCGCCCAGCCGACCACCTGAACGAAGATGAAATCGCCGGCCACCGCCGGCAGGATCAGCAACACAAGGCCGAGCAGCAAAATTGCTGCGTGCTGCGAGGCCCAGCGCGACAGCGTATTGGTGCGCTGCACCTCGCCCAGCGACGGGGAATCCGTGATTTGTGCCAGGGCCATCAGCGTCTCCCCAACAGTCCTTGCGGACGCAAGGCGAGCACGATGACCATGATCACAAAGGTTAGAACGGTCGCGTAATTCTGGAAGTAGGTTTGGCCGAGTTGTTCGGCGCAGCCGATAATGATGGCACCGAGCGCCGCGCCAGGGATTGATCCCATGCCACCGACAATGACTACCTGGAGCGAGGCCAACAGAAAATGCGAGTCCTCGCCCAGCGAAATCGATTGAAAAGTACCGCCTACAATGCCGGCTATCCCTGCCAGGCCGGCGCCGAACGCGAAAACGAGGATGAAGAGAAGCTGAACCCGGTAGCCGAGGACTGACAGCATGTCCCGATCGTCAACTCCGGCACGGATCATCACGCCGATCCGCGTGCGGTGAAGTGCCAGCCACATACCGATGCCGATCACGACCGCGGCGACGAAAATCACGAGCCGCACGCGTGGATATTGCAGGAATACCGCGTCACCACTTGACTTGACCGCTACGACGATGGGCGTCGGCGTCGGTCCCATCAAATAGTCCGGTGTGTCGATCTGGATGGCATTGCCGCCCCAGACCCAGACCATCAGATCGGAAAAGACGATGGACAGCCCGAGCGTCACCAGCGTCTGGCGCAGGTCCTGCCCCTCCATGCGGCGAAAGATGAAGAACTGCATGGCCATGCCGACAATGGCGCAACTAATAAACGCAATGACGAAACCAAAGAGCCACGAGCCGGTCCATTCGCCTGCCTCGTAGCCCATATAGCCGCCGAACAAATAGAGTGACCCATGGGCGAGGTTGACGTAGCGCATGAGGCCAAAAATCAGCGTGAAGCCGGTGGCGACGAGAAAATAAAGGGCCCCGAGCGTGATCCCATTGAAGATCGCGTTAATGAACAGGCGCTTCCGGCCGAATACGTCCTCAAATCCGGCCGGCCACGGTGCCAGGATCAGCCAGAGTGCGACGATGACGGCAACGGCGAGGGCAAGTGCGGCAATGGGATGATGTCCGACCCAACGGCCAAGCGCGTCGCCGCGCGCCGGCACCCGGGCTCCGCTGTCGCCGCCAAACGCTGTGGCCACCTTGCGCCCTCCAACTGTGCTCGAAAACTACCCGAGCGCAGGCGCGGCGGCATGCTTGGTAGTCTGATTTTTGTGCGCGCCTAATCGCTCACAACCCGCGCGATGGTCCGATATTGCGTGGGCGCAATCCCGACATGGGCGGAAAAGAAATGGGTGAAATGACTTTGCGACGAGAAGCCGAGTTCGTAGCCGATGTCGGTCACCGAGGTCTGCGAGCGCGTCAATCGATCAAGCGCTCGCTCGACGCGCATCGTATTTGCGTAGAGCGCGGGGGTTAGTCCGGTATTCTCGCGGAACAACTTGAAGAAGTGCGGGCGCGACAGCCCGGCGCCGCGAGCCACAGTGTCAAGTTCGATACCCTCGGTAAGGGTATCGTCCAAAATGCGCAGCGATTTGCGAACGCGGAAGTCGATAGGCGTCTGCGGTTGCGACTTTAGATTGGGTCGATCGCTGGTCCTCCAGGACTCGTTGAAACTCGCGTCAAACAACTGATTCAAATAGCGATTCACAATGCGAAAGCCGGCATTCGACACCAACGCGTGAGCGAGGCTAGCGCAGATGGAACAAAGAGTCGTTCCCACGCGGAGTTCGTTGGCACCGAAGCGAAGGCTGCCGCAGCCCTCGTGATCACGGTCGAGCCATGGGTCGCAGATATAGGCGACTAGAAAGACCGAAGGCTTGTCGTCAGAACAAGGCTGAAAAGAATGCGGCTGCCATGGGTTGATCGCAACGCCAGTGGCTTGGTCAACCAAATGAGCAACGTTAGAAATCGTGACGATTGCTGGCTGCCCGCTCAAAAGAAAGGTCAAATGGCCCTCGCGATGGGCATGGGTCCGCATCGGCTTATCCAGCTGGTAGACGGTCACTCGGCCGAAGGAGCCATGGCAGACCGCCAAAGCGGTACTCATACGCTGCCTCCCCATGGTATACGTTATTGTTTTGTTTGACGGATTAAACGACGCCGTGCCGTAATTGACAAGGGGGGGTAATCAGCGCGTCGCTGGCAGGTTGGACTTCAGCCCGATCTTTGCGGTGCCAAGAAGGTGCCAAGAATCAGACTGGTAGACATGTCCGCACGGCCTGCTTTAGTCGTTGGCGGCTTGTCGCATCGGTCGGCGCGCTGCTACGATTTGTTCTTCGGTCGGGCACGGGGGGCGACGCTCACATCCCCGCGAGAACGCGCAAGCATTCGACCGGCAAAAAAGGCGCCGTCTCACGGCGCTCGGACATCAGGAGGGAACCCCATGCGCAAGGGCTTTGGAATTGCGACCGCGGTCGGTTTTGCCGCGCTACTCGGCACCGGGTCGGTCAACGCCGCCGACAAACTCAAGGTCGGCGTCACCGCGACACTCGAAGGCACGTACACCGTTCTCGGCGAGGACGGCATGCGCGGCTACGAGCTCGCGGTTGAAGCGCACGGCGGCAAGGCAGCCGGCAAGGAAATTGAATCCATCGTCGGTGCGACCGACGCCAGTCCGGACTCGGCGGTTCGCGCTGCCAAGAAACTGGTCGAACAGGACAAGGTCGACATACTGATCTCGCCGCTTTCGGGTTCCGAAGGCATCGCGATCCGCGATTACTCGAAGACCCAGCCGCAGATCACCGTCATGAATGCGGCGTCCGGCGCGCTCGAGACGACTTATGGAGATCCGTCCGCCGGTGTCGCTCCGTCGCCGACTCTCTATCGTACCAACATGGACGGTGCGCAGTGGCAAGCGGGCCTCGGCGACTACGCTTACAACGTCAAACACTACAAGAAGATCGCGACGGTCGGCGAGGATTATTCCTTCGTCTACACGCAGGTGATGGGACTGACGGTCGAATACTGCAAGGCCGGCGGCGAAATTACCAAGCGCTTCTGGGTACCGCTCGGCACTAAGGACTTCGCCTCGGTTATTTCGTCACTGCCGGACGACGTCGACGCCATCTATCTCGGGCTGGGCGGCGCCGACGCTGTGAACTTCCTCAACCAATACCAGCAGGCCGGCGGCCACGCCCACCTGCTCGGCGGCTCGATCATGGTCGATCAGACGGTGCTGTCGTCGAAGGGCAAGGCGAAGGAAGCGCTGATCGGCACCATCGCCGCCAGCGGCATGGCCGACAACGACCCGAACCCGAAGTGGCAGGCGTTCGTGAAGGCCTACCAAGCGCACGCGAAGACTGGCTTCTTCAAAAACGCCTTCGCCAGCCCGTCGCTGCTCGCGATCAACTACTACAACTCGGCCGACGCCATGTTTAAGGCGCTCGACGAGGTCAAAGGCGATCTTTCGAACAACAACAAGAAGTTCCGTGAAACTTTGAACAAGATCGTGCTCGACGCGCCCAATGGGAAGATTACGCTTGACGAGAATCGCCAGGCGATCGGCACAAACTTCGTCACCGAAGTCGTCAAGGACGAAAAAGGCGATCTCATCAGCAAAGTCGTCAAGGTAATACCGAACGTGCAGGAGCGGCTCGGCTTCTCCAAGGCGGCCTTCGACAAATTCGTTCCCCCGGGACGCGACAATCCGCCTTGCAAAAAGTCCTACGAATAGTTTGTAAAACTCGGAGAGAGTTCTCGGCCGCGCCACGGCGCGGCCGAAACGTTGCGCAGCGTATGTGCCACTTGATGGTCTTCAGGCGCTCAAGGGCGGTCAAGTAGCGCTAGCGTACGGCACAGCGTTACCGACTCGCGGCGCTCCGTTTTAACTGGTCCCCCGGAGCGCTGGCTCATTGCCTCCCTGGGCTCAGGACATCGTGGCGGGTCAATTGAGTGCCGGGTTGTCTCAAATGGGTCAACAGCGCCCTTTTCGAGGCTGCGTCTCCCCTGACCGCGCCAGAGCCGCGGACGTGGGAGGCAAACGTTCGCACAACACTGAAAATAATAGGTTTGACGACCTTCACAGGGTTCGCAGCGCTCTTGTTCATGTCGTTCATGGCGTATGTCGGCCCGCTCTATGAACGCGACGATGCAGCGGCTTCGCCCTCGGCCTACTAACCGACGCGGTTTCGCCCACGGCGGTTTGCTGGTTACGCTTGCTGACATTGCGCTCGGCAAAACCTATGAGCGCCAAAGCATGCCTCGTGTGAGGCTATCGACCACCAGCCTGGTGTTTGACTTCGTTGACATCGCTCGGCGCGGTGAATGGATCGAGGCGCATTCGGACTTCCAGCGGACTGGCCGTGCGTTTGTCCATCGCCTCGACTTGTGTCGGCCCTTGGGGGCTTATGGCTTCGCCCCGGGGGCCGGCGCCGCGTCGGTGAAGCCGATCACCAACTTCAGTCGGCCGTCGCCTGCGAGCACTGCGATGTCCGTGCCCTTGAGATAGAGCGGCGCCTCGGCGGTGCCGCCGGCGACCCAACTGAACCGTACATAGTAGTGATGCGCTTCGATGCCGCTCGCGAGGCTGAGCCGATAGCCAGGGAAATGAGCCTGAGCCGCGGCGATCATGCTGTCGAGGCCATCGTGACCGGTGCCGTCGCGTGCGCGGTCGACGTAGCTGCCGTCCTCGGTCCAAGTCTTGGCTACCAGGGCGCGCCGCCGCTCGGCGTCGCGCTCGTTCCAAACCGCAAGGTAACGCACGACGATCTCGTTGACGTTGGTCATGTCTGCTCTCCTTTCAGGCGGGGTTTCGGCAGCGGCGACCGGTGCGCGCGAAGGCGATCCGGAGAACCCGGCCGCAACCCACGCAGCGGATTTCAGAAACGCTCGACGATTCATCGCATCCTCCGTCTGCTGACGATGTCGGTCATGATGTCTCCTCGATGCTTGTCGAGGGAAACTTGCAGGTCTGCGACCGCCGCATCAATTACCACGGACGTAATCGCGCGGAGCGGCGGCGAACCACCACGACAGCCAGGAAGGCGCATGTTGTGCCGGCAGACAACTATCTGGCTAGTAATGGAGCCGTATGTCGGCCTGAGATAACGCGGCATATGACCTTGGAAACGGCCTCTCCGCCCAGCGCCATCCGCAGGTCGCCGCACGAATAACGCGCCAGCGCGTTCGGGGCGTGCGGCCAAGAGGAGACATTCGGCTCTCCGAAATCGTGGGAGCTGTAACCAAACCCACATCGGCTGCACTTGCGTGCCGCTGGAGGAGTACCTCAACCAGAAGCAGGGCCAGTCGGACTGAGCCGCCGCACGATCTCTGCCGTTTCCGCGTTCGCTGGGAAGAATGCTTCCAGCGCTAGCTCCGAGAGGGTGATGTCCCGCGGCGTACCAAACACCGTGGTGGTGGAGATAAACGAAAGGAGGCCGGCATCTGTTACCAGCTCGAGCGGTACGAGCACGCCCCCGTGGTCGGTCGGGGGTGCGGCGTCGATCGCCGCCAACGTGTTGTTGACGGGATAGGTCGACAGCTCCCGCAAGAGATCGGCGAGCACTGGGTCGCTGGTGACTGCGATCTGACGGCGTAGCCGATCAAGCAGATGCGCTCGCCATTCCACCAGATTGGTGATGCGCGGCGCCATTCCCTCCGGGTGCAGGCTGAGCCGCAGCACATTGACCGGTGGCTCCAAAAGCGCGCGATCAGCGACCCCGGCCAGCATCGGCGCGAGCGCGGCGTTGGCCGCCACCAAATTCCAATGCCGATCGACCGCCAGCGCCGGGTAGGGCTCATGGCCCTTGAGCACTAACTCGATCGCCTGACGCGCGGCCGCCATGGCAGGGTCCTCCAATGATCGCTCGGCATATACCGGAGCATAGCCAGCGGCGAGCAGCATGGCGTTGCGGTCGCGAAGCGGCACCTCCAACCGCTCCGCCAGATGCAGGAGCATGTCGCGGCTGGGAACCGAACGACCACTTTCGAGAAAGCTCAGGTGTCGCTGGGATATCTCCGCCTCCAACGCGAACTCTAGTTGACTCATCCGGCGCCGCTGGCGCCAGGTGCGCAGATACTCGCCGGCCGCGAGGGCTGTCCCTCCGCTCACGTCTTGCCCCCCAAGCTGGCGACGAACCGGATGATGTCCTGATTGAGTCGGGTCTTGTGGGTGAAATACAGCCCATGTGGCCCGCCCTTATAGACCTCGAGCCGCGCGCCGGGGATCAGCGACGCCGCTGGTCGAGATGTCAGCTCAACCGGCACCGAGGCGTCGCAATCGCCGTGGATCAGCAGCATTGGCGTCTTGATCCGGGCGAGTTCGGGGCGAAAGTCGGTCGTCGTCTGGATGTGGGACATGGTCAGCATGGCCTGATGCGAGGCCAGGTTCATCATCTGCAGTGTGGCGTCGATCATAGCGCGTGAGGCAGTCCCCGGGAAATAATGCTCGGCGTTGGCTTCAGCCCAACTGGAGAAATCTTCAGCCAGAACCGCACGCAACTGATCGAGCACCGCTCCGTCCACGCCGGTCGGATTGTCGTTCGTCTTCAGCAGAAATGGGATCGCCGCCGGAGCGACCAGCACCACGCCGGCCTCTCGTTCGCTCGCGTGACGGGACAAGTAGCGGACAACTTCACCGCTAGCAAAAGAATGGGCGATCAATGTCACTTCGTCCAGGTCAAGGGCTTCGATTACAGCAGCAAGGTCGTCGGCGAGGAAATCGAAATCATAACCGCGCCCCGGATCGCTGGAGCGCCCATGAGCGCGCCGGTCGTAGGCAATACAGCGGAAGCCCTGCTCAGACAGTGGGTTCATCTGGTAGGCCCACATCTGCGACGCGAGCGTCCACCCCGACAGGAAGAGCAGTGGCTTGCCGCTGCCCCAATCGCGGTAGAACAGGCTGACGCCGTCAATGGTCTGGATGTAGCCGGGTTGCCGGATCAGGGCCGCAGCGGGCGTTTTGGTGACGGTGTCGAGCATGGATTGAGGTCTTTCTGTCGGGATAAACGGGACCTAGGCAGGGAGGATCAAGCGCCGGCCGGAACTTTGTCGAGAAAGGCAGTCACCGACTTCAATCGGCCGCCTTCGGTCACTACGAAATCCGTCCCCTTGATCATGTCGGCTTGGCCTTCGGGGCCGAGCGCCCAGGAAAAACGGATCTTGTCGCCATAACCATCGACACGGCCATCAAGGCTGAAGCGGAAGCCGGGGAAGCGCTCATGAACGGCAGTGATCAGCGCCCCGATCTGGTCATGGCCTTGGCCCTGCATCAGCGGATCGACATAGGTGGCGGTCTCGGTCCAGCCCTCGGTCAAAAGCGCGCGGCGGCGCGCGGGATCGGTTTCGTTCCAGACGGCGATATAGTGATCGGCAATGTGGGCGGCGTCAGTCATCGAACTCTCCACGTGTTGGTGTCTGGTCTTTCCAGGCCAAGCCAACATGGAAGGCTTCGGGCAGGCTCTCAATTACGCCGAAGGTAATCAGGCCAGTCGTCTTAACTTCAGCCCATGGCGTCTTTCTGTTCCGTGTGCGAGCTTGGGGCGGCACAGCCAGTCCCGCCGAGACGACGCCGAAGCAGCGCTCGATCTGGCGTACCAGTTCGTTCAACCAAATGCTGTGGAAAGAGTTCGGCGCGGCCTCGCGCCACGGGGTCTAAGCCAGGGTCGATGTCGCTTAATGGAATGGGTCAGCCGTGCTCCTGCCCCGCCCAGCGATGGAAACTGGCCGGGGGCGCAAAAGACAAGCTGTACACCATCACTGTCGGATGTTGCGATGCATACTGGACTTCCAAGTTGGGTCTTGGCTGTGCGAAAACGAAATCCGATTTGGTCGTCATGCCGAGCGGAAGACAGATTTTTATGTTTTTTTGCTCTCCGCATGACCACAGGGCCCAAAATTCCGGGTACGGTTTTACCG
>Ga0187890_10001568_pt1 | contig 16293 bp, 13 predicted proteins | sample June2016WEW_21_1_FD_133005 | JGI IMG/M metagenome (GOLD analysis project Ga0187890, IMG submission 133005) | Peatland microbial communities from SPRUCE experiment site at the Marcell Experimental Forest, Minnesota, USA - June2016WEW_21_10 | ecosystem: Environmental > Terrestrial > Soil >... | reverse complement strand
CCTGATCGATACCACGCTCTCCTCGGGTACCAAGAGCGGCTATACGTTCGTTCTGGCCAACGTCACCGGCACGCCGGCTTCCACCTACTCGGCGAACGCCAACCCGTTGACTGCCAACCAGACCGGCGTGCGCCACTTCTGCTCGATCGCGGATGCTGTCATCCGTGTGCCCACCAGCACTACTGCCTGCGTCGGAACCGAGACGGCGCTCCAGTAAGTTCGAATTTGGCAAGTGCCTGGGGAGGGTACAAGCCGGAAAGAAGCAGAGGAGAAGTCCTCTGCTTTTCTTTTTGCACGCGTTTTGCGACTAGGTGGCCAAGTAACGCTCAACTCCCGCGAATTCTAGCGGATCGTTGACGAAACCAGCAATTGCGCTCACTGAGAATCCCCGGCGAGCCGATTTTGTCCCTTTGAGGGCTAATCAACACCATCGGGGCGCTGCGACTGCAGCGCGGACACTCTTGCCCGCGTGCAGACCGCACCCGGCACGTTGCGATGAGTAGTCTTGTCCGCAATCACCGCACTTAGCTCCCCCTGTGATCGGTAGTGCCTCAGTTTTCAAACTGAGGCACTACCCTGTGATCCAAATCCTTGACACCTTCTCTTATAATAAAAGTATCGCGGACAATGAATTTCGAGCGCGCGGCCCTCCGGCCGGTACGTCCGAGGTCCGCAATCAGATCAGAAACGTGGGGAGCGAACTAACTCATTTGGAATCATGATTTTACCTGTAACTCCTTTCCGCTCAGGATTTTGGCGGGAGTCATCGCTAAAATCCTGATTCCAATAGACCGAGGGGGAGGGGGTACCCCGAACACTGACAGAAGTGGAAGAGCCAGAGGCGCTCATAACTTATTAAGAAGTAAAGACTTTACCCGTAACCCATTTAATCTCAAAGACCTGGCGCGATTCGCTCCTAAGTCTTTGATTCCAAAAGACCGGTGGTAGGGGGGGCTAAGGGGGGTATGATTACTCAAAAGTAAACACGGCGCATCGAACTTTCGCCCCTTCGACATTCGAAACGCCCGAGCAACTCCGCTCTCATCCCCAAAGCAAAAAGAACACGCAAAAAAAACTCAAGTCACGCGAAATCCCAGATTCCTTCTGGCACACTACACTAGTACCAATCCCCCAGAACCATCGACCGAAATTTAGCTCGAAATAATAATGCCCGAAGTCCTCACCATTCCCGACAGCGTCACACAGTGGCCCGAACCGCCGCGCCTTCTGGTGGAATGGTCCTCGCGCTGGGAAGAATTCAAGTCCGCCTTTGGCCCCGCTCTCACCCGCACTCCAAAAGCACTGGCCGGAGAAGCGCCCATCGGCATCTTCCCCTACCGCGGCATGCTCGCCGCCTGGCTGCTGGAGTGCCTTCTGTTCCTCGCCATCGTCGTGCTGCCCGGACGATTCTTAACCATGGAGCTTCCGCTTCCTCCCGCGCATCCCCAATCCGACGTCATCTATTATTCCGGAGACGAACTGCCGCAAACCCAAGACCGAGGCGGCGCGCAAGCTGGCAAGTCCGGACGCGCCGGCGGATCGCAAGCCCACCACCGCACTCAAACCATCCGCGTCGCCCGCGGCGACAAGCCGACCGAGAAGATCGTGGACGCGCCCAAGCTGAATCTGCCTCACTCCGATTCCGCCGTCGCCAATCTGCTCGCCTTCAAGCCCAATCCCGGACCGCCGCCCGCCGAAGGCCTGCGTTCCGCTCACGCCGCGCCCACGCTGCCTCAGATGACCGTTGTGGCGCCTTCGCCGGAATTGACCCCATCGTCCAACCGCAATGCGCTCAAGCTGCCGAGCGACGTGATCGCCCCCGCGCCCGATGTTACCCGCACCCGATCGCGCACTGCGCCAACCTTAAACGCTGCCAACATCGTCGAGCCCGCGCCAGATGTCGCGCGCGACCAGATGCGAACCGCGACCCCGTTCGCGCCCACCATCATCGCGCCCGCACCCAGAGAAGCGCAGCGCGACTTAGCCAGCTCCCGCATGCCCCTCACACAGAATGCCGATGTGGTCGCACCGCCGGTTTCCGCTCCGCCACGCGACGTGTCCTCAACTTCCAAGCTGTCGATGCCAGCTCCCGCCGTGGTCGCGCCGCCGCCATCGCAGGTCAGCCGCGATCTCGATAGCTGGGGAGGCTCCGCCACCGGCGACTTGCAGGCCAAGCCCGTCCCGCCTCCGCCATCCGCGTCCGGCGGAGGTTCACTAGCAAGGTCCAGCGGCACCGGACTCACGCCGCAGGTTGTGCCTCCACCTGCCAGCATAGGCGGAGCCGCGCAAGCAAACGGCAGCCGTTCAGGTCATTCCGCAGGCGCTCTCGTTGGTTCCGCCGACGTCGTCCCGCCTCCTCCGGGCCTCGGCGGAGGCAAAGCTCTCTCCGGCAGCGGACGCGGCAACAAAGGCACAGGAGCCGGAAGTCCGCTCGACCTGGGTTCCGCCGTAGCTCCTCCGACGAATGGCGGAGGAACTGCCCCGGGCAGCGGAGTCGTAGTCTCCAGCCAACCCGGATCGAAAGTCGGATTGCCGAACTCAACCGGCGCAGGCGCCATCGCCATGTCGCCGACCGGCACGGCAAAAACCGGCCTCGGAGGCAGTGGCACCGGATCAAGCATCGGCAAAGGCAACGGTCCCGGCAGCGGATTGCAAGGCGAAGGTTCAGGCGCTGGCCGGGAAGGCGCCGGCCGCGGCTCCGACCCCAACGCCCACGCAGGAATTTCGCCCTACCCCGGCCCCGGCGGCTCCGGCACCGGCACCACCGGCCCTCCCGCCATGTCTGGAGTCTCCGTCGAAGGCGGCACCACCACCATCACCCTGCCCAGCTTCGGAACCCCCGGCGGCGGCGACGCCCCCGCGAACGGCCCCGGCCGTTCCTCCACCAACATTCACGGAGCGCCCGGCTACACAGTCAAGGCCACATCAAGCTCCGGCGGCGTCTTCAATCGCTACGGTCAATTGAAGGGCGACAACTATTCCATCTACATCGAAACCTCGCTCGGCATGGCGGTGATGCAATACGCCGATCCTGCCTCCGCCGTGCACGCATACTCCGGAGACCTCACCGCACCCGCACCCATCCGCAACGACCTGCCCTCGGGACTGCGCTCGACCTACGTTGTGTTCACCTGCATTCTCGACCGTGCCGGAAATATCAAAGACCTGAAAGTGCTGGAACCCGGCGCGGCGGAAACAACCTCGAAGCTCCTCGTGGCCCTGCACAATTGGAAATTTCGCCCGGCTTCGCGGGGCAATGAACCGGTGGAAGTAAATGTGTTCCTGGGATTTGGAATCGATACGCGGTAGAACGTGTTCGTCGATGGTGCTTGAGAATCGTTGACTTTTGTTCTTCCCGGCGTCCTCGGCGGTTCAAGATTTTCGCAGCGCCCGCAAATCCGAACCCGTCATCTCTTTCGGCTCAGTAATTCCCAGCATGCCCAGAATCGTCGGCGAAATATCCCGCAGCGACCCATTCGGCTTCAGCGTGTACTTCGCAGCATCCTCCGCCATCACGATAAACGGCACCGGATTCGTAGTATGCGCCGTATGCGGGCCGCCGCTCACCGGGTCGATCATCATCTCGGCATTCCCATGGTCGGCAGTAATCAGCATCGCCCCGCCCTTGGCGCGCACCGCTTTTTCGATCTCCCCGAGACACGCATCGACGGTCTCAACCGCCTTGATCGTAGGCTCAATCTTTCCCGAATGCCCCACCATATCGGCGTTGGCGAAATTGACGATGATCACGTCGAACGTGCCCTCGTTCGTTGCCTTGACCACCGCCGCGGCCACGCCAGCCGCGCTCATCTCCGGCTTCAGATCGTAGGTTGCGACCTTCGGAGACTGCACCATCACTCGATCCTCTCCCGGAAAAGGTTGCTCCACTCCGCCGTTAAAAAAGTACGTCACATGCGCATACTTCTCCGTCTCCGCCACGCGCAGGTTGCGCATGTTGAGCCCGCCCATCACGTTCGCCAGAATGTTCGCCATCGATTCCGGAGGAATCACCACTGGCAAGCTGAAATGCTGGTCGTACTGCGTCATGCACACATATTTCAGGTTCCTCGGCGCGCGGTCGCGAGCAATCGTTGCGTCGAGTTCGGCCGCCCCCGGCAAATCGCTTCCGCCCTTCGCATCCAGACCACTATTGCGGCACAGCGCGCGCGTGATCTCGCGCACCCGATCGGCGCGGAAATTAAAACAGATACAAGAATCGTCGTCCGCAATCCTCGCCAGCGCCTCGCCGTGACCATCCGTGCAGACAAACGGCACCACGAACTCGTCGGTCACGTCTTTGTTGTAGGATTCCTTCATCCCTTTCACGGCGTCGGCCTGCGTTCCGCCCTCGGCCTTGCCCTCGACCATCGCACTGTAGGCCTTGGCAACGCGCTCCCAGCGCCGGTCGCGGTCCATGGCATAGTAGCGCCCGTTAACGGTCGCGATCTTGCCGGAGTTGTACTCGCGCATCTTCTGCTGGAGTTGTTCGAGATAACCCGCGCCATTGGTCGGCAGCGTGTCGCGCCCATCCATGAAGGCATGCACGAACACACGATCCACTCCCTGCTGCTTCGCCATTTTCAGCAGCGCGTAAAGATGCTCCTGCCGCGAATGCACGCCGCCATCCGAAACCAGCCCGAACAGATGCAGCTTGCGCCCGCTCAAGCAAGCGTTCTTCATCGCCTCGACCAGCACAGGATGCGAGAAGAATTCGCCGTTCTGGATCATCAGATCGATGCGCGTGATATCCATGTGCACGATGCGCCCCGCGCCAATATTCAGATGCCCGACTTCGCTATTCCCCATCTGCCCTTCCGGCAGCCCGACGAACGGCCCGCTGGTATGAATCAGCGTATTCGGATACTCGCGCAGCAGCCGGTCATAGATCGGCTTCCGCGCCAGCGCGATGGCGTTGGCTTTGGTTTCGGCCCGGTATCCCCAGCCGTCGAGAATGATGAGAACGAGAGGTTTCGGACGAGGCATAAATTCGCTTTTAGCTCCTGGCTTATGAAGTATCGTGAGAGCTTCCCCAAGAGCTTCCTTCGTGTACCTTCGTGCCCTTGGTGGTTAAGGATTCGCAGACTGAGCCACTACCTTTAGATAGTACCGCCATTCACGGCCGCGCACTTTGGCGTTTATACTACCGCCGGGGGTCAACATGCCTATCGGTGACTTGCTTCTAGTTGAATTCGATGAAGAAATGAAGAAAACCCGGACGATGCTGGAACGCGTTCCGGAAGACAAGAAAGACTTCGCGCCGCATCCCCGGTCCATGCCGCTGAACAAGCTCGCGCCTCACATCGCGCAGTTGGCCGGCTTTGGTCTTATCATCCTGACCACGCCCGAGCTCGATTTCTCCAAGAGCAGCTTCAAACCTCTGCCCTTCGAGTCCGCCGCGCAACTGGTCGCCGCTTTCGATGAAGGTGCTGCCAAGGCCCGCGCCGCCCTCAAGAATACCCCCGATGAAGCCTGGACCCAGCCTTGGAAGCTGAGTTTCGGCGGCAAGCCCATCTTCAGCGGATCGCGCTTTCTGGCCTACCGCCAAATGTTCCTCAATCACGTGGTGCACCACCGCGCCCAACTCGGCGTCTATCTGCGCATGAACGAAAAGCCGGTCCCATCAACCTATGGCCCTTCGGCCGACGATAAAATGGGATTCTAGGGGCGATGTCGGGGAACAAATCCACCACGGAGACACCGAGACATGGAGAAGACAGGAACGAATCTACCAGATCACATCGACCGGATACCGGGTGAACCAGGAATCGGCTGTGACGATCGGGAGATCTTCTTCGACGCTCTGTGCGATGAGCATGCGATCAAACGGGTCTCGGTGGTGCAAGGGAAGCCGCTCGAACGCGAGCAAATGATCCAAATGGATCGGCAGAGTTTCGATCCTGTTTTCAGCTAATTTGCGGATGATGTACGGGCCTGCGGGTTGAGGAAGATTCAGCTTGCCGAGCTGCACCTTGATCAGGATCTCCCAGATGCTCGCGATACTCAGCAACAAATTGCTCGGACCGATAAAGATGTCGCGAGCATGTTGTGACATACGCCTGTCCCCAGAGATCCCCCATAGAAATGCGTGCGTGTCGAGGAGTGTTCTCACTTCGTGGAGACATCTGTTTTCGGGAAGAGCGGGCCCTCATAAAACAGGTCCTCGATCTCTGGATCGGGATCGTTGAAGTCGTCCGGAACGGTGAATTCACCTTTGGCGCTCCCGAAAACTCGGGTCTTTGGCTCCATCTCAATGCGTATGAGCCGGGCGACGGGAGTGCCCGCTTTGGCGATGATGACTTCTTCGCCCAAGGCAACACGCTCTAAAAGCTTGGAAAGATGGGTCTTAGCTTCGTGGATGTTGACTTCCATTTCAAGCATAATAGACTAAGTCCTTAGCTAAGTCAAATGGGCGGATAAATGTTTGGCCGTGGTTCTGCTCACTGTGGTTTTCTGCGCTCCCCCTTCATCAATGGGGGCCGACAGACCGAGAAAGATACCCTGCAAAACCGAAGCGAACGCGAACTCCTGCTATTGGGCGCATGGACGGTTGATGGCCCACAATGGCTCACCTTCATTTCGACTCTGGAAGATCGGAACACATCGGATGCTTTCTATCTGGAGCGGCCCGTCCGTGGACTTCGCAGGAGGCGATATAGACAACGAACATCCCGAATTTCCTGCGAACATTCAGCGCGTCTTCAGACCCACAAAGAATGGCATATTTGCGGACTTCGAAGTGTGTCCGCTAGAGCCTGAGAAGCCCAACGTTATGCAAGCAGCTTGCATCGAGAGCGCAAAGAATATCTTCGTCGAAGACTACGACAAGTGACGAGTGCCGCACGAAAACAGGCGATTGCCCCAACTGACCGGGCGGTCTGTAGTTGGTACTATCGCGATGTTTCAACAGTTATGTTCGCACACGCGAAACAAATTCCAAATCCTCGTACTCAGCGAGGCTTTCTCTTCGGATAAAAGTACGACCCGAAACCATCGGGTCGGAGATTAATACCCCGCCGCCAAATTCCTGCACGTGCCAAGCGTGTTCCGGGTCACTTGGATCAAAGGCCACAAGTTCGATTTCCGCTGGGTTTCCGTGGAAAAGTACACGGTCACCCTTCTTAATCTCTTCGCCGGATCGGTACTTTAGCGGAGTTTTCACTAGATCATCTTTTCGGCCTTCGCGGCCACCAACGGTGGGCGTCAACCAAGAAAGGCGCGATGAGTGCGCCAAGGCTCATAAGTATCAGAAGCGCGGTACGAGAACGGCCAACATTTCTCTCCAACCGAAATATCGAATATAGCCCAGAATCCAAGGGCGTTCTCGTGACTGTTGTAACCAGATTACACTCACACATTAGCCCTTATACTTCAGCGCCTTCACTCCCAAAAACCGCGCCGCGCCGCCCAACTCTTCTTCAATCCGCAGCAACTGGTTGTACTTGGCAATCCGGTCCGTCCGCGAGGCCGATCCCGTCTTGATCTGTCCCGCGCCCGTCGCCACCGCAAAGTCCGCAATGAACGTGTCTTCCGTCTCGCCGGAGCGGTGCGAGATCACCGACGTATATCCATTGCGGCGACCCAGATCAATCGCGTCCAGCGTCTCGCTGACCGTCCCAATCTGGTTCAGCTTGATCAGGATCGAGTTGGCAATTCCCTTCTCGATGCCCTTGGCGAAGATCTCGATGTTGGTGACGAAGATGTCGTCGGCCACCAACTGAATCTTGCCGCCGAGTTCTTTGGTCAGCAGCGCCCACCCCTCCCAGTCGTTCTCCGACAGCCCATCCTCGAGCGACACAATCGGATAGTCGTTCACCCATTTCGCATAGTAGCGAATCATGTCTTCCGAACTCTTGGCCGACTTGTCCGATTTCTTGAACACATACTTCCCATCCTGATAAAACTCGCTGGCCGCCGGATCGAGCGCAATCCCAATATCCTTACCCGGCTTGTAGCCCGCCTGTGAAATCGCCTCCAGCACCACCTCAATCGCCTCAACGTTCGACTTCACCGACGGAGCGAACCCGCCCTCGTCGCCGACCGACGTGTTATATCCGCGCTTTTTCAGCACGCCCTTGAGCGTATGAAAAACTTCCACACCCCAGCGCAGCGCCTCGGAAAACGATGGCGCTCCCACCGGCATCACCATGAACTCCTGAAAATCGACGTTGTTATCGGCGTGAGCGCCGCCGTTCAGGATGTTCATCATCGGCACCGGCAACACGTTCGCCGCCGCTCCGCCCAGATAGCGATACAGCGGCAGTTCGCAAGCCCTCGCCGAAGCCCGCGCCGCCGCCATCGAAACCGCCAGAATCGCGTTCGCTCCCAGCCGTCCTTTATTCGGAGTGCCATCCAGTTCGATCAGCCGGGCATCGAGCGTGCGCTGATCGGCCGCGTCGCATCCGCCGAGCGATTCCGCAATCTCGCCATTCACGTTGCCCACCGCTTGCAGCACGCCCTTGCCGAGGTACACCGTTTTGTCCCCGTCCCGCAATTCGACGGCTTCATGCTCGCCGGTGGAGGCTCCACTCGGCACAATGGCCCGCGCGCTGGCGCCGCCATCCAGAAATACTTCCGCTTCCACCGTCGGATTGCCACGTGAGTCCAACACCTGGCGTCCGCGAATTTCCGCAATACTTGTGAGAGGCATAGATGCGTCCTTTATTCTTCCGATCGATTGAAAACCATGGGCCCGAACCGTAGAGACGCGGCTCGACGCGGCTCCCACGCTTGCAGCCGAATTATAGCGGACGCCGAACCACCCGGTCTGTGATCGATGAACCGTGATCCATGAACTGTGCTCGATGCCCCGCGCATCAATGACCGTGAGCAATGGTCCGTAAGCAATGACCCGCTCTTTGCATCGCCCACTCGCCATCCCCCGAACCCCATCCGTTATTGTTCCCGCTTCCCACCTCGCTTAAAGTCGAACTCAACGTGAAGAACCGCACCGAAACTCTGGAGGTCCGCTCGCTCGCCCCTTATTTTTCGCTGGGGGCGGCCAATCGCGAGGGCACCTTCACTCTCGATGGCCTGCTGGCCGAGGGCACGCTGATTCTCGAGTTTCTGCGCGGCACTTGGTGACCGAACTGCGTCAAGCGCATGACTCAGTTCGAGTCGCGGATACCGGAGATTGCGGCGGCGGGAGCCCAGTTGGCATTCATCGCCGCCGAAAAACGCGATGGCGTGTGGAAGCCGGGGAAGTTTCTTGAGAAGCATCCCATCTCCAGCGCGTTCTTGCTCGATGAGGAGCGCACCGTGACCAGAGACTACGGACTCCATCACGCGTTCGGTCATGACGCTATCAACATCGCGCACCCGGCCACCTTCGTCATCGACCGCAACCGGTGGGTGCGTTACATCTACCGCGGCGACAACCAGCACGACCGCGCGCCGCTCGATGACGTTCTTGGAGCTTTGCAACTGATCGACAAATGAAGTGCCACAACTGAATCTTGGAGGTAAAGACAACATGAAGAAAACACTTTCGCTGGCATCGCTTTCCTTGCCATTGGTCATCCTGATCGCCAGTTTCGCCGGCGCGCAAACCGCCCTGCCCACCGGCACGGCCGTCAAGATGAAACTTGAAACCACGCTCGCCACCTTCAGTTCGAAAGCCGGAGATCCCTTCTCGGCAAGAGTCACCGAGCCGCTCGTGATGGACGGAAAAACCGTGATCCCGATCGGCACGACGGTCGAGGGCCGGGTCACGAAAACGAATGAGCCCCGCCGCATCGCCGGCAAGCCCACCATCGCCATCTTCCCCGAGAACCTCGTCCTTCCCAATGGAGACAGGTTCATGCTAAGCGCCTCGTTGGTTGACACCAACGCTGGCCGCGGCTCGGACGTCAACTCCGAAGGCCAGTTCAAAGGCGATGGCCACGACGCCAAAGATCTAACCGAAATCGGCATGGGCACCGGCGGCGGCATGCTCATCGGCGCGCTGGCCGGCGGAGGCAAAGGCTTTCTGATCGGCGGGATGATCGGCGCCACCGTGACCGTCACCCACTGGCTCGGCAAGCACCGCTCCGCGACACTTCCCGCAGGCACAGAACTAGTAATGGAACTGAACCGGCCCATGACGATGAGCACCGCCAGCAGCGGCCAGTAGGGAACTTAGAGAAGAGCCAGGCTTCAGACTTTCAGGGTCTCTATTGATTCGTCGCGATTGGAGTGCCAGCCTCTTGGCCTCCTTGAAACCTTGCAACCTTGAAACCTTGAAACCTGGCCCTATCCCCCACCCGCCACCAGATCCTCCTCCGCCAGCAACTCCAGTTCGATCCATCCTTCCACCGGCAACGCGTCGACCGGTAGATGGTTTTGCCACACACTAAAGCGCAGCCGCAGTCGCACCGTCAGCACATCCGAGCTTTTCAGTCCACGCACTTTCTCAATCTCTAGCGGAGCCGCCAGCAGCCACTTCAGCGGCAGGCCAAATTCAAAATTCCGGACGAGCGCCACCCGCGCATCTTTCGCATCCGTCCAATCTGCCACCGCCGTGCCCTTACCCTGTGTCACCCTCCACGACGTGATGCGCCCTTCTGCCACCGTCGCATCCAACCGCAGTTCGCGCCGCGGATTGCCCGCATGATTGGCCCATGATTCCACATTCACCACCACCTCGAATGCGTCGATCGGAACCTTGCCCGCGAAATCCAATCGCCCGTACACGTACTCCTCGTCGATCCCGGCAAACACCTCATCCATCAGAAATTGCTTGCCGTGCATCGCGCCCGAGCGCTGGTCCGCCGTATAACATGCCGCTCCCATCCACTCAAAGTAGCGCACCATGTCGCCCGCCACCCGCGGATGAATGTAAGCCGTCTGCGGCGTAAACAGAGGACGACTCGCCCCGCCACTGATCGGCTGCGCCAGATAATCCGGAGGCGTTCCACCGAGCGCCGTATAAATATTCGACAGGTGTTTGCGGTAGAGTTCGTCGAAGTCGCGATCGTTCGCCGAGTGGTGCTCCGGACCATACCACCAGTTCCAGTCGCTGCCCTCGGCGATCAGGATCTCTTCAAACGCCAACTTGCGCTGCTTCTCGGTCGCGACCGGCGCCGCTTCAGCGTAGAAATTGCGCGCCTGATACAGATAATCCCAAGCCTTGTTGTCTTCCGGCGCTCCAATCCAGACGTTGAAGTTCGCGTTGATCCACGACCCCGGCACAATTGATTTCAGAGAACTGACGTTCGTGTGCCGCGTAATCGCCTCGCTTACCGTCACCGCTTCCATTCCCGGTTCTTTCTGCAACGCGTCGTAGAATCGCCGCAGGAATTCCCGTCCCGACTGCGGATAATATTCCCACGCATTTTCGCCATCCAGAATGATTGGGACCAAAGCGTCCTGCCCGTTCGCAAGCACCGGCTGCGCCGACTCCTTGATCTTCTGGATCAGATTATTGGCCGCGTCTTGCGGCGGCATCCCCGAATACACGAATCCGATCAGGTCCGACAGCGTGTGGTCGCGGAACAGCAGATTCATCCGCGTATCGTTGTTCTCGTAGCGATAAATCGTGTACAGCCGGTGCGCCAGGTCCGAATTGAGGCGTCCGTAACCGTCGCGCGAGAAATTCATCCCCAGCGTCCGCCCCAGCACGCCTTCGTCGGTCGCCATCCACTTCACTCCCAACTCGTGCGCAATCGCCAGCGTCTCTTCGGAAACGCTGCCCTCCGACGGCCACACGCCTTTCGGCCGCACCCCAAACACTTTTTTATGCAGGTCCAGTCCGCGCTGCAATTGCTCGCGGGCATCGTCGGGATGCCGATACCGGTTCTGCGGCAAGGGCAGTCCCGGCGACGACACCGCCCCCATCTGCGTGTCGCACACCAGCGGCAGAATGGGATGATAAAAAGGCGAAGTCGAAATTTCGATCAAACCCTTCTTGGCCGCTTCCGCATGCACCGGCAGCACCCGGCCCAGCAACTCGCGCTCCCGCCCGATCACCAGCCGCTGATCTTCGAGCGTATAGTTCCGCCCTTTGCGAATCAGTTCCGCAATGTCTTTCTCCGCTAGAAAATATTCGTCGAACCATCCAATCTGCGAGAGCACCTGCAGGTCTGTAAAATCCTGCGCCTGAAAATATTTCTCCGCCCGTTCCGGCGATTCTCCCGCCCCGTGACATTTCTCCCACAGCTCGCGATACCGCGGATAACGCCCGATGACATTCGCGGGATTCGCCTGAAACAAATATTGCAGCGCGAACCGCCGTTCCGCCTCCGTCAGGTCCTTCGCGGACTTCGCCACCACCTGCAAAAACGGATCCTGCGCCTCGCCCGAAACGTATTCTTGAATCTGCGTGATCAGCGAAGGCACCAGATTGAACGTCTGGTGCACCTGTGGGAACTCGTCCAGCAGTTTCACCATTCCGTAGTAATCCTTCAGCGCATGCAGCCGCGTCCAGGGCAGGCGATACTGCCCCGTCACCAGGTCCTTATAGAACGGCTGGTGCTGGTGCCACAGAATTACGACTCGCAGTTGGGCCATGATCCTCAGTCCGACTTAGGGAAACGCTGATTAAGTCTCGGGTTCCCCCCGTGCACCCCTGTGCACCCTGTGGTTGATGCTTTCTGCCGAAACTTAATGAGAGTCTCCTTTAGTACATCGGCAATCCGTCAGTTTAATTCATTCGGCCAGCCCCACCTCGCAGAAACGCCCGCAGAGTGCCTGATAGATAATGGGCAGTGGAACCAGAAACGGAAAAACCCATGCGCTCGAAACCCAAATTCATCTTCTTCGACGTCGGCAACACCCTGCTCTTCCCCAATCGCAGCCGCATTCACGCGCCTCTCACCGACCGCGGCTTTGTGCCCGAGCCCGAACACCTGCGCGACCTGGAATGCCGCACCAAGAATCGTTTCGACGGCATGATGACCACCAACGGCAGCACCGACCACAGCTTCTGGTGGATGTTCTACTCCCAGTTGCTCTCCGAACTCGGCCTCGAAGACGACGCCGCCCGCGATCAACTGGTCTCCGGCATCCGCAACTCCGCCAACTGGGACCAGATTCGCCCCGGCACCGCCGAGCAACTGCACCAGATCGGCGAGCAGTACAAGATCGCGGTCATATCCAATGCGGATGGCGGAATCGAAGACGTGCTGACGAGATGCGGCATCGCTCGCTGCTTCCGTACCATCACCGACTCCGGCCTGGTCGGCTACGAAAAGCCGCACCCGGAAATTTTCCGCCAGGCCCTCCAGAGCATGAACGCCACTCCCGAAGAGAGCTTCTACGTCGGCGACGTCTATTCCGTGGATTACCTCGGCGCCACCGCCGCAGGCATGCAAGCAATCTTGATGGATGTCCCCGGCGCCTACCGCGACAAAGCAGTGCCGCGCGTGGAATCGCTTGAGGAATTGCAGATCGCATTGCACGGAAATTGATTGTCGGCGCGTGGCCCCGAAGATGTGCGCGTGGGAACCCGTCTTCGGGCGTTCAGGCAATCCGGCGGGACGAAATGGCTACAGGTCACAGCCCCGGAGGGGCGACCTAACTTAGCCCAGCGCTTCAGCGCTGCGGAAAAACTCCGGTTCGCGCCGGTTTTGGGAAGGGCACGAGTTCCACTCGTGCCGTAACTGCCGCGAAATCATCAGCGGCTTCCAGCCGCTGGGGGAATGCTGCGCTTGAAAAACACTTTTTCCGCAGCCTGTTTAGCCGCTGAGGGCACGACGCCTACTGCACCTCAATCACCTGATGATCATGACAATCCGGATTGATCGTCTCATAGAGCCGAGCCAGCAACTCCCGCCCGTACCGCGCCACAAAACTTACCCCCGCCACTTCGCGCTCCTGTAACGCCTTGTGCGGAAACAACGCATGGCTCAACGCATCCGCGTGCCGCGTGATCGCCTCATTCCGCAGCAACTCCGCGCGTGACGCCCGCCCTTGCAGCCGGTTGACCTGATGCCACATTCGCATCCGCGCGCGGTCCGCTGCCTCGATTAGAGTTGAATCCAGCTTGCCAATCGATTCGCGCAGAGCACTCATCGACTGCTCCGCACTCGCATACGCCTCCGAAAAACGCACCTGCAAATCCGGAGGCAAACACCGAGCCGCAATCGTCTCACGCACTTTCTCCGGACCCAGCAACACCTCAGGCAGCCCCAGTTGATAGCGCTTCAAAATTCTCTCCGCCTTCGCCTCGACCAGCGTCGCCGAAAACCGCGGCAGAATCGGCGTCACCCGTCCCAGCAATTTCTCATATACCACGCCGGCCTGCGCGAAATACGCCACCTCCGCCGCTCCGCCCGTATAAACCAGCGTAGGCAGCAGGTAGTCCTGCACCACCGGCCGCAACAGCACATTCGGATTGAACTTCTCCGGCGCCGCGTCAATCCGGCCCAACAGTTCTTCGCGCGAATTCTTTTCCTCACCCACTGCAAAGTCCCCGCCATTACCGTGACCGCCGTTGCGCCGCCGCACCACGGTGCGCGCGCCATTTTTCACTTCAAACAGCAACGTGCTCGCGGACGTCACTTTCACCTGCTGGTGATATCCCGCCGCCTCAATCGCCTTGCCCCGCCCGAGCAATGCCTCGTCCAGTTCCGGCGCCCGTTCAATCGCCGCCCGGAACAAGGGTTTCGCCAGATCATGAAACTCCTTATCCGCCGGATCAAGCAAAATTACTCCCCAATCCGCAAACAGCCCCGCAAACAGCCGCGCAAACGCGCTACCGAGATTTTCCCCGGGACGATACGCCTCCCGCAGCCAAGTCGCGACCTCCGAATCCCCCAGCAAAGCCGCGGCGCGCTCAACCACCGCCTGAATGTCCGCCCCAAACTTCACGGTCCCCACCGGCGCATCGCCTACGGCATTACTTTCAAACGCACGATTTCCCACCGCCAGCCGCTCCGGCAGTCCGCGTTCCGAAAGCAGCGCCACATGATTGACTTCAGCCAAATCGTGATCCTCGGTCGCCAGCCAGAAAACCGGAACGCACTCCACTCCCGCCGCCGTAGCCTGTTCCGCCAGCTTGACTGCCGTCAGCGCCTTGAAAATCGAAAACAGTGGCCCGCCAAACAATCCGACCTGCTGCCCCGTAACCGCCGCCAGCGCCCCGCGCCGCAGCCGCTCAACATTCGCCAAAGTCTTCGCCGAAGCGCCCCACCCGCGATTCTGCCGCTCCAGAATCCCGCTAACCGCACCGCGCCGCGCCGCGTCGTAAACCACGCGCTGCGCCTCGTCCTTCACCCACTCCGAAAAAACCGGCGACCGCGGATACATCCCGCGAACCGAAGAAGTGTAAGCAAGATAATCCAGGAAAAGCCGCGTGCTGTGCGGAATCTGCGCGAACGGCAAACACTGCCCCTTCATCGGCAGCTCTCCGGACATCGGCTCACAGTCGCGATCCGCATATGTTTCATTAGCCCAAACTCAACTACATCAGATGACGCAGAATCGGTCGGGTTGCAGAGAGTGTTCTGCCACCTACCGCCTCTCCACCACCACCGCCACCTTATCCTCATACGCCACCCGCCAATCCCGCGGCAGCTCGCGCAACAAATTCGCCAGCGTCGAATCCGCAGGCAACAGCGCCGTCCGCACCTGCCAATCCGTCAGCACTCCCTGCCATCCTGGCTCTACCCGAGTCAGGATGATGTACCGCTGAATCCGTTCCGAGCCGTAAAGGTCGTGACGGTCATCCACTACCACCTTGCGCTCGGGATACATCCGATAAATGACATACCCTCCCCACGAATCCGTCGAGAAAACCGGATCCGTCCCCGCCTTCCCAGCAAACTCCGTCTGCAGAAAATTCACCGCCGCCACCGGCACTTTCTTCGCATCGAACTGCGCGTCAATCAGCTGCCGCGATCCCAGCCATCCCCCGTGAAGGCAGATCGCGAACGCCAACGCCACCGAAACCACCGGCCAGAGATGCCCGCGAAGCTGCATCTCCTGCGCACCCATGCGATCCGAGAAGTCCACAATTCGCGCCGCGCCCTTGCGCACCCAATGCCATGCGCCCTCCCGATCCGCCAACGCAGCAAAGTTGTCCCACAGAATCGGCCCGGCAATCAGCACCAGCAGCATTGCAGACACCGGAAGATTGCGCGAGGCATACAATCCCGCATACACCGCCAGCAGCATCACCAGCAGTTGACTAAGCCCCAGCCGGTGACGGCCCGCCGAAGCGCGATCTCCAGAACCACGGTCTCCAGAACGACGATCTCCCGAACCATGATCTCCAGAACGACGATTCCCCGCCAGCGCGACCACCACCAACAGCAGAATGACCGCAAAACAACGCTCCGCCCAGCCGTGAAAATCGGGCGAGCGAAACTCTTCAATCTG
>Ga0187890_10001566_pt1 | contig 16295 bp, 11 predicted proteins | sample June2016WEW_21_1_FD_133005 | JGI IMG/M metagenome (GOLD analysis project Ga0187890, IMG submission 133005) | Peatland microbial communities from SPRUCE experiment site at the Marcell Experimental Forest, Minnesota, USA - June2016WEW_21_10 | ecosystem: Environmental > Terrestrial > Soil >... | reverse complement strand
CGAACTCCTTCCGGCTCGTCGTCTTCATGGCCGGCTCCGGCTGGTGGAAGCGAACCGACGAGATATATGAGCCCGTGCGCATCGGCGAAGGACTGATGGCGACGGGCAAGCTGGGGGAGGAGCCGATGCGACGCGCGCTCGCGACGCTCGACGTGTTCTCCCACTTCTGCCGCGCCGCCGGCCTCGGCGAGGGGTCGGTCGACGCTGTCGCCACGAGCGCCATCCGCGACGCCGAGAACGCCGACGGCTTCCTGGAGAGGGCGCGCGCCTGCCTGGGACTGCCGATTCGCGTGCTCAGCCGCGAGCAGGAGGCCCGCTACGGCTACCTGGCGGCCGTCAACTCGACGACGCTGAGCAGCGGCAGCGTGCTGGATCTCGGCGGCGGCTCGATGCAGCTCGTGCGCGTGCGGGACAGGCTGATCAGCAGCTCGGGCTCGTGGCAGATCGGCACGGTGCGCATGAGCGAGCGCTTCCTGCCGCCGAACGGTCCCGCCAAGCGCAAGCAGCTGGAGGAGCTACGCGACCACGTCGCCGCCGAGCTCGCCCAGGCGCCATGGCTCGCGCCATCCGAGCGGGCTGGCGCCGGCGGCGGGCGCCTGGTGGGCATCGGGGGCACCGTGCGCAACCTCGCAGCCGCCGCCCAGCGCGCCGCGGGCCTGCCCTCCAACGGCGTTCAGGGCATGGTGATCGGACGAGACGCGCTCGAGGAGCTCGTGCAGCGGCTCGCGGCGCTGCCCGCCTCCGAGCGCGCCAGCGTGCCCGGCATCAAGCCTGCTCGCGCCGACCTGATCCTCGCGGGCGCGCTCGTGGTGCAGGGCGTGCTGCTGGCAGGCGGCTTCGAGACCCTGGAGACGACCGAGGCGGGCCTGCGCGAGGGGGTGTTCTTCGAGCGCCTTGCCCCAGGCCTCGCTGAGGGCGTCCCCGAAGAGGAGTGGCCACTGTTCGCGGACGTGCGGGTGGCGAGCGTGCTGAACATGGCCGCCCAGTATCAGGTCGACTCCGAGCACACCGAGCACGTGGCCAGGCTCGCGCTCGGGATGTTCGACGAGCTCGCGCGGCTCGGGCTGCACGAGGGGGACGCGCGCGAGCGCGAGCTCTTGTGGGCGGCGTGCATGCTGCACGACATCGGCATGTCGATCGACTACGACGACCACCACAAGCACTCCCGCTATCTGATCCTCAACGGTGGCCTGCCGGGGTTCACGCCGGTCGAGACCGCGATCGTTGCCCAGGCGGCCCGCTACCACCGCAAGGGCATGCCGGCGGCGGGGCCGATGGCGTCGTTGTTCGGCGAGGGTGACGCCGCGCGTCTGGATCGCTGCGCGACGCTGCTGCGCCTCGCGGAGGACCTCGAGCGCTCCCGCGACCAGCTCGTGCGCGCCACCAGCCTCGAGCTGCACGGCGGCGAGGTCGAGCTGCGGCTGATCGCCGACGGCGAGTCCGCCGTGCCGCGCTGGGCCGCCGGTCGCGAGCGCGAGCTGTTCGCCCGCGCATTCCACCGCGAGCTGTCGGTGGCGGCCTGACGGCCGCTGAGCGGCGCGATACTGCGTCCTCGATCGCTCGTGTGCAGAGCACACTTCGCTCACTGCGTCCTTGTCTCGCTTGCCCAGCGCCCGTCAGGTGAAACGGGCCTCAGCCCGCCGCCGCGAGCCGCCGTTCGTCGCCGGCGCAGTCGAACAGCACGAGCCCGTAGGGGAAGGCGATCGGGCTGTGCCATTCCGAGGGCGCGAGCTCCCTGCACGCGCGCAGCACCGCTTGGGTGGCGCGGTTGCCCCCGCGCAGCGAGTACTCGCCGCCGAGCAGCACGTAGCGCGCCTGGCGGCTGGCGACCATGCGCGCCAGCTGCGGGGCGTCGACGGCCGGGTCGGTGCCGCTGTAGCCGCCGAGCGCGCCCACGTCGAGCCCCAGCAGCATCAGCGGCGAGCCGGTGTCCGCGGCGACGGTGAGCAGCGCCCAGCGCGAGCCGGGAACGTGTGTGCTGACGTAGTGCAGCAGTGCGCGGTCGATCGCGAGGTCGCGATCGTTCACGCCGTATCCGCCGGTGCCGGCGAGTGCTTTCGTGCCTGCGACCGGGAACGTGCCCTCGACCGGCGCAAGCCATGTGGTGGTCGCGTATGCGGTCGGCACGACGAGCAGCAGCAGGAACGTGAGCGCGATCGCCGGCGCGGCGAGCCTGCGCATGGCGAGCAGCGCGAGGAACCCGACGGCGACGCCGATGGCGAGCACCGGGATGAACGAGGTCATGTAGCCCTCGCGGTGCATCAACACCACCTGTGCGAGCACGGTCGTGGCCAGCGCGCACGCGACCAGCGCCAGGCCCCAGATCCGACGCCGCCCCTGTGCGAGCTTGACGAACGCAACCGCTCCCGCTCCGGCCATCGCGCCGGTGCCGGGCGCGAGCGCGGAGACGTAGTAGGGGTGCACGATCCCCTTGGACAGGCTCAGCACCGCAGCCTCCACCACGAACCAGCCGCCGAGCACCAGCAGGGTCGCCAGTCGCGGATCTCGCCGGTCGAGGAACCGCGGCCGCGGCGCCGTCTTTGCCCGCGGCGCCGACACGGCGTCCTGCGTCGCGTCCGCCGGCGCTGCGGCAGCGTCCGGCCGCTCGCCGGGCCTGCGGTCCACGAGCACGAGCAGTGCCACGCCGAGCAGCCCGAACAGCGCGAACGGCAGCATCCAGCCGGCCTGGTCGCCGAGGCCCTTGCCGAACAGGCGCAGCGGCTTGGGAGATTCGCCGAACGGTATGGGGTCCTTTTCCCTGCCGGCGGTCTTGCGCGCGGGCGCCGGCGTTGCGGCGGGATAGAGCCGCACGGGCGCTGATTCGCCGCCCGCCAGCCCAGCCGGTGGCGCGGGGTGTGCGCGCGCGGCCGCTTCGACGGCGCGTTGGCGCGCCGCGGGCACGTAGGCGCCGGGGCGCACAGAGGTGCTGTTGGGGCCGCCGGCCTGGCCTTCGACGCGGCCGAGGCCGTTGTATTCGAACGTCAGGCCGATCTCGGTGTTGTTGGTGGAGCTGCCGACGTACGGGCGCTTGGAGGCGGGCGTGAGTTCGACGAAGGCGATCCACGCGAAGGACACGGCGACCATCACGAGGCCCGCGACGAGCAGCTGGGCGATGCGCCGCCGCAGCGACCCGGGCGCGCAGACGAGATAGCCGAGCGCGATCCCGGGGACGATGAGGAAGGCGGCGAGCGTCTTGGTGTTGAACGCGAGCCCGACGAACACGGCAGACGCGATCAGCGTGCGCCAGCGCCCGCTTTCGCTCGCGCGCAGCCCGGCGCCGCAGGCGAGCACGAGCAGCAGCACCAGCACGGGGTCCACGCCGTTGTCGCGCGAGACGGCGACGAACGACGGGAACACGGCCAGCGCGAGCGCCCCGGCGAACGCGGCGGCCGCGCCCAGGCGCCGCGCGAGCATCACGTACAGCAGCGCGACGGCGAGCACGCCGGCGAGCGCCTCGGGCGCCAGCAGGCTGAGCGGGGAGAAGCCGAACAGCTTGGCGCTCGCCGCCTGCACCCACAGCGCCAGCGGTGGCTTGTCGACGGTGACCAGCCCGCCGGGGTCGAACGACACGAACACGAAGTTGTGCAGCGAGCGCAGCATCGACTTGATGCCCGCCGAGTAGAAGATGTTGGCGTAGCCGTTCTGGGCGAGCCGATGGACGTTCAGCACCGTCGACAGCGCGATCACGACGGGCAGGCCGGCGTGGCGCAGGTACGGCCGCGCGGCGCTCACCCGGGGAGCGTCTCCACGAGCCGCTGCAGGTCGCGCTCGTCGTTCCAGGCGCCGACCGATGCTCGCAGCCACGGCCGGCCGGGGATGTTGCGCACGACCACGCCGTGCTCGGCCAGGAGCGCGCGCTCGGCGGGCGGGTCGGGGCTGGGGAAGGATACGAGCGTGGTCTGCCCGCGCGGAGCAGGCTCACGCCCGTGCTCGGCGAGCAGCTCGGCCAGGCGCGCGGCGAGCGCGCGCGCGTGCTCGTGCACGGCGGCCCAGCCGGCGGACTCGAGCACGCGAATGGCGGCGAGCGCGCAGACGGTCGTCTCGGCGCTCTGCGAGAGCGTGTCGAAGCGCCGCGCGTCCTCGTGCAGGCGCGCGTCGAGGCCGTCGTTTGGGTCGGCGAGGTTGGCGTAGCCGCGCCGGGAGACGGACAGGCGCTCGCGCAGCGCGGGGCTGACCCACAGCATGCCGGTGGAGTCGGGACCGCACAGCCACTTCTGCCCGGCGCCGGCGTAGGCGTCGCAGCCGAGCGCGCGCACGTCGACGGGGACGGCGCCGACGCCCTGGGCGCCGTCGAGCAGCACGGGCACGTCGAGCTGGCCGAGCTCGGCGGGCGCGAGCGAGCCGCTGACCCAGCCGACGTGCGAGCAGGCGAGGAGGCGCGTGCGCGGGCCGACGGCGTTTGCGACCTCGACGAGCGGCACTTCGCGCACGTCCACGCCGCGCAGCTCGCGCGCGGCCGACAGCGCGCCCAGGAGCCCCGGGTGCTCCTCGTCGCTGGTCACGATCTCATCGCCGCGCGCGAGCTCGATCCCGCCGATCACCTGAGCCATGCCCTCGGTGGTGCAGGTGGTGAGCGCGACGTCGGCGGCGTCGGCGCCGAGCGCGGTGGCGTACGCGGCGCGCAGCTCGGCGCTCAGCTCGGAGCGGCGTTCGAAGTGCGCCGTCGCGCGGCCGTCGGTGAGCTCGCGCTCGAGCTCGCGCGCGGACGCCTGCACGGCGCGCGCCGGCAGCGGCCCGTCGGTGCCGGCGTTCAGGTACGCGAGGGCGCTGAGAACGGGAAACTCGTCGCGCAACCCCGGCAGGCTCACAAACCGCGAGAATACCCGCATGTCCAGCGCCGACCTTCAGCAGCCCCTGTGGGAGCCCCCGCGCGAGCAGCTGCAGAACGTCGAGATGGAGCGCTTCATGGAGTGGGTGGGCGAGCGTCGCGGGCAGCCGTTCGCCGGCTACGACGAGCTGTGGCGCTGGTCGGTCGACGAGCTGGAGGGCTTCTGGGCGAGCGTGTGGGAGTTCTGCGGCGTGCGCGCGTCGAAGCCCTACGAGCGCGTGCTCGCCTCGCATGAGATGCCCGGCACGCGCTGGTTCGAGGGCGCGGAGCTCAACTACGCCGAGAACCTGCTGCTCGGCCCGCTGTACCCGGCGGCCGCCGCCGCCGCGACGGGCTCCGCCGCTGCCGCCGGCGCCGAGCGCGCGAACGAGGTGGCGGTGCTGCACTGCTCGGAGCTGCGCGAGCTGGACGAGATCACGTGGGGCGAGCTGAACGCGCGCGTGGCGGCTGCGGCGGGCGGCCTGCGCGCGCTGGGCGTGGCGCGCGGCGACCGCGTGGTGGCGTACATGCCCAACATCCCGGAGACGCTGATCGCGTTCCTGGCGGTGGCGAGCATCGGCGCGATCTGGTCGAGCGCGGCGCCGGAGTTCGGCGCGCGCAGCGTGATCGACCGCTTCGCGCAGATCGAGCCGAAGGTGCTGCTGGCGGTGGACGGCTACCGCCACGGCGGCAAGGACTTCGACCGCATGGCGGTCCTCGAGCGCATCCTGGCGGAGCTGCCCACGGTCGAGCACGTGGTGACGCTGCCCTACCTGGCCGATGAGGACGTCTATGAGCCCGCCTCCGGCGGGGGCGGCGTTCGCAGCGTCCTCACCTGGGATCAGCTGCTTGCCAGCGGCGAGGGCTCCGAGCTCAGCTTCGAGCAGGTGCCGTTCGATCACCCGCTGTGGGTGCTGTACTCCTCGGGCACGACGGGCCTGCCGAAGGCGATCGTGCAGGGCCACGGCGGCATCCTGATCGAGCAGCTGAAGAAGCGCATGCACCTGGACCTGCGCGCGGGGGACCGCATGTTCTGGTTCACGACGACCGGCTGGATGATGTGGAACTTCCTCGTCGGCTGCCTGCACAGCGAGGCCGCGATCGTGCTGTATGACGGCAGCCCCGCGCACCCCGACCTCGGTGCGCTGTGGGAGCTCGCCGCGCGCACGCGGATGACGTGCATGGGCCTCAGCGCTGGTCTGCTGGCGAGCACCGAGAAGGCCGGCGTTGAGCCGGCCCGCGACTACGACCTGCACGCGCTGCGGGCGATCGGCTCGACCGGCTCGCCGCTCGCTCCTGAGAGCTTTCGCTGGGTGTACGAGCGCGTAAAGGGTGACGTGTGGCTGTTCTCGACGAGCGGCGGCACGGACGTGTGCACGGCGTTCGTCGCGGGCTGCCCGCTGCTGCCGGTGTACGAGGGCGAGCTGCAGTGCCGCGCGCTGGGCTGCGCGGTGGAGGCGTGGGACGAGCAGGGAAACAGCCTGATCGACGAGGTGGGGGAGCTGGTGGTGACCGAGCCGATGCCGTCGATGCCGCTGTTCCTGTGGGGCGATGACGACGGCTCGCGGCTGCGCGAGAGCTACTTCGCGATGTACCCGGGCGTGTGGCGCCACGGCGACTGGATTCGCATCACGCCGCGCGGTGGCGCGGTCATCTACGGGCGCTCGGACTCGACGATCAACCGCCAGGGCGTGCGTATGGGCACGAGCGAGATCTACCGCGCGGCGCTGGGCGTGGACGAGGTGCTGGATGCGCTGGTGGTGGACATCCCCAAGCCGGGGAGCGACGGCGGCGCGCGGAGCGAGCTGTGGATGGTGATGTTCGTGGTGCTGCGCGACGGCGTGACGCTCGACGAGCAGCTGGCGGCGCAGATCAAGCGGCGAATCCGCGAGGACTGCTCGCCGCGACACGTTCCCAACGACATCCGCCAGATCGAGCAGGTGCCGCGCACGCTGTCGGGCAAGGTGCTGGAGGTGCCGGTCAAGCGCATCCTGATGGGCACGCCGCCGGAGCAGGCGGCGAGCGTGGAGTCGCTCGCGAACCCGCACTCGCTGGACTACTTCGTGGAGCTCGCGGGGGAGCTGTCGGCGTGAGCGACTACCCGCGGATGCTCACGCCGGTCAACTACATCGAGCCGGCGCGTCGAGCTCGACGGTGTCCTGCTGGAGCGTTTCGGGTGCTACACTATGCGTAAATTCAGACGAGAGTAGATGCCGATGAGCACGCCAACGCTGCGCTTCCCAACGAACGAGAAGGTCAAGCGATCCCCGAGGGCTCGCACGGCTCGCAGCGGCCGGGCCGCGCGCGCTGTGTCGGAGTTGCTGGTCTTCTATGGGTCGCTTTCGCGATTGGCGAGTGCCTTGGGCACAACACGCGATACGGTGCGGAGCTGGAGTATCGGCCCGGCTCCCGCGCGTCCTCGTGTTGAGCTGCTGGAGAGAGTCGTGCTCTTGCTCGATCTTTGCAACGCGGCGCGCCGGTATATGGCCGCTGATCGCCAAGTTGGCGAGTGGACGCTCGCGCCGAGCCCGCCTTTGCGTGGACACTCACCGGCGCAGATCTTGGCCCGTCATGGTCGCGAGGGGCTCCAGATCCTGTTGGCTGAGCTGGCCACGATTGCTCCACCACGCTCGGCTGGACCTGTCGAGATGCCTTCGCTTGAGCAGCTCCGCTCATCACTCGCCAACGGCGTGGGCGTCGACGGACTCAAGCGGATCGAACAGATCGCCTCGGCCGAGCCGATCGAGCTGAGCGACGCTCAGCTCGACTACCAGGTGCGTGAGGCCACACATCAGGACGAGTAGTGCCCGTGCTCGCCGAGCTGGGTGAGCGAGAGTCAGAAGATCCGTTCGCCAAGCCACGCGCCTTTCGTCCAGCGCGCCGCTGCGGGTGGTGGTCGATATCTGAGGAAGCGCGACGACAGGGCGCGCCGGAGGTTTTCTCGTCGAAACAGCCCGCGTTCGCCATGCGGCGCGTGTGCGAGCGCCACCTGGGACCAACGAAGCCGATCCCGCCATTCCGGCACTACCTGTGCATTGCGATGAGCTGCTGCCTGGAGCAGTGCATCGAGCAGGATGGCCGTGAGCTGTCTGCCGATATCGATTGTGACCGCTTCGGTATGGCCGAGGTCCAACACATACAGGGGACCGGTGCCATGCGTATGCCACGCGAGCGTGGCCAGTGGTACCGGCGCCACACCAGGCAGCTCCTGCCAGACGGCCAACACGCGCCCCTTGTCGTCGCCGCCATTACGCAGACGGTCGGTCATACTCCAAGGCAGGCCGACCGGTCATGGTCCGGGGTCAGGAAGGAGCGGCGCCCTTGACGCCGAGCTGCGCAGGAACAGATGTGGCTGCTTCGACCTGGTGAGGCCGTGATCGACCTCTAGGTACACCTCTTTGCGCCGGACAGCGATCTTGATGTTGTAGCTCGACATGGTGCCAACTTACGCATCGCTGCGGTTGAGCCGGGTACGCGATGGAGTCCGTGCGTGACCCGTTCATCTTGCCGGTACCCTGCGGCCGTCGCTCCAGCCCCAGCGAGCGCCCGACGATCTCCATCATGATCTCGTTCGCGCCGCCGTAGATGTGGGTGACGCGCGCGTTGGCGAAGGCGCGCGCGATCGGGTACTCGAGCATGCGCGGCCCTGCAGGTCCGTGCACCACCACTTGGCGGTCACGGCGTCCTCGGGCGTGGGCTTCAGGACAGTGTTCACAAAGCCGCCCTTGCTGTCTGCGCGCTCGAAGTCTTCCCAGACAGGACGGGAGACCCGGCTGTAGGCATAGGTCCCGCTGCCGACGAAGGAACGGCGCGGAAGCTGAGATCGGTCTAGTGCGCACGCTGAAGGTGCAGAGTGCCAGTGCTTTACGGCGTCCGAAATGCGCCGCTACAACCCCAACGACCGCCCGACGATCTCCTTCATGATCTCGTTGGCGCCGCCGTAGATGCGCGTGACGCGGGCGTCGGCGAACGCGCGCGCGATCGGGTACTCGAGCATGTATCCGTAGCCGCCGAACAGCTGCAGGCAGCGGTCGACGACGCGACCCTGCAGGTCGGTGCACCACCACTTGGCGGTGGCGGCGTCCTCGGCCGTGAGCTCGCCGTCGTTGAGCGCCTGCGTGCAGCGGTCGACGAACACGCGCGCGATCTGCGCTTCGCCGTGGAGCTCTGCGAGCGTGAAGCGCGAGCTCTGGAAGGAGCCGATCGGCTGGCCGAACGCTTGGCGCTCGCGCACGTACTCGAGCGTCCAGCCGATCGCTGCCTCGGCGGCGGCGACGGCTGAGGCGGCGATCGACAGACGCTCCTGCGGCAGGTTGGAGACGAGGTAGCGGAAGCCCTCGCTCTCCTGGCCGAGCAGGTTGTCGATCGGCACGCGCACGTCTGAGAACGACAGCTCGGCGGTGTCCTGGGCGTGCTGGCCGATCTTCTCGAGGTTGCGCCCGCGCTCGAAGCCCTCCATGCTGCGCTCCACGACCATCAGGCTGATGCCGCGGTGGCGCTCTGACGGGTCGGTCTTGACGGCCAGGATCACGAGGTCGGCGTTGATGCCGTTGGTGATGAACGTCTTGGTGCCGTTGACCACGTAGTGATCGCCTTCGCGCCTGGCGCTGGTGGACATCGCCGCGAGATCGGAGCCGATCCCCGGCTCGGTCATCGCGAGCGCCGTGATCAGCTCGCCGGAGGCGATCCCGTCGAGCCAGCGCTCGCGCTGGGGCTCGGTGCAGTAGCTGAGGAAGTAGGGCAGGCAGATGTCGTTGTGCAGCGTGATGCCCAGGCCGAAGCTGCCCACGCCCGCGCGCTGGGTCTCTTCGCCGATCACGAGGTTCAGGCGGAAGTCCTCCGCGCCCGCGCCGCCATATGCCTCGGGCACGGCCATGCCGAGGAAGCCGCCGCGGCCGGCCGCCGCGAACACTTCCCTGGGCACGATCCCCTCGCGCTCCCACTCGCCGTAGCGGCCCTCCTCGCCGAGCACCTCGCGCGCCAGGAATGTGCGAAAGCTCGCGCGGAAGTCTTCGTGCACGTCGTCGAACAGGCTGCGTTTCATCGTCGGGACCCTATCTGTCCAGAAGGAGTGCGAGATGGGGACGTCGAACAGAACCGCCGATGAAGCGTGCAGCGACAAAGACCGCCGAGCCGCCGCCGGCGAATGGGACCAGCGAGCACCAGAGCCTGTCCAAGTACATCCAGGCGCGCTTTGACGAGTGCTCGCGCTCCCAGAAGGACGTGGCGCAGTACATCGTCGACCATCTCGACGAGGCCGCGTTCCAGACCGCAGAGGAGCTGGCGCGCCGCGCGAACACGTCGAGCTCGACCGTCGTGCGCTTCTCGCAGGCGCTCGGCTTCGAGGGCTTTCCCGAGCTGCAGGCGGCCGCCCGCGAGGAATACCGGCGCGTCAACGCCAAGGCCACCAAGGACAGTGGCACGGGGGCGGGCGGGGTTTCATCCCCGCTGTTCTCGCTCGACCAGAACGAGTTCGAGGCGGCGCTCGCCGCGGACCACCTCAACGTCGAGGACACCGCCCGCAAGGTCTCGCGCAGCTCGGTCGACTCGCTGATCGAGGCGATCGTGGGCGCCGAGAAGGTGCTTGTAGCGGGCACCGACCAGATGGCGTTCTTCGCAAGCTATCTGCGCCACCTGCTGATGCTGCTCGACCTGCGCGTGGACGTCGTCGCGAGCCCCTCGCAGGAGGCGCTCAGCCGCCTCGGGCGCATCGACGGGAACACGCTCGTGATCGGGCTCTCCGCCGGACGTCCGCACCCGCTGGTCGTGCGCGCGATGAAGCTCGCCCGCCACCGTCAGGCGCGCACCGCGGCGATCACCGACGCGACGCTCTCCGAGGTCGCCAAGCTCGCGCAGATCAAGCTCTACTACTCCTCCAACAGCCCCGCCTACGTGCGCTCGCACACGGCGCTGCTCAGCATCATCCAGGCGCTCGCCTACGGGGTGTATGCGCAGGACACCGCGCAGTACGACGATCGCATCAAGGCTTTCCGGCTCAAGTAGCGGTGCTTGATCTTCGAGTCAGCCGCGCCGTCGCCCGTGCAACTGGTGGGGTGGCCTACAGCGGCAGGAAGCGCTTCATCTTTCCGCTCGCAAGTCGCGGGATCTCCTCGACCAGCGTGACCGTGACGGTTGGGTCAGGGCATCCCGAGCGGTTGAGGATCGCCACGAGCTTGCGGGAGAGCGCGGCGCTGTCGAGGGCGTCGTCTGCGCAGAGGATGATCTCGGCTCCGGCCCGGGTCTGCTGCACCTGATACTCGGAGATCGCTGGCTCGCGTCCCAGGATCGAACGGAATAGATGCGGATGCACGCTCACACCGTTCTCGTAGACGAAGGTGTCGTCGTTTCGTCCCTGGATGTCGGCTATGCGCCGGTGCGCTGACCCGCACGCGCACGGCTCATCCAGGAGTGTGACCTCGTCGGTGATCTCATAACGGATGAGCGGCATCAGCGGGTTGAAGAGGTTCGTCACATACACCTTGTGCGAGCGCGCTCCGGCCGGGACCGGGTTCCCGTCCGCGTCGACCGCCTCGACGATCACCAGATCGTCTGTCAGATGCATACCTGTGCCCTTGAAGCAGCCGATGGCCGTGACGCCCGCCTCTGATGTTCCCCACATGTTCGCGACCGGCGCGTGCCACGTCTCTTCCGCGGCCTGACGCGTCTCGGGCAGCAGTGGCTCAGCCATCGTCAGTATCCGCCGCGGCTGGATCTGAAGGCGTCCTGCGCGCGCCTCGCCTACCAGGCGGGCGAGCATTGACGGATAGGTCGCGAGGTTATCCCCGCCGACAGAGTTCAGCCCCGCGACAACCTCTGCCATGGGAAGGCCGACCCTGAACCTGTGTGTCTCAACGGCACCAGTGGCGAACGTCTCAGAGAGCGCGCTGGTGAAATGCGTCGCGTTTTCCGCTGCGACGATCATCGCCACCGGAGGCCGCGACGCGAGCTCCGGGTCACCGATGCGGTCCAACAGCGCGCGGCGAATCGCCGTCAGCTGCACCGTCGCCCAGGCATCCCAGCCCCACACGAACACGCCCCGCACACCGCTCGACCCGCCCGACGCGACGGCATGCAGCTCATCACGGAAATACGCATCACCGTCCAGCTTGGCGATGTGAGCGTTCGCGTCCGCCAGACGAACCTCGGGATCGGTCACGATCGCGTCGAAGTTGCCCATCAGATCGTCCTTCGTCATCACTGGCAGATCCCGCAGGTCATCCGCCTCAAGCCTCGCCAGGTCTACGTCCCCAAGTCGATCGCGATGCCACGAAGACCGCTCGACGGCCGTCCCGACGAGCTCACGCAGTTGAGCCGTGCGCTCGGCGCGCAACCGCTCCGCAGACCACGCCACCCGCTCGAAATGCTCGCCGATCTGAGGCAGCAGATGCTCGATATGTCGCCGGCGCGTCGCGTCATAGGACTCCATGCGACCGAACCCTACAACCAGGTCTCACGCGCCCATTGAGACGAGTCGTCGCCTCGAGACTCGCGACGCTCGCGCTTCCCAGACGAATTTTCGTTCACCCGGAGCGCCGTATAGCCATTGCTATACGGTCGTTGATGAAGAGTGAAAGAGACCACGCCGCATGCGGCGTGGTCCGGGGTCGCGCATGCGCGACCCCGCCGGTCGGTGCATGCACCGACCGGAACTGCGGATGTCCGAGAACGTATCGAGCGCGCTCATGCGTGGAGACGTCAGATGTGGATCGTCACGCGACTGGCAGCGTGTGCCGGTGCCGCGCGGCTGGCGGCTGGGCGCGGATCGCCCTTGCCAGGCGCCGGACACCCTCGCGCAGCCGCTCCGGCGTGACTGAGGTGAAGGACAGCCGCAGGTGCGTCGCGGTTGGAGGCTCGACGAGCATCGCGGGTCCGGGGACGTAGCTGACGCCGGCGGCCAGTGCGGCGCGGTAGAGCTCCTGATCGTCTCGAGCGTGCTCGAGCGTCACCCACACGTGGCCGCCGGCGCTCGGGCGCATGAAGCTCGCGACGCCTTGCAGCTCGGTTTCCAGGCTCTCCAGCAGCGCGTCGCGGCGCGTGCGGTAGAGCTGGCGGGCGTGGGCGAGCTGGGACGGGTAGTGCCCGGCGGCGAGGAACCTCGCGGCCACCTGCTGCGGCAGGGTCGCGCAGTGGGCGTCGTCGTCGCGCTTCTCGGCGATTATGCGGTCGAGCACCAGGCCGCTGGCGGCGATCCAGCCGGCGCGCAGGCCGGGGGCAACGGTCTTCGACAGCGAGTCGACGTAGATCACGTGCGCGGGGTCGCGTGCTCTCAGGGGTCCTGGATCGGCGCCGTCGTAGCGCAGATCGGCGTATACGGCGTCCTCGAGCACGAAGAAGCCGTGTCGCGCGGCCAGCTCCAACAGGCGCGAGCGGCGCTCCTGCGCCATGTCGCGGCCGGTTGGGTTGTGACCCCGCGGCTGCAGCGCCACCAGCCGCACCTCGTGTCCGCGCAGCAGCCGCTCGAGCGCCTCGACGTTGAAGCCGTGCTCGTCGACGTCAACCGGCATCACCGTGGCTCCCGTCGCCCGCAGCGCCTCGAGCATGCCCATGTAGGTGGGCGACTCGCACGCCACGACGTCGCCTGCTCGCAGCACCGCGCGGGCAGCCAGCGTGAGCCCCTGGCGTGCCCCGGTCGTGATCAGGATGCTGTCCGCGTCGTCCTCGAGCCCGCGCGCGCGGCCGAGCGTCGCGAGCTGCGCGCGCAGCGCGTCGGTGCCCTCGATCGGGCAGTACTCGAAGCTCGCGAGCGCTTCCGCGTCCAGCGTCTCGCGGACCGCCGTCGCAAGCTCGGCGACGGGGATCTGCTCGCTCGACGGGTAGCCGACGGACAGAGCCACGAGTCGCGGGCTGCCCGCGTGCTCTGCGGCCTCGCTCAGCACCCTGCCCGCGTAGCCCTCGCGGGGCGGCCCGAGCGCGTACGTCTGCCAGGACAGGTCGGCCGTGTCGGCTGCGCTCCTGGCGGCCGCGCGCACGAACGTGCCGCGACCGACCGCCGAGACGACCAGACCCTGCTCCTGCAGGCGCCGGTAGCAACGACCGGCCGTCAGCTGGTTGATGCCGGCGATCTCCGCGAGCTCGCGCGTCGTCGGCAGCTTCGCGCCCGGCTCGAGCTCTCCGCTGGCGATCGCCGCGGCGAACACGTCGGCGATCTGCCGCGTGAGCGACGGCTTGGCGTCGCGGTCGACTGCGCGCAGGCGGTCCGCTAGAGAGTCAGCCATACAGCTCATTCAATCCGATATTGATGGACATTGCAATTACAAATCTAGCGGCTAGGGTGCACTTGCACGGCATTTTGCATCCGATCGAGGTATGTCAATGTCAAGAGATCTCCTGAATGCCGAGCTTGCCCGTCAGCGCGAGGCCGAGCTCAGGCGCAGCGCTGAACGGCACGTGGTCGCGCGGACACCTGAGGATTCGCGCCGTCGCACGCCGTCTCTGGGCGCCGTCGCTCGCTGGGCTGTCAAACTAGTGGCCCATGCGCGACGAAGCGACATTCAGGGTCAAGACGGGCTTGGCGGAGATGCTCAAGGGCGGCGTGATCATGGATGTGGTCACTCCCGAGCAGGCGAAGGTCGCCGAGGACGCGGGAGCGGCGGCGGTGATGGCGCTCGAGCGCGTACCCGCTGACATCCGCCGCGACGGCGGCGTAGCGCGCATGTCCGACCCGGAGATGATCGCCGGCATCCAGGAGGCGGTGAGCATCCCCGTGATGGCCAAGGCGCGCATCGGGCACTTCATGGAGGCGCGCGTGCTGGAGGCGCTGGAGGTCGACTACGTGGACGAGTCCGAGGTGCTGACGCCCGCGGACGAGGCCAACCACATCGACAAGTGGGACTTCAAGGTGCCGTTCGTGTGCGGCGCGACCAACCTCGGCGAGGCGCTGCGGCGCATCGGCGAGGGCGCCGCGATGATCCGCTCGAAGGGCGAGGCCGGCACCGGCGACATCGTCGAGGCGGTGCGCCACATGCGCCAGATCAACGGCGAAATCCGTCGCCTGGCGACGCTCGGCACCGACGAGATCGCGACCGCCGCCAAGAGCCTTGCCGCGCCGCTTGACCTCGTGCGCGAGGTGGCTCTCGCGGGCCGCCTGCCCGTGGTGCTGTTCTCCGCGGGCGGCATCGCCACGCCGGCCGACGCCGCGCTGATGATGGCGCTGGGCGCCGAAGGCGTGTTCGTCGGCTCGGGCATCTTCAAGTCCGAGGACCCGCCCACGCGGGCGCGCGCGATCGTCGAGTCCACCACCCACTGGCAGGACGCCGAGCGCGTAGCGCGGGCCTCGCGCGGGCTCGGCACGCCGATGGTCAGCCTGGAGAGCTCCAAGCTCGAGGGCGAGCAGCTCCTCGCCCAGCGTGGCTGGTAGCAGCGCGGCTGACGGCGCAGGGGAGACGCCGCCGGCACCGCCGGCCGCGCCGGTGGTGGGCGTGTTGGCGCTCCAGGGCGGCTTCGAGGCGCACGAGCGAATGCTGCAGAGGCTGGGGGCGCGCACGCGCGAGGTGCGCGTGCCGCACGACCTCGACGACCTCGACGGGCTCGTGATGCCGGGCGGCGAGTCGACGACGATGACCCTCGGGATCGCGCGCGAGGGCCTGGCCGAGCCGCTGCGCGAGCTGGCGGCGCGCGGCGGGGCGGGCGGGATTCCCATCCTCGGGTCGTGTGCGGGGCTGATCATGCTCGACCGCGATCACCTCGGTGTGATGGACATGCGCGCCGCGCGAAACGCGTTCGGACGCCAGATCAGGAGCTTCGAGGCGGACGTGGACGTCCGTGGCATGCAGGGTCCGCCGATCAGGGGCATCTTCATCCGCGCGCCGTGGATCGCAGAGCACGGCCCGGACGTGGAGATCCTCGGCGAGGTGGAGGGCCATCCGGTGGCGGCGCGCCAGGGACGCGTGCTGGCCGTCTCCTTCCACGCCGAGCTGGGCGCCGACGACCGCCTGCACCGCCTGTTCCTGGGCCTCGTGGGCGAGAGTCGTGCTGCGGGGCCGGCTGCCGCGACTGGATAACGGCCGCTGTGTGATCGCGGCTAGGCGGCCGTCGTGCTGCTGAGAGCGGCGAGCGTATGCCTCGCGGCGGCTTCGAAGCGCGCCACCTCGCCGTAGGGGCGTGCCACGAGCATCGCCCCCTGAAGGGCGCCGAGAACCGTTTGGGCCGCATCCGCGGGAGATCCGCCAAAGGACAGCGTTCCCTCTGCCCGGCCGTCCGCCAGCACGCCCGCGAGCCAGGCGAGGTTGTGGTCGAAGAAGCGAATCACCGAGTCGCGCATCGGCGGCGGCAGTGTCTGGTATTCGGCCGCGAGCATCCCGCACAGGCACATGCGGTCTCCGCGCAGCACGCCCGCGTAGAGCGCGGCGTACGCGTCGAGCTTCGCGCCGGCGCCGGAGCTCGCGCTGTCGATGCGTTCGAGCGCTTCTGTGAAGCGGGCGGCGTAGCGCTCGACCAGCGCCTCGCCAAGCTCGGCCTTGCTGGCGAAGTGGTAGTGCAGGCTGGCCTT
>Ga0187890_10001564_pt1 | contig 16309 bp, 15 predicted proteins | sample June2016WEW_21_1_FD_133005 | JGI IMG/M metagenome (GOLD analysis project Ga0187890, IMG submission 133005) | Peatland microbial communities from SPRUCE experiment site at the Marcell Experimental Forest, Minnesota, USA - June2016WEW_21_10 | ecosystem: Environmental > Terrestrial > Soil >... | reverse complement strand
GGGTCAAGCCCGCTGAGCGGTTCGTCGAGGACCAACAACTGCGGGTGGAACGGCAGCGCGCAAGCCAGCGCCATTTTCAGCCGCATGCCGTGCGACAATTCTCCAATCCTGCGGTTCGGCGGCAAGTCGAATTGACCGCGTAGCTCGTCCTCAAGCTGCCGATCCCAGTTCGCATAGCAGGGGCGCAAATACGCGAAGAAATCCGCGACCCGCAGCCGTACCGGCATGACCTGATTCTCCGACACATAGCCGATTTTGTTGAGCGTCGCGGGGCCGACCGCCCGCGATTCGACTCCCAATATCGTGGCTTTGCCTCGTGTCGCGGAGATCATGTTGAGAAGAATTTTGATGACCGTCGTCTTGCCGGCGCCGCTCGCACCCATCAGCACGAAAACACTGCCCTCCGGTATGGACATGTTGAGCCCATGGAGAGCGACGAAACGACCATAGCTCTTCGAAAGATCCCGTGTTTCAATGATTTGCGCCATTTTTCGCAGCTGCAACCTCTTACGCGGGCGTCGCTCTTCACATAACATAATGTGGCGGTGTGCGCGCGTAATCCTGCACGTCATGCGTTTCTGTCATAAGGATATAACAAAATGCATCTACAATAGTGCGGTGGACAAGTGGTCGCGCTGCGTAATCATACTCTCGTCGAAGTCTTCGGGATCGAGCGCACTGCAGAGACTTCTCTGCAGCGGCACCAATGCGAGGCATGTCAAACACACGCGGCACGCCGAATACGAAACCCTCTATTGGACCAAAGCTGCGTCGATCCTCAGATTGCCGCAATCGCCACTGCAGGAAAGCGAAGTTCCGCTGGCGCCTCGCAAGGCGAAAACGGATCTCATCACTCTGCTGGCGCAAAACGCGCCGGAGTTTGTGGCGCCGGCTGACGAGCGGGCTCTGGTATTTGCGGGATGGCGCGCGCTCTGCAGCCATCATGCGCCAGTGTTCGTGGAAAAATCTCCTCACCATCTTCACCAGTGGTCGTGCCTCGAGCTGATGACGGACGCAGCCGCCCTGTTGCCGGAGATCGATTTTCAATTCGTCGGTCTCGTGCGAAATCCGATGGACATGATTTACTCTGCCTGGAGCCGTTGGCGATTGTCGCCCCAAAAAATCCAATTCGAGTGGCTCGAGGCGCATCAGAACCTTCTCCGCTTCAAGGATCTGGTCGGCGATCGACTGACGGTTGTCCACTACGAATCCCTGGCGACGGAGGAGACTCTGGCAAGGGCGTTATGTCGCAGGTTGGAGATCGAAGGCATCTCAGCGAGGGCCGCCGGATTGATGCATAGGAACTCGATGCTGAGGTGGAAGAGCGACCGGAGTTATGGCTTCCAGCTCGATTCGAAGGTGGCGGCGGTTGCGGCAAAATTCGGCTACACGCCCGAACAGCTCACCAACCATCCAACCTACCGCTGGAAGCTGCATTACTCGCTGACAAGGGCAATGAAGCTTGCGTGGTCTCGGCCCAAAGAGCAGCTGAAAAAATCATTCGCTCCCGCGCGGGCTCGCATCAGCCATGCGAGGCTTACCAGGGCGCGCTGATTCATGCGTGTGCCAGCGGTTTCCGCAGAAGAAACAGCACACTCGAGCAGATACCCCGCAAATTCCTGGTCGTCGGAATGAGGGGCCACTCGGATGGACCGTAGAGCAGCAATGGTTTTTGCGCGACGACGGAAAATCCGTGATCACGAAAAAGCTTGCTCCAGCTCGTGACCTTGAAGCTGCTGTAACACTTGCCGAAATCGGCGAGAACGCCGTGGCCGCTCGGCAGCAATTGGCTCCTCAACGAACCGCGGCGCCGTTGCGTGCGATCGCGTTCGGCAACGCCATTTGTGGACTTCGGCGCGGGCGGTTGCTTAGATCCTGGCGGCGCGGCGCCGATGAACCGACGCAGTTTTCCACGGTACTGCTCGGGAATCGTCAGCATAAGCCAAATGTTGGTCGGCACCGAAAAAGCGTACAGGCATTCGGGTTGCCCGATTCTCTTTAGTTCGCGGAAGGCGGCGGACAGGTTGTCCAAGTGCTCGATGACGTGGTTGGAAAAGATCACGTCGAATTGGCCCTCATCGAAGTCGGTGTCAGCGATGCTGCACTGGACGAAACGGATGTCCGCCATGCTTTTGATTTCATTACTCGTGTAGAGGTCGCAAGCAAAGACGTCGCCGATCGCCTTCAAATAGGGGATTTGATAGCCCCTGCCGCTACCGAATTCGAGAACCTGAATTGGCCCATTGCGCGGCGCTCGAACTGGAAGCGCATCAGCAATTAAGTCGACCATGAGGCTGACTTCGATGGATCTCTTGTGCTTTCGATGCGCCGCCGCGCTCCGAGCCGTTTTCGGAAACATGCAGCCATTCCTCGATCAGTATTTGTGGCGAGCGGGACCGTCGATGGGCATTGTCGCACGCGCACCCCCGTGCGTCTCTTTTGAAATAGCCGGACCGGCTGGCGGGCCCGTATACTGGCCCTCGCGGCAGCCAGAGCGGGGGAGGCATGAGCAAAACGTCGACTGACAGCAAGACTTCGGGCCACAAGGTCTATCCGGACGCCGCGAGCGCGTTGCAGGGTATTATCAAGGACGGCGTCATGCTGATGTGCGGGGGGTTCGGATTGTGCGGCGTCCCGGAGCGCTTGATCTCCGCACTGCACGATTCGGGCGCGAAAAACTTGACCGTGGTCTCGAACAATGCCGGGATCGACGGCGCGGGACTCGGACTGCTTCTGCAGAGCCGCCAGATCCGCAAGATGATTTCCTCCTACGTCGGCGAGAACAAGGAGTTCGAGCGGCAATACCTCGCGCGGGAGCTCGAGCTCGAATTCAATCCGCAGGGAACGCTGGCCGAGCGCATTCGCGCGGGCGGCGCAGGGATATACGCTTTTTTCACGAGGACCGGCGCCGGCACCCTGGTCGCCGAGGGCAAGGAGCAGCGGGTCATCGACGGAGAGACGTATGTCCTCGAGACTGGACTCGTCGCCGACGTGTCGCTGGTCAAGGCCTGGAAGGGCGATACCGAAGGCAATCTCATCTATCGAAAAACCGCGCGCAACTTCAACCCGAACATGGCGACCGCCGGCCGCATCACGGTAGCCGAGGTCGAGATTCTGGTCGAGGCGGGTGAGCTTGATCCGGACCAGGTGCATACCCCGGGCATTTTCGTCAAGCGCATCATCGACGGCAGTCCCTACCACAAGCTCATCGAGAAGCGCACGGTTAGAAAACGCAAGGAGGGCTCCCATGCCGTGGTCGCGTGAGGATCTGGCGGCGCGCGCGGCGCGCGAGCTTAAGGACGGCTACTATGTGAACCTGGGGATCGGCATCCCGACCCTGGTTGCAAACTACATCCCCCCTGGCGTCAACGTCGTGCTGCAATCGGAGAACGGCCTGCTCGGCATCGGTCCGTTTCCCTACGAGGGCGATGAGGATCCCGATCTCATCAATGCCGGCAAGCAGACCGTGACGGCATTGCCGATGAGCTCGTATTTTTCCTCAGCCGACAGCTTCGCCATGATCCGCGGCGGGCACATCGACATGGCCGTGCTCGGCGCCATGGAAGTTGCCGAAAACGGCGATCTTGCCAACTGGATGGTGCCGGGAAAGGTAGTCAAAGGGATGGGAGGGGCGATGGATCTGGTCGCCGGCGTGCGGCGCATCGTCGTGGTGATGGAGCACACCTCCAAGGACGGGGAGCCCAAGTTCAAGTTCCGCTGCGATCTGCCGCTCACGGGCGTGAACGTAGTCGACACGTTGATCACCGACCTCGCGGTGTTCACGCGCGAGACGCGCAAGGAACGATTCAGGCTGATCGAGATGGCCCCGGGCGTGAACCGGGAGCAGCTGCGCCGGAGCACCACCGCCGATTACTTGGACTAGGCGCTACTGCAGCAGCCCATAGACGGTGAGCGTGCCGGCCCCACCGACATAGACCTTGCCATTGGCGATGGTGGGCTCGGTGAACTTCGCCGCATTGCCGGCGGTATCGCCGGCGAGGATTGCGCTGCTATAGAGCGTCGTGAGATTGCGCGCATCGTAGGCGCGCAGGATTGCCGGCCCCAAAGTGGTGGCCACGCTGTCGGTGGCGGTGCCGTTGGCTGCGGTGTCGAGGACCCAGACGATGGCGTTGCCCGCGGGGGAGGCGGAGATTGCCGGCGTGGGGCCTGGGTACTGATAGACCTCGGCGCTCGCTGAGGACGGCGTGGCGATGCCGTTGGCGGCGCTGAAGAGGCCATTCGAGAGCGTGTAAGCCATCAGGGAGCTGGAAGTCATGCCGATGTAGACCGTGCCGTTGTAATAGGCCGGAGTGGAGAAGGTGCAGTTCAAAGAGCAGGCCGCGATGTTCGGCAGCGTCAAGTACTGCACGGTATTGTCGGCAGTTGGGCTGAAGTCACTCATCAGGTCCCGGTCAATGAGCCAGAGATGACCCTGCTTGTCCGAGGCGATCAACATATTCGGGTGTCCCGCGGGGCCGAGACCATCCGGAAGTACGGTGACGCCGCTGGAGGAGAGATCCTCATCCTTGAGAGTCCAGCGCGCGTTCTGCGACGGGGTGTAGTAGTCCGTGACGGTGAGGGCCGACGGGTCGAGCCTGACGAAGCTCTCGCCGAAGTCGTTGTTCGGAGCCATCGGCGGCACCAGGTCGGCGGTATCATCAAATGTGCCATTGCCCGTGCTCAGATAAAGCGCGCCGCTGCTGTCGACGGCGATGCCCCCGTCTGACATCCAGATGCCGCCTTTGATGCCATTCGGCGTGTCATTCCAGACGGCCACCTGCGCGAGCGTGCTTGCGTCGTAGGCCATGACCCAGCCGTTGTAGGTGCCAAGGTCGCCATAGGAGGCCCAGGCGATACACACCGCCATGCCGCCTGCGTAGCTGGCGAGGAGTAATGCCGGACGCTGATTCTGAGTGAGCGGGGTGAAGCTCAGCGGTCCGCTGTTGGCGCTCACCGTGGCGGTAATGTCGACCGGGGAGTTCGCTTGGTCGCTGCCGGTGGTGAGCGCGAGCGCGTGTAAACGGTCGTGGTAAGTGATATTGCCGCTCGGATCCGTCTCCTGAGTCTTCGCCACCACATAGAGCGTGCCTGCGGATGCGTTGATGACGGGCGTGCCCGTGATGCCGATTTCGTTCAGGATGTCCCAGTTGAGGAGGTTCGTGGACTGGTAGGGGATCGAAGCCGGCACCGGCGTGATGGTGGTGCCGTTCACGAAACTTTCGTGCCAATACGTCACACAGGGAGCGGTGTCGGCGTCGAAGGCGTAGACGCTGTCGTTCTCGGTGGCCACGAAGACGACGTTGTGCACGCCGCCCGCGATCGACAGGTTGGCGACGTAGAGCGGCTGCGCATAGGCCACTCCGTCGAGGCTGCACTGGAAGAGCTTGCCGAAGTTGCCCGCCGCGCCCACCACCGCAGGCGTCAGTGCGTACTCCTGCAGGTTCTGTCCGGTGCGCGCCCCGTCATTGTGGCGGGTGAACACACCCGCCAGATCCGTCACGGCGACCGCAGCCGTGCCCGACTGCGAAGAATTGGCAGCACTGATCGCGCTAATGACATGGCTCCCGACTGCGCTGCCGGGCGAGTACAGACCGCCTGCGCTGATCGTGCCGACGGTCGCGTTGCCGCCCGCCGACCCATCAACGCTCCAGTTGGCGGCCGCGTTGCCCGGTACCGAAGCGGTGAACTGCTGCTTCTGCGACAGAGTGAGCGCTGAGAATTGCGGACTGATGACCACGACATTCGAGCTCGTGACGGTGACTCCCGCAGTTCCCGACTTACTGCCGCCCGGGCCACTACACGTGAGCGTATAGCTTGTGGTCGCTGTGAGTACTCCGGTCGAGGCGCTGCCACGGGTCGACTCGGTACCGCTCCAGCCCCCGGAGGCCGTGCACGAGGTCGCATTCGTCGAACTCCACGTCAGCGTGGCGGCCGTTCCGGTGCCGATTATCGTGGGGCTTGCCGTGAGCGTCACGGTCGGTGCCGGCGGCGGTGGCGTCACGGTCACTGCTGTCGTTGTCGTGGCAGGCGTGCTGCCGCTGGCACCGTCGCAGGTTAACGTGTAGCTCGTGGTCGCACTGAGTGCGGCGGTTAAGACATTACCGCTGGTCGCTTTGGTGCCGCTCCAGCCGCCGGAGGCCGTACAGGACGTGGCGTTGGTCGTGCTCCAAGTGAGTGTTGCGCTGGCGCCGGTGAACACCCCCGTGGGCTTTGCCGTCAGCGTCACGGTCGGCGCCGGCGGCGGTGTGGGCGGCGTCCCCGTGGCTGCTGGTTGACTGCCGCCCGACGAACAGCTGCAAAGCATCAGCCCCGCGACGAGCGCCGCAGCCGCGAGGTGCGTGTGGTGGGCCGACCGACTCAAGCTTGCTCCCTTGTTTATCAGCTGCCGCGCGCAGAACCAGAACACCACGGCCGGCTTTTCATGGTAGCTAAATTGCACCTGCGTCGCATTGCTTGGCGGCGGAGCTGACATATTCCTCAGCGGAAAATCTTATCGAGGCAAATGTCCAAATACATTTGTGCCGGTGCGCTTGCGTGCGGACGCAAGAGTTCCGTCTAAATCCGTGCGCAATTCGTGGCAAGTTCTTCGGCGTGAAAACGAGATTGCATGCGGTTGCCGTGAACTCTCCGTGACGCTGCAAACGCTTGCGAAACAGACCCCTAGGGACTTTCCTCTGTCTCGCCTTTGCGACATTTGAAGGATCATTAAAAAAGCAGTTCACTGGCACTGTCGTAAAGGCAAACCCGCTGGAAGGCGGGGACGCAAAGCCTCCGGTCTTAAGGTGCTCTCCAGCGCCTAGATAGCGGGGTTGCCGGCGGTGTCGTTTTAGACATGCACTGTCGTAAGTCCCCCCTTTTGGATCTTGTACGGGCTGCCTTGTTTTTTTAGGCCCGACGAGACGAGGGGTATGGACAATGCATCGATTTCTAGTGGTTGGATTGCTGGGCGCGGTGATGTTGGCGGGTTGCGGGGGCGATAATCCGCTCTCGTCTAACGCGACGTCTTCGACGGGAAGCTCGTCGAACGGCAACTCCTCCACGACATCGACCGCGCTGGCCATCAGCGGCTCGCCTGCTACCCAGGTGGTGGTCGGACAGCGCTACACCTTCCAGCCGGCCGCCTCCGGCCCGAGCAGCGGCGCGCTGACTTTCTCCGTTCAGAACGCGCCCAGCTGGACCACGTTCAATAGCGCGACAGGGCAGCTGTCCGGCACGCCGACCGCCGCCGAAGTCGGTACCTACGCCAACATCATCATCAGCGTGAGCGACGGTACGAGCGAGTCGGCTCTGCCGGGCTTTGCCGTTGCCGTGACCGAGGTCGCGAACGGGAGCGCGACCCTGTCGTGGACACCGCCGACGGAGAATACCAACGGTAGTGCGCTCACCAACCTCGCAGGCTACTGGATCAATTACGGCACCAGGTCCGACGACTTGTCGGAGAAGGTACAGATCAATAACCCCGGCATCGTGACTTACGTGCTCTCCAATCTCTCGCAGGGCACCTGGTATTTCTCGATAACTGCGTACACGGCCGCCAATGTGCAGAGCGCACCGTCGGCGGTCGCGAGCTATACCGTCGATTAGAGCGTCTTGCTGGCGATGTTCGACCAGGCTCCCTCGAGTCCGAGGGAGTTGTAGGCGCTCACGGCAAAATAGTAGGTGCCCGGAGCCAGATTACTTACAACGTAAGTCGTAGCGCCCGCGTCGCTGAGATCGATGATCTGGGTGAGCGAGGTTTCGCTCGTACCATAATGCACGAGGTAGCCGGCCAGATTCGTCAGAGGCGAACCATCGACGTTTTGGTCGGGGGGCGACCAGGTGAGCGTCGCGGATCCGGTGGCTGCAGCGGTGCTCGCGGCGGGATCGACTTCGATGGTGAAGGGGCCGATTGAGACGGTGTTCACACTATTGGAGGCGGTGATGGTGATCTCGCCGGACAGGCCCACGTCGGCGGCGGTCGGCGTACCGGCGAGAGCGCCCGTCTGGGAGTCAAAGCTCGTCCATGGCGGCTGACCTAGGATCGAGAATGAGACCGGACCGCTGCCCTGCGAAACGGTGGGTGCGTAGTAGTAGGGGTCACCGACGGTCACGTTGGCGGGCGGGTTTCCCGCGAGGACGACCGCCGCAGCGGGCGCCTTAACGCTGGTTCCGGTACTGCTCGAGGTCGGGGGATTGACGGGATTCTGGACGTCGTCGGTGCAGCCGCCAAGGCTCAATGCAAGGGCGAGCACCACGCAACACGCAGCCGCCATAGCGGTGCCATCGCGCAGTACGGGTGCGATCAGCGTCGGGTACGCCAATCCGCTTGCGGCACTCTGAAGGTCAGCCTCCATGGCGAGATGGTCGTCCCCTTATCCCGATCGACATATTGATAGGCTCGCCTTGATAGGCTCGCCGGATCGGGCGGTTTATTGTTACTTGGACTTATTCAATTTAAGGGAATGCCGCAGCGATGTGCAAACGATTTTGCCATAATCCATAGGAATCTGCGGAGCGCATCATCGCGAAGGGCGCCCGCGGAAGATACGGTCCCGGGGAGCAGGGGGCTGGGAACGCTCATGTCGCGCCAATGGCAGCGCGGCGCGGTCCTCCGCAGGGTAGACTAGGCCTGTGATCTTGACTAAAGACATGAAAATCCTCGGCTTCCTGGGCTCGGTCATGCTGGCGGCAGCATCCACGCCGACACCGGCAGCGGAGCCCAGTGCTGCGAGCACCAGCCCAACGACGACCTCGTCGGACTATATGATCGGTCCCGGCGATACGTTGCAAGTATTCGTCTGGCGCAATCCTGACCTCACGGTAACCGTGCCGGTACGCCCCGACGGCAAGATCTCGACCCCGTTGGTCGAGGACATGGTGGCCGTGGGTAAGACGCCGTCCCAGCTTGCGCGCGATGTCGAGAAGGCACTCGCCGTGTATGTCAAATCCCCGGAAGTGAACGTCATTGTTACGCTGCCCGCAAGCGCCTTCAGCCAGGTCAAAGTCATCGGTCAGGTGATGCATCCGCAGGCGATTCCGTACCGCAGCGGCATGACTGTGCTCGACGCAGTTCTGGCGGTCGGGGGGTTGAGCCAGTTCGCGGCGGGCAATCGCGCTCATCTGGTGCGCAACGTGAACGGCAAGTCCGAGGAGCTCAAAGTCAAGCTCGGCGCCCTGGTCAATGACGGCGACATGAATCAAAACCTTGCGCTGCAGCCTGGAGATGTGCTGGTCGTGCCGGAAACGCGCTTCTGACCATGACGCCGGCGATCGAAAAGGCGGTGGACGAGATTCGAGGGGCCTGGCGCTTTCGCTGGTTTGCCTTCGCCGCGGCGGCCTTGCTGGCGGCGATCGGCTGGGGCATTGTCTTTGCGTTGCCGGACCGCTACGAAGCAACCGCGAGCGTATTCGTCGACACGCGTACGGCACTCAAGCCGGCGCTCAAGGACCTGACGGTGGAGCAGGACGTCGATGCGCAGATGAACTACGTGCGCGAGTCGCTGCTCGCGCGGCCGGAACTCGAAAAGATCGCGAGGGATACCGGCGTGCTGCCTGACTCGGTTACGAGCGAGTGGGAACGCACCAAGATTCTGTCGAAGCTCGCCGATCGCATCAACATCAGCGTGTCGAGCGCCGGAAGTCAAGGCGATGAGCGCAGCACCGCGGGTACCATCTACAGCATCGATTACCAGGACAGCTCTCCTGAACGCAGCGCGAGGGTGGTCAAGACGCTTCTCGATACGTTCATCGAGCAGACCCTCGGCGGCAAGCGCGAGGGCTCCGAGAACGTGCAGAAGTTTCTCGGGGCGCGCCTCAAAGATTACGAGCAGCGCTTGAGCGTCGCCGAGGAGCGGATCGCCGCCTTCAAGAAACAGAACCTCGGCCTCATGCCAAGCGAGCAGGGCGGCTACTTTGCGCAGCTGCAGACCGAGGTGGATGCGGCCAAGAAGGCGAATACCGATCTCGCCGTGGCGCTCAGCCGCAAGGACGAGCTGACGCGCCAGCTGCATGGCGATGTGGCCGTATCCGCGGCGGGCAGCTCCAGCCCGAGCGTGGGCCCGCAAGGGACCGCCAACGGCGGCGACAGCCTCAGCCGGATCCAGGAGACTCAGGCGAAGCTCGACGAGCTCCTGCTCAGGTTCACCGACAAGCATCCCGACGTCATCTCGACGCAAGAGACGCTCGCAGAGCTCAAGAAGCGACGTGCCATGGAGCTCGAGAACTTGCGGCGGGGCGACGCGAGCGCCGTGGCCGCGAGCGGCGCGGGCAACAACCCCGTGTATCAGTCGATCGAACTCGAGCTCAACAAGGTGGATGTCGAGATCGCCGCCTTGCGGCGCGAGGCGGCACAGCACGAGGATACGGTCGCCGAGCTGCGCAAGCGGTTGAACACTGCGCCTCAGGTCGAGGCCGAATACCAGCAGTTGAACCGCGACTACGCCGTGAACAAAGCCGAATATACCGCGCTGCTCGAGAACTACCAGAAGGCTCGGCTCGGAGAGCAGGCAGACAACGCCGGATCGGTGCGTTTCGAAGTCGTGCAGCCCCCGCAGGAGCCCGTGGTGCCCGTCTGGCCTAGACGCACGCGTCTCATCGGAGAAATCTGGCTGGCCGCTCTCGGAATCGGCGCCGGCATCGCCTACGGGTTGCATTGGCTGCGCCCCGTGGTGAATTCCGTACGCGGCGTTATGGAGCTCACGAACTTTCCCGTTCTCGGCGCAGTGAGCGTCGCGTTTCCGAGCCGACAGCACTTTCTGTTCCGGCGTCGACTGTGGCGTTTTTCAGCGGCAACCCTGTGTCTCGTCATCGCGCTCGGGGCCGTTTTGGTCCTCAACTGGTCGGGTATGCGCCTGGTTCTTGGGCCTCTGATCAAACTATGAGTCTGGTCGAACAAGCCATATCCCGGATGCGTCGGCCCGGCGCCGCGGCTCCGAAGACCGCTCCGGGCGATTCAGGGCCTACGCCGAAGCCAATCGTCACGGCACCGGTCACCGAACCCGTGAGCGAGCGGGCGAGCAGCGCACGGCGGTTGACCATCGACATCAATTTGCTGCGCGCCGGTGGCTATTTGCCCGAGGAAGCCAAGGACCGGCAGTTCGCCGAGCACTTCCGTCAAATCAAGCGTCCGCTCATTGCAAAGGCACTGGCGAATGATGGCACCGCACCCACCGATCCGCGCGTGATCATGGTGACGAGCGCACTGCCCGGCGATGGGAAAACGTTCACCAGCATCAATCTCGCCTTCAGTCTGGCGCGCGAACGGGATGTCTCCGTGCTCCTCGTCGACACCGACCTTCTCAAGCCCCACGTGAGCAAAATATTCGGGCTGCAGAAGGAGCCCGGGCTGATGGATGCCCTGGTGGATGAATCGATCGCCATCGAATCGCTGCTTGTCACGACGAGCGTGCGCGGGTTGTCCATTTTGCCGGCGGGTACCCCCACCGAGGGGACTGCCGAGCTTCTGCATAGCGACCGCATGCGGCAGATTTTGTCGAGACTTTGCGGCCACGACCCGAAGCGGCTCTTGCTCCTCGACTCACCGCCGCTGCTCGTAACGAGCGAGGGACCGGCGCTGACCTCGCTCGCCGGGCAAATCGTGCTGGTGGTTCGCGCAGGGCAGACACCGAGCCGAGCGATAACGGATTCTGTGAATGTGATCGGCGCGGGCCGCCTCGGCGGGATCGTGCTCAACGAAGCTCCGGTGCAACCGACGGCGGGCTACTACTACGGCTACGGGTCCTATGGCGATGCACCTTCGCCGAAAAGCTAGCCTCAGCGCAATCTTCGTCTTCTGGATCCTTGCACAGGTGCGACCGGTCTCCGCAGAAGAGGCTCAGGTGCCGGCACCGTCAGGAGTCGGTGCACAGTCGCCATTGGCGAGCGGCCCCGGTGGCACCGTCCCGGGGCAGATTCTAAATTACGGCGTCGATGTCGGCGTGGGCGAGACGGACAACGTCAACCTCGCGCCCACGGACAAGGTGAGCCAGACGCTCGCAGTTGCGGATGCCGATATCGACATCGAGGAACAGCGCCGGCTGTTCAACGTGGATGCGAAGGGGACCTTCAGCTATCTCGATTTCCTGCAGGGCGCCTACAGCCCCGAGTTGATCGGGAGATTCGACGGACTGGGGAAAGTCAGCATCATCCCGGGAACGCTCAGGTGGGTCGTGCAAGATGATTTCGGCCAGGCGCAGGTCAATCCGTTCGCTGCGGTTACCCCCACCAATCGGGAGAACATCAATTACCTGGGCACGGGGCCCGACCTCTACCTGCGCTTGGGCTCGGTCGGCTTCGTGGACATGACAGGGCGGTATGCCCGCACCGAGTACCAAGTGAGCCCATACAACAGTGATCTGCTCCTCGGCAGCATCGCCGTGGGCCGCTTCCTGTCGTCCGGATCGAGCCTTTCGCTCGACGGCAGCGCGCAGCGCGTGCTCTTTGCCAACACGCTCCTCAACACCGACTACACGCGAAGCAGTGCCTATGGAGATTTCGAGGCGCAGGGCGCCCGATCCGATCTCAGCGCGAATCTCGGCGCGACTAAAGTGAGCCAGAGCGCCGGGTCCATCACGGGCCCCCTTGCAAAACTCAAGCTATCGCGCAAGCTCAGTGCCGCGGCAAAACTCACTTTCACTGCGGGTCGTAATATCACGGACGGAGGCACCAGCTTCAGCAGCCTGCAGAGCGGCGCCATCAGCACGATCGGTACGCTCGGGGGAGCAGGCGCAACGGGCGCCGTCAGTACTGCACCGGCGCAGCAAACAAGCAGCAATTACACGGTGACTTACACTTCGTTGAAGTGGGAGTACACGCGCAACCGGACGACGGTGTCGGCGAGCGGCCAATGGGAGCGGGACTCGTATGAGGGTCAGCCACTGCTCGATCTGGCCCGCGAAACTGCGCAGCTCAGCATCGATCGAAAGTTGAATCGACACTTCAGCGCCCAGCTGCAGGGCAGCCTCTACCGAACCGATTACTCGCACACCGACTACGCCGAGACCGACGGATTCGTAGGCTTCGGCATCACGTTTCGGGAGGAAAAGGGACTCGAGATTCGACTACGCTATGACCACGAATCTCGAATTGCCGCCGGCGTGGGTGCCGGCAGCAATTATGGCACCAATATTGTGTTTCTCACCGTCGGATATCGACCCAAGCCGAGGTCGGCGAGCTGATCGCCGCCGACCCGGCCGATTCGATGCTAGGCCGAAAGCTTACTGCGGCGGCGACCGAGGAAAATCGCAAGTCCGCCGGCAAGCAGCGTCACCGCGCCGATGGCGCCCGCTGCGCCGAACTCCGGAGCTATGGCGGTGCGCGGGTGATGCTGGATCACAGGCTCACACACTTGCCACAAAGTAAATCCGAACACCGTAAAAGGCTTGCAGACCTCGCCGCCCGCAAATGCAGCGCCGGAGAGTGAAAGAAGCAACGCCGCAGTTCCAATTGCTTTGAGCATCGAAATCCCCTCAAGGTGTCATGTCGCCAAAGGGTAACACATCCCGTTTGTCCGACCAAGAAAACCGGGGTCGTCGCGATTATGTCAGGTCGCCCGAGCGAGTGGTCATGCCCCCGCCTCGCCGTCGACGATGACTCGCGTGACTGGTCCAGTACTGATTTTTCCAGTACTGATTTTTGGGTCCGCGGGAGTCGCTGCCCTACCTCTCAGGCGCAGCTTGAGGAAGGGCAGCAACAGGAAAATGCGAGGTCCTCGTACCAGATAACGCTTGGTCATACGCCCCGGGCGTTGAACCAGGCGAAACAGCCACTCGAGTCCCATGTGCTGCATCCATAAAGGAGCGCGCCGTTCGGCACCCGTCATGAAATCAATCGCTGCGCCTACGCACAGGGCCAATCCCTTCGCGATGCCGCGTTGCTTCAGCTTTTGAGCGATGATTTCCTGCTGCGGCGAGCCGACCGCCAGAAAGCAGAATCTGAACGGGCTGAGAGCCTCGATCTGGCCAAGGCAACAATCTATCGCCGCCGGATTTGTAAGCAGCCGCATCGGCGGCTCGATGTGATGCAGGGAATGAAGCCCGAAGCGCTGACGCAATTCCGCCGCCTGCGCAGCGGTGCCACCGACGACAACGACTTGATCAAGCGGCTTTATGACGCTCCGGAACATTGCGGTAGTCAGGTCGCTCCCGAGGCACACGCGCAAACTCGGGCGCCGCAACAACCAGAAGATCCGCGCAAGAAACCGACTATCGAGCAAAACGTAGTTGGCGTCGGAATACAGATCCCGAAAACGCGCATCTTCGTAAAAGCGAATGATGTGATCGACGTTTGGAGTGACCGCGTATCCATAACGGTGCGATCCGAACGAAGCGAACAAGTCGCGCGCCTCAGCAAGGTCATAATCGTCGATATTCAGCGCGGTACTCATATCTCGCCCTGCTCCAAGCAGTGACGTCGCAATGTAATTCGGCGGTTAGGACGTCGAGCAAATCGTATCAAACAATTTCTCTCGAATATCGAGTCTGGCGTCCCAATTAATGAATTTCTTCAGGAAGCGCGACTCTGGGAGAGCGGGATTATGTCACTTTTAAGGTAAAACACACGTGAAATCTATGCTACACATGAACAGGTTTGCACTGCTGACGCAGTGCGGTAGGTCACAACCCACTCGAGTGCTGGTGTGTAACACCATGTGATAGAAGGAGACTCCTACCTCTCGATGCCTTTTATAAGGAAGGGGTGAGTAGTTGTCCGCCCAGATTCTCGCGATCGAGAAGCGACTTCAGCGAGAAATTCGGTGCGTCCCAATCAGCGGTCCTGCCAAGCGACTCGCGGCTCGGCGACACGCCGATTCCGCGGCCGGATCACGCTGTACTGCCAGAGATCGGCAACGTAGCGCGGCACGAGAGCGCCGCGCCGGCCCTGCAGGACCAACCGTAGCGAGCCGAGAGCCGTGGCTGCGATCGCCGCGAAATCGATCAGGATTGCGCGCCGAAGACCTGCCGTCGTAAGAAAGTATCGCCGGCGGGACTCAAACCAGTATCCCGGCAGACGCCTGACGGTCGCGCCGCGCTCGGTGACCTTGGTGCTCTGGCCCGCGATGTGGATCACGCGGCTTTGTGGTACGTACCACATGGGATACCCGGCGCGCTTGGCACGCCAGCAGAAATCCGTCTCCTCGAAGTACAGAAAATAGTTCTCATCCAGGCCGCCGATCGCTTCGAGCACCTCCCGCCGGATCATGATAGAGGCGCCTGCGCCCCAGTCGACGGGCTGCTGCGCAGGCGTCATCACGCGCGCGACGCTCCAGCGATCGAGCAAGCTGGACACGATGCCGAGACGCAGTCCCCCCTCGACCTCGCTTAACAGCGAAGGGAAGCGGAACGCGATCGGCCAATCCGTTCCATCGCCATTCTCGAAACTGCTTCCTGCCAAGCCCACCCCGGAATGGCTATCCAGGAACTGGACAAGCGCGCTGACGGCGCCGGGAGTGACGCGAGTGTCGGGATTCAGGAGATGAAGATAATCCGGACTTCGAGCACGGCATGCCTCGGCGAATCCGAGATTGTTCCCGTACGCGAACCCGCCGTTGCGCGGTGCCGTGACCAGCGTCACCCATGACTGCCAGCCGCGCGCAGCGATGGCGCGCGCCACGGCGGGCGAATCACCCGAGTCATTGTCAATCACGACCGCTTGCAGATCGATGCCCGCGGCGTTGCGCTCGGGCATCAACGACTCGAGACAGGCGACCGTCAGCTCAGCGGTCTTGTAGCTGACGATGATGACCGTCACGCGGCGGAGAACTGAAGGCATCGAAATTTCAGCCTCGTGGCCGTGTAGGCGCGAACTCGTCGAGGTGACGCAAGATTCCTCCGACCAGAGAATCCACGGCGTGTTCCTGGAGCATGCTCGAATGCCCGCCGGTGACATCGACCACGGTGACGCGTTGTGCGACCGACCTCCAGCCGAAATCATCGTGCCTGTACAAGTCGCGATACGGGGTGTCCGTACCTTCCCCTGCAGTGGCTCTCACGAGGATCACCGGCGTGTCGGGCAACAATCCCGGCCGATACCGCAATTCAAGATAATTGTAGATCTGCATCACCGTGAGGGAAGGTACGTCGCTAGGCCAGGGCGCGCCGGTGCGAACCAAGCGCTCGAGCAGACGAAAGCGGCGCTTGAGCGACATCCGCTCGACCGTCCGTCCAGCTTCGTAGGCGAGGACATTGTGGACCTTTCCAAGTGTTTGCCAGGCGATCTGGGTCCAGGAGCGCCGATTGCCTTCCGAGCCGCCGAGTGATCTCTGCAGATTCGCGAGCCGTTGCCGTGCCACCAACGCCGTCCGCTTTGGAGCCTGCGGCGTGGCACCATCCAT
>Ga0187890_10001560_pt1 | contig 16319 bp, 11 predicted proteins | sample June2016WEW_21_1_FD_133005 | JGI IMG/M metagenome (GOLD analysis project Ga0187890, IMG submission 133005) | Peatland microbial communities from SPRUCE experiment site at the Marcell Experimental Forest, Minnesota, USA - June2016WEW_21_10 | ecosystem: Environmental > Terrestrial > Soil >... | reverse complement strand
GATGTGGACATGGCTTGTGGCTCCTCCGTAGTGTTCGATTGGCGTCAAACAACACGGACGCACCTTGCCATGTCCATTTTTTATTTTCAAAGACTACTCAGGTACGCGTTCGCCGGAAGACCCTTAAAAAAGCCCAACCCTTATCCAACCTCGCAGGCGATTGACGATCGCTGTGAAGCCCTTTGTTCAGTCAAGCAGATAACCATAGGTTTCCAGACCCCTACAAGGATCAAATTCGAAGGAAGCCTTACCGGTGAACCGGAATTTCATAATCTAATCCGCTCTCTGCTGCGGAGGCTTTCAGCCCTTTCCTATTTTCACTGCGGCAGGAAGCTCGATATCGATTTTAAAGGTTTGATAGAAAGGGCGCATCAAATCCGACGTACCTCCTCTGATCTTCGGTGGCATGACTGGGACCGGTATTCAAGCCGCCAAAAACAGAAAATGACGCTGGGGGGCTTTCTAGGAAAGGCAACTTTCGAAGGTGATTTCAGAGAATTCCTGCCTTTTTTGACATGGGGAGAAATACTGCACATCGGCAAGGCGGCGAGTTTTGGGTTGGGGAGATATAGTATAACGCCCACTTTTTAGGCTTCATGGCGAGGGAGTCAAGCATGGATGAAAATGTGCTGAAAATTGCGATTGCGGGCTTCATGCACGACATAGGGAAGCTGATAGACGAAAGTGCTCTTGATGTCTCAAAAGAGTATCTGTTGAACAACGCCGATCTCTATCAGCCCTTTTACCAGGGCCAGCACACGCACAGACACGCTGTATATACCGCTGCGTTCATCGAGCAGATGGAACGCCTATTGCCCAGTAAGCTCAATAGGGCACAGTGGGGGCTTGAGGACAGCTTCATCAACCTGGCGGCTGGCCATCACAAGCCTGAGACACCTACGCAGTGGATTATTGCTATGGCCGACAGGATAAGCAGCGGTTGGGACAGGGCCAGTTTTGATGATGACTACAATCTGGCTGTATTGCCGCGTGATTATCGGAAGACGAGACTCTACCCAATTTTCGAGCAACTGATGCAGGCAGATTCGGGGGGGCTGTTAAAATACTATTATCCCCTTAAAGAGGTTTCCCCCCTAGGCATTTTCCCTAAAGGGACCGATGGCACAAAGCACGTTACGAACGACGAGGCTGCTGCTGAATACAGAAAACTTTTCTCAGGTTTTGCGGATGCCATGGGGAATCTTCTGCACCGGGAGGAAAGCCTGCCATTATGGTTTGAGCATTTTGAAAGCCTTATGATGCTATTCAGTTCATCGGTCCCTGCCGCCAGAGCGGGCAAGATAATTCCGGACGTGTCCCTTTTTGATCATCTCAAGGCCACATCAGCACTTGCAACCGCTTTGTACCTGTACCATAGAGAAACTCAAGACATGACGGTCGCCGCGATAAAGGATTATGACACGAAGAAATTCTTGCTTGTGAGCGGAGACTTTTACGGCATTCAAGGCTTCATTTTTAGCGACTCTGGTGATGCAGGGAAAAACCGCTCAAAGATCCTTAGAGGCAGATCTTTTGCGGTCTCTCTTTTCTCTGAGCTTGCGGCTGACATGCTTTGCCGCAAAATCGGAATCCCTTCGATATCGGTAATTCTTAATGCAGCAGGCAAGTTTACGGTGATCGTTCCAAACACGGAGCGCGCAAAACGAGACATTGCCGAAACTGAAGATCGGGTAAACGATTGGCTCTTCAAAATCTCTTTTGGCGAGAATGCCATGGGCATCGGTTTCATTGAGGCTTCCCCGCAGGATTTTGTGAAGGGCAGATTCATGGAACTTTGGGATGCGCTGGCCCAAAGAATGGAAAGCAAAAAGTTTGGAAAAGTCGACCTCGAGCGATTTGGCGGAACGGTGCCGGGCTATCTCGATAGCTTTCGAAATGACTTAAACCATCCGCTCTGCCCCTTTTGCGGAAAAAGGCCGTCGAGCCCCGGTGTAGAAGGGGCAGCGGTTCTTGGTGAAGGCCAATCGTCCTGCGGACTTTGTCGTGATCACATCCTTTTGGGCACTAACTTGGTCAAGAGAAGGCGTGTGGCGGTGACCCTGGCTGACGTAAAGATTGAAGGGGATGAAAAGCTGTTTGAACCGATTTTTGGAGAGTATCAGGTTGCTTTTGTAGATGGTGCAATGAAAGAACTGGCTCGGAGCGGCCGACTCCTCAAGTATTGGGATATCTTTATCGACCCTGATGGTGCGCTTTCAAAAGATATTACAGTGAAATTTATCAATGGCTATGTGCCCGCTTATGGTGAAAGGGATACGGATGATCCCAGGCTTTCCCGAGCAGTTAATGGGGAATCCAGAGAGCAGGAACTTTCGGAGCAGGTCAGAGAGGGTGCTCCCAAGACCTTTTGGCACATCGCCAACAAGGCTTTGAACCTTGATGAAAATGGAGAAGGTCTTAGTGGGATTGTAGCCCTTGGTGTGCTCAAAGCGGATGTCGACCAGCTAGGGCTTCTTTTCTCATGCGGACTAAAACCCGAGCAGTACACTATTTCTCGCCTTGCCACGATGAGCAGACAGCTTGACTGGTTTTTTGCTCTCTATGTTCCTTATCTTCTCAAGGTGGATCCCCGCTTTGCTGATGTCTACACTGTCTTCTCCGGAGGAGACGATCTTTTTCTGATCGGACCCTGGAACCGGATGGTAGAACTTGCCAGCTTTCTTCATGACCGTTTCGATGAATATGTCTGCGGCAACCCCGAAATTCATTTTTCAGCCGGCATTACTCTGCATAAACCCCATACACCTTTGGGTAGGTTAGCCTCCGATTCGGATGAAGCGCTTCACAAGGCCAAGAGTGCAGGCGGAAACAGTATGACCCTTTTTTCAGAAACCGTGGGATGGGGACAATTTGGGAACCTCCAAGAGGTTAAGGAAATTCTCGGAAACTGGCGTGACAAAAAACTGATCAACAATGCGATGCTCTATCGCCTGAATGACTTCATCGGACTGGCCGGCAGAGAAAAGCACATCCTGAAACTGGAAGAGATTCCCATCAGCGAGATGGAGTGCCTCAAGTGGCGCGCTTTTTTCCATTACACAGTGGAAAGAAATGTTGGAAAGGGTCTCGAAAGCCATGAAAGGAAGTCAAATATCGAAGAGTTCAACAGAGCAGCGGTATGGTTGGAACAATACGGTTCAGCACTCAAAATAGCTCTTTGGCACGTTATCTATAACCGTAGGAAGGGGGTATGAAGTGATGGAATTCTATAAGGACACAGCAACCCGAAGCATAAGACCTGAACTTTTTTCAAAGGATGCCGAGCAGTTGGCCATTGCTCTTTCCAAAGAGGTTGGGTCAAATAAGCGGACTCAAATCAGGAAGTTCTACGATGAAGTAGTGAGACTGAATGCCTTGGCGAAGGCCAGTGCTGATGACTGGGATAATATCCTTCCTTACGCGCACATGCTCGTCGCAAAAGCGGCCTATGCGGAAGGGAGGAAACTGGTGACAGAGGATTTTGTTAAGTTCATCAAAGAGTCTGTCGGGCAGATTAAATCCGGGAAAGACCTTGACGTTTTTGCCAACTTCTTTGAAGCCTTCATGGGATTCTACAAAAAATATCGGGAAAAAGACAATTAGAGGGGGGTCTTCGCTATGCAACTCACGAACATAAGAGAGATAAGAGGAAAGATAATTTTAAAGAGCGGGCTGAGGATTGGCGCCGGTGATGTCGAAATGCGGATTGGCGGAACCGACAATCCGATCATCAAGCACCCTAATACTCAGGAACCCTATATTCCCGGGTCGTCCATAAAAGGCAAGGTGCGCTCCCTGCTCGAAATGCGAAGCGGTCTCATGGGTCTCACCAGAGGTGGGACGCTTCAGCCGAAACACTTGCAAGGTATTGAAGGCGAGCAAAAGGAGGCGTGTGAAAAAATTCTGAAAATATTCGGGGCGAGTGGAGCTGATTCAGGCGAAGCGACCGAACTCGGGCCAACAAGGGTCTCTTTCGCTGACTGCCCCATCACGAACGAGTGGAGGACCCGAGTGCGCACGGAGCGGCTGAGCCTTTCGGAAGTAAAATCTGAAAACAGCATCAACCGCATTAGAGGTACGGCGGAAAACCCACGATTCACGGAAAGAGTGCCTGCAAACACGGAATTCGATTTTTCCGTTTGCCTCAAGATCCTTGAGACAGACGAAGATGAACTTTTCGCGGCACTGCTTGAGGGTCTAAAGCTCCTTGAACTGGATGCCCTGGGTGGAAGCGGAAGCCGCGGGTATGGCAAAATAAAGTTTGAATTCTTCGATGAGAAAATCAGAGAGGACTTCGACAAAATCGACCCGTTCAGTGGCGGAGGACAACGGCTGTGAAGCTTCATGAAGTGACCATTAAACCGATATCCGGGTTTGGCACACCACTTATGGGCGACACGATCTTCGGCCATTTCTGCTGGCAGGCCGCTTACGATTCGGGTCTATTGAACGGAGGACTTGATAGGTGGATCGCCCGTTATGAGGAGAAGCCATTTGCCGTATTTTCTTCGGCTTGGCCGATATTTTCAAAAGAGAAAGCTCAGTATGCACTGAAAAGACCGGCTCTGCCCAACGCGATTCTCTATCCCGGAAGGGTTGAGTGGGACAAAAGGAAGTTGATCTCAGAAAGGAAAGAACTTCTTAAAAAGCAGTGGATGATAATAGGCCAGGATTTATCGCTTCACTTGAGCGCTGTTGAATATAAGACGGATCAAGAGTTGCTCGAAGAGATCTGGAAAGAATGGCCGGGAAAAGCTCCACCATGGGCTCTTGACTATGGATCTGGACAATTCATCTCGAGATTCGACCAGGCGCACAACAGCATCAACCGCCTGACAATGACGACCGGTGGAGGCGAGTTTGCTCCCTTTGTTGAGACCGCTGCCAATTATTATCCGGGAACCGAGCTTGCCATATTTGTTCTCGTTGACGAAGAAGCCACGGACATAAGCCGCGTGGCCGCAGGGCTGGAAAAGATCGGGAAATTGGGGTACGGGAAGAATGCTTCAACCGGACTCGGCCGCTTTGAGGTGTGCAGAAGCAGGGGACTGAATCTCCCGACGCCACCCTCACCCAACGCCTGTTATACCTTGGCACCGTGTGTTCCACAGAGAGGCGTCTTTTCCGACTGCTGCTTTAATCCTTTTGTCAGATTCGGCAAGCATGGGGATGTGCTTGTCCGGTCCGGAAATCCTTTCAAGAATCCTGTGCTCATGGCCGGCGAAGGGGCGGTGTTTTTTCCCAGGAACTCGAACAGTTTCGACAAACCTTATATCGGCAGGGCCTTGCTGAACACTTCAAAGGCCATCCCTCAGGCGGTGGTTCAGGGCTACTCCCTTTATCTGCCGTTCAGATTGGAGGGTGTAAAATGACACAAGCGAAGAGATACTGCCTGCGCATCCTCACCCCAGTCCATATTGGATGCGATGAGGTCTATGAACCGACAGCTTTTGTAATAGATAGGCAGGAACGGAGACTCAAATCCTTCGACCCTCTCGAATTCCTCCGATTACTTAAAGAAGAGGACAAGAAAAAATTCTCCGCGATCTGCAAGAAGGGAACTTTGGAATCAATCCTCGAACTCTACAGGTTCATGCGCCAAAATTGCCCGTCGGATATACGAGCAACCGAGGTGACCGTTTGCGAAGACCTAGTCAATCATTATGCCAAGAATCTTGAAACTCAACATAACTTTAACATTAAAAGAGAATTTAATACTTTTGTGATTCCGCGTACAGCATTCAATCCCAATTCCGGTCTCCCCTGTATCCCTGGCTCTTCGATGAAAGGCGCTTTGCGTACCGCCTATCTCAACGCCCAACAGAAAAAAAAACCGGCGGGGCAGCAGAACAAAGGGAAGGATCTTGAAAAAGAGTTGCTGAAATACAGAAGCTTTGAGACCGACCCCTTCAGGTTGGTGAAGGTTTCCGACTTCATGCCCATTGGTGGGATGAAAACCAAGATTGTCTATGGAGTCAATCGCAAGAAAAAACCCGGTCAGTTTGAAGCTGGAGGTCCTCCGCAGATTCTTGAGGTTGTGGAACCGGGATGTCTTTTTGAAGGGTGGATCTCTGTTGATACACCCGAGAGCGGTTCCGAGATAGCAAATCCCGTTACCTTAGGAGCCCTACTGGATAGTGTCAGGGATTTCTATACCAGGGAACTGGATAGAGAGAATAAGGATATACAGGGGTTGGGGGGTGCGGCAGTCAAACAGCCGGATTCACCCTTAAGTCATATTTTGCGCGTGGGCAGGCATTCTGGAGCCGAATGCGTGACGATCGAAGGTCATCGCAACATTAGAATCATGAGGGGAAAGCAGCCTGCGAAGTTTGGCAGCAATGCAACCACTCTGTGGTTTGCGGCAGATTCGCGCAACCCTGCCGGTGGCCAGTCGCTGGTCCCTTTCGGGTGGGCAATTCTTGAGTCTTTGACTGACGAAGTGTACCAGCAGATCAAGCAGTCATTAGACGCAGTTTCCGATGGTCCCCTCTCAATTCCAAAGAAAACCGAAATCGCTGGGGGAGAAAAAAAGATGGAAATGGAGGAGGGGTTCGTTCATGGAGCATCCGAACTGCCGAAGCGCACCCAGCGCGAAATGTGGCATGGAGTTTATCTTTCATGGGACCCCGGTAGCCGAACTGTCACGGCGTCCACAGCAGAAGGAAAAGCCTTCACGAAGGATCAGGCCCTCATTCCTGCATCAATCAAGGATCGTTTGTGCGGCAAGAGAAAACCGGTCCGCGCTGATATTGAGGTCGAACCGGCTGGCGGGAAGAATTTCAACATTACGAGAATTGATCCCCTCTCTTGATAAAGAAACGATCAGCGGGCCTGGGGAAATACTTTCCCAGCGCTATGGAGCCCAAGAAAGGCTGATATTTGAACCGTGAACAAAACCCTTTTTCTCATATTCAATCACCGGTTCACGGCTGCCCAGGAAGCGGATGCCTCCCATTCGCTCGGGATAGACAGGGTAATATATCCGCCGGCCGTGGTAGCCAAACTCTGGAGCCACGTTCCACCTGAAGTGCCCGAAATTCTGAACTATCTCAGACCGGTACGGGACTGGCTCGCCGCCAACGCTATCCCTGGCGATTATATCCTCATCCAGGGAGATTTCGGCGCGTGCTATATTCTGGTTTCATTTGCCATAGAACACGGTTTCATCCCGATTTACTCCACCACCCTCCGTGAAGCGATTGAAGAGCAGCAGACCGATGGAACGGTCAGGCTCGTCCACCATTTTGACCATCAGATATTTCGAAGATATGGTGTTTGAGGGAGTATAGAATAATGGCCAGATGCCTTGTTTGTCTTGTGAGTGACCAGACCATTCCAAATATTATCGTGGCAGCACACTTCAAGCCTGAATATCTTTTGCTCATCAGCACTCCCGGCATGGAAAAGAAGGACAAATCGAAAGCGATACTCGACGCCTTGTGTCTGCACGGGCTCGATTACTCCAGTCGACACCACATCATTGAAGCTCTCGAAGACTCAATCGTTGATTTCCAAAAAAAGGTGACCGACTGGCTTGGTGAAACCGACCAGGAGTGGGAATTTGTTGTCAATCTGACCGGTGGAACAAAGCTCATGTCCATTGCGGCCTACGACCTTTTCAGGAACGATTTTGGAAGCGAAATGGTCTATGTGCCCATACCAAAGAATGAGTTCCTTACCCCCTTCCCCAAACGCAGACCGAAAAATCCGACGTTACTGAATGACAGATTGTCGGTGGTCGAGTATTTTGCAGCCTATGGTTTCAAAGTCATCAATCAATCCAAATTGGACGGCTATCAAGAACAGGCGAATGCCCGGAAGGATTTAACGGAGTTTATCTTCGCTCATTATCAGGATATCCGTCCGTTGCTGGTATGGTTCAGAGATCAACTGCACTCCGTAAAGGCTGCCAAACTGAAGAAGGGCTATGATCTGAAAGGGAAATTCATCTCGGCCTGCAAGTACCAGAAAGAGATGCTCGAACGGCTGGGTTATCAATGGGAAGAGTACGAAATATCTAAGAAAGTCTTTGAGCCGGAGTGGGACTATCTTCGTGGCGGGTGGCTGGATGAACACCTGTTTCTGTCGGTTCGGAACGCGGTGCCCCAGGGCGCAAGCGCGGATGTTCGTTTGAACGTCCGATGCGAAGACCCGAGCAAGCTCCAAAATGAGTTCGATGTTGTTTTCTCTTACGAGAACACGCTCTTCTTGATCGAATGCAAATCCCTTGGGGCCGCCGAAGGCAACGAGCAGCACATCGGCGGGACTATCAGCGACTTTCTCTACAAGCTTGGCGCTTTGCGGCGGAACTTCGGTCTCACCCCCAGAGCTTTCCTTGCAACGACCTCAGAAGATGTGCTCGACAATACCGGTAATCTAAAGCCCAATCTGGCCGAAAGGGGCAGACAATTTTTAACAGAGATACTTCCCCTTTTGAAGAATATGGACGTTACGGCTTACTTCAAAGAAAAGATATTCCATAAGAATTAGTAAGCGGAGAATGAGATATTCTTTGCCTCGGATATTGATATGAACACGAATAACTTGCCGGCCTTGGTCCGGCCAAACTCCGCAAAACAGAGACCATGTCTCGATATCGTCCGAAGCTATCTTAATTCCGGCGAGGAGGACAAGGCCCGGGATCTGGCGGTGAGGAGTTGGAATTTACATTCCGGCGATCCTGAGGTCCTTAGGGGATGGGGTGAGGTCTGCGAGGAACTCGGGATGGCCCGGCAGGCCCGGCATTGCTACGGGCAGGCGCTGAAGATCGATCCCGAGGACGCTGAAAGCCTCTACCGACTGGGGGCGCTCTGTACCGACACGGGCCATTACGAGGATGCCCTGCGTTACCTGAAGAAGGCCATGAGACTCAGTCCCAGCCATGAAAGCGCGAGGACCCTGCTTGCCGAAAACTACAGCCTGATGGGCTTTGCCGGACAGGCTGAAGCCATTGCGCCTCGCGCCGCAAGGGATACCCCTATCCTTCAGCCACGGAGTTTTCCGCCTTCTGTCACTAAAAAGGATACCGGCGGGTTCCTTCGCCTGTTCTCCGGAAGAGAGGTCGGATATGCCCTCCAGGAGATTGATACGGGGACGGGAGAAATCCGGTTAGTCTTGCAGAATGGATGTTTGAACCACGAACTCATCTCCGCTCACATCCTCGGCAAGGTCACGCTCGCCGTCTATCCCCTTCGTTCCGATAACACGGTCCGGTACTCGGCCATTTCAATCAGATTGCCTTCTCGCGTGCTCGAGGCAAATATCAAGAATCAGGGCTATCTGGGAATGCTCAAGGAACAGATGCGGTCGAACGCCTTCACTCTGGTTCGCCTCGTTAAGTGCTCCAGTGTCCCCGCCTATATCGAGGACGCCGGAAGGTACGAGTATCGCATTTGGCTATTTTTCGAAGAGTTCATCCATTTCCTTAAGGCAAAGCGACTACTCGGCATTCTTATTGAAGATAACCCCATCCCGGCCGGAAATTTTATCATGGAACCGATCCTTGCAACCAGGCCGGCCGGGATCGGATGGGTGGAGCACCCGGTCGTGCTGCCTCTGGGCATTCAACGTAACACGCTGAACCGCTCATTGTTTCTCGACGAGGATGGAAACGCTTATGGCAATCAGTTGAAATTCCTGGAAAAAATAAGACCGGTGCCGGCAAGGCTCCTCGACCAAAATCTCCACGTCGCGCCTAGTGTGCAGTCGAGGGATGTTTACAATGAAAAAAAACGAACGCCCGCGGTGAAAATACTCCTTCACCGATGCCCCGTGATCCGGGAATTAGTCAAAAGGGCAGAAGCCGGCGCTCTTCTCCGGCGAGACAAGAAGGTGATCCTGTTTTACACGATCGGCCTGACCGATCTCGGGGCCGAAGCGCTTCACGCGATACTGGAATCGTGCCCGGACTATAACTATGGGAAGGTCAGCAATGAGGCGTCACGTTTAAAGCCCAGACCGGTGAGTTGCGTGAAAATCCGGGAACTTGTGCCCGAAATCACTTCTTCTGTTGGCTGCAATTGTGATTTCGATCTGCGTGGAAACAAATATCCCTCACCTTTGCTGCATGTCAATCCGGAGTTCGTTCCGGCTTCGAGTGAATTCAGCCTGCACGAGCAGATGTCGATCAGGGATGCCGCCCGGCGCTACATAAACCTAATGGCCCACTTGGAAGAGGTCCACAGGGCTGAAGCGAAGCTTGAATCCTTCATGGATGAACAGTTTCTCAGGAAAAAGGTGGACCGGGTGAAGGTGGACAAAATGCTGTTGTGCAGGAGCGAGCAAAACGGAACGGTAAACTGGAAACTGGAGCGAAACTGATGGCTGTTGCATACTTTCTCGAGCAAAACACTTCCGTGAACAAGGAAGGTGAGCGGCTTGTGGTGAAAAAGGAGGGGAAAATCCTTCATACGCTCCACATTTTCAAACTCGATCAGGTGGTTGTCTTTGGAAACGTCCTTCTTACTCCAGCGGCAATAGCATACCTGCTCCGTTCTTGCGTTGATACCGTCTTCCTGACCCGGAGCGGCAGGTACATCGGAAGGCTTCAACCGCCGTACAGCAAGAACATCACCCTTCGATGCGAACAGTTCAGAAGGCTGCACGAGGAGCGCTTCTGCCTCGAAACCTCCATGGCCATCGTTTCCGGGAAGATCGCAAATTCGAGAACAATCCTTTTGCGGCTTAACCGCAACAGGGAAGGCCTTGGCTTAGAAGACCGGATTTTGCGGCTCAAGCAAATGGCCCGGAAAGTTGATGAAGCAGAGAGCATGGATGCTTTGCGAGGCTACGAAGGGAGGGCCGCAGTACTCTACTTCGGGGGATTTGCCAAAGGGTTTCTTGCTGACGGGGTCACTTTCAAAGGCAGGGTGCGCAGGCCCCCGACCGACCCCGTGAATGCGCTTCTGAGCCTAGGCTACACACTGCTATTCAACACGGTCATGGCCGTTGTCAGCCTAGTAGGCTTCGACCCTTTTTTGGGATGCCTCCATACGGTCGAATACGGTCGCCCTTCTCTTGCCCTCGATCTCATGGAGGAATGGCGCCAGATTCTCGTTGACAGCCTGGTCCTCAGTGTTTTCAACCTCCGGACGGTCACCCCGGCTGACTTTTTGACGGGCAAGGCCGATGCTGAAGACCTGGTGGAGAATGGGGTGCATGAAATATCTATTGATGAAATGAGCGCATCCGGCGGTGAGGGTTCCGAGGGACCACCGCCACCGGCAGCTGTCAAATTGACTGATAGTGGCTTTCGGAAGTTCATTACCCACTTTGAACGGAAGATGAACGAAAGGATTCAATACCAGCCGACAGGCCAGCAGCTTGCTTACCGCGACTGCATCCGGGAGCAGGCGAGGCATTTTGCCAGAGTGGTGCAGGGAGAAGAAAAAAGCTATCAACCGCTAGTAGCGAGGTGATCCCATGTATGTTTTGGTTTCTTACGATATTGTTGAAAACGGAACCAGAAGTAAGGTGATGAAGTTCCTGAAGAACTTCGGGGAGCGAATCCAGTTGAGCGTTTTCGAATGTGATCTCGACAAGTCGAGGTACCGGAAGATGAAGGAAGGGGTCAGCGGGCTCATAAACAAAAAGATTGATCGGGTGCGATTCTACCCGCTTTGCCGTGCGTGTATTGATGGCGTGATCATCTGCGGCTTTGGGGAAATCCGCGAAAATGAGGGCTTCGAACTGATATAGAATGGCGGGTGATCGATGGCCTCGGCAATTCAGCATGTGATTGCAAGCTATGACATTCATGACAGTAAACGCCTTTCACTGGTTGCAAAGATCATGAAGGATTACGGTGAGAGAGTGCTCAAGAGTGTTTTTGAGTGCAATATTGGCGAAGAGCAGTTTGCAAAGATGAGAGAAAGGGTTGATGCGGTCATAGACCCTGTTGAAGACAGCGTGCGCTTCTATAAAGTATGCGGCAAGTGTGTGAAGAACGTAGAGGTTATTGGCTTGGGGTCAGCGTTTGTCGAAGATGAAGCATTTTTTATTGGGTAGCGTGCGAGAACTCCCGGTAAAACCGGGCCAGAATGTAACGTCTTGAATTCTCTGGATAATGTCTTGGAGGTGATTTCGGGTTCTCGCAAAAGAGATTATTTAATAGTTACAACCTGTTGCGTAGAGAAGACCAATCGGAAAGGGAGGGAGAGAGGGTGAAAAAAGCTAATGCAAAGGGGGTTCGCGAATGGAAAATGTTAAAGCTGCGAAGTGTGAGCGATTTCGGCCGCCGCTGAACGGGAACCTGACCTGATGAAGAAGGGATTACGACCCAGAAATGGCAGACACCTTGGTGTAGCCGATTGCAGAACGGGAACCTGACCTGATGAAGAAGGGATTACGACCTCGGTTCGACTATCAGCAGAAGATTCTCTTGGCTGGGAACGGGAACCTGACCTGATGAAGAAGGGATTACGACTGGCGCCACATTCACCATTCCCCATTGCCAGAGTTTCGAACGGGAACCTGACCTGATGAAGAAGGGATTACGACCGCCGGATTTTTTCCATATCGGCTGAGACAGGCACGAACGGGAACCTGACCTGATGAAGAAGGGATTACGACTAACAGAATGTTCACCCGTTGAACAAAGTATCAAATATGAACGGGAACCTGACCTGATGAAGAAGGGATTACGACTCCGGAGGTCGTTAAGTGTTGTCATAGTTGAGTTCCTGAACGGGAACCTGACCTGATGAAGAAGGGATTACGACTGAAGCCCGTCGGCGATCTCCTCCCATCTGTGTTGAACGGGAACCTGACCTGATGAAGAAGGGATTACGACTTAAAAGAACGGTCATTGTCATAAATCGAGAACACAGAACGGGAACCTGACCTGATGAAGAAGGGATTACGACCTTGCGCCAAGTGCGCCATTCTTTTTCGTGTCGCAGGAACGGGAACCTGACCTGATGAAGAAGGGATTACGACAGTACGAGGCGCTGCTGAAGGGTGCCGTGGAGGTGTGAACGGGAACCTGACCTGATGAAGAAGGGATTACGACTTAGTTGATCCGTCTCGCAACAGTCGCGCTCTCAAGAACGGGAACCTGACCTGATGAAGAAGGGATTACGACCCAATTGAAGTAACCGAACCATTTCACCACCGACGCGAACGGGAACCTGACCTGATGAAGAAGGGATTACGACCAATCCTCCTTGTCTCACCTCCATCTAGGCTTATCGAACGGGAACCTGACCTGATGAAGAAGGGATTACGACACCAATTTACCCTCGCGATAGCCTAACATGCAAAAACGAACGGGAACCTGACCTGATGAAGAAGGGATTACGACCGACAAGGCCTCTGCCGAAAGAACCTCTTGCTGCTGGGAACGGGAACCTGACCTGATGAAGAAGGGATTACGACAGTTGAATTCAGGGGCGATGATTCCATAGTAGCCCCAAGAACGGGAACCTGACCTGATGAAGAAGGGATTACGACGCAAAGAGGCATCTGCCATGTTTACCCCGTTTTCGTCGAACGGGAACCTGACCTGATGAAGAAGGGATTACGACTCGACCTCGACCTTTCATTTCGCGTCGAGGCCCCCAGAACGGGAACCTGACCTGATGAAGAAGGGATTACGACAGGGACAAGGAAACCGGGAAATATAAGCCGCCGACGATGAACGGGAACCTGACCTGATGAAGAAGGGATTACGACGCCATAAGCGATGCCCGGTACACCCCGGGTCAATGTGGAACGGGAACCTGACCTGATGAAGAAGGGATTACGACCAATCGCAACCCACGAGTACTTATCAGCCAGAGCTTTCTGAACGGGAACCTGACCTGATGAAGAAGGGATTACGACCCAAATAATCGTGCCCGTAGACGCAATAGGGCTCTGAGAACGGGAACCTGACCTGATGAAGAAGGGATTACGACGTTTAGCATTTTCTCAATGATTCCGTACATCGTCATCCTGAACGGGAACCTGACCTGATGAAGAAGGGATTACGACATAACCAGGCATGGATTGTAAAGGAGTCAGACTTTGCCGTGAACGGGAACCTGACCTGATGAAGAAGGGATTACGACAGAACCACTCTTGTCTCATTTCTTGAATAGATGGCATGAACGGGAACCTGACCTGATGAAGAAGGGATTACGACGATGCCGCATGCGCCATACCTTGAACCAGTGGCCTTGAACGGGAACCTGACCTGATGAAGAAGGGATTACGACTGTATTACTGTCTATATGCTCTCATAAGCCCTGATAGAACGGGAACCTGACCTGATGAAGAAGGGATTACGACCCGACATTTTCCACGACGAACTTTTTGACAGTGGCCTCGAACGGGAACCTGACCTGATGAAGAAGGGATTACGACGAGAATCCTAACCTTACATTGTGTCTTGCGTTCTTGAAGGAACGGGAACCTGACCTGATGAAGAAGGGATTACGACCCAAATCGCTGGCGGAAAGACTTGCTTTTTCTTCGAACGGGAACCTGACCTGATGAAGAAGGGATTACGACTTGATCTGTCAACTTGTAACGCGTCATTTTATCTCTGAACGGGAACCTGACCTGATGAAGAAGGGATTACGACTTCTCGGACCAGATCGAAGACCCGTCGGACCGCCGTGAACGGGAACCTGACCTGATGAAGAAGGGATTACGACTCCTCAGCCACGGTCTGTATCAACTCCGCATGTTCCAGAACGGGAACCTGACCTGATGAAGAAGGGATTACGACCGTTAGCCCGTTCGCCGGAAGGCGTCTCAACTTCAGAACGGGAACCTGACCTGATGAAGAAGGGATTACGACTTTTACACAGGTTGAGATTACTGGGCAGTCTAAGGAACGGGAACCTGACCTGATGAAGAAGGGATTACGACTTGCCCTCGGCGAGCATGTTTTGGATCATGGTCTCTTTGAACGGGAACCTGACCTGATGAAGAAGGGATTACGACCTTAATACCTGTAGTCGTTACAACTACGCCATCGTCCAGAACGGGAACCTGACCTGATGAAGAAGGGATTACGACACTCTTGCCAAGCACCACATTCTTTCCCCCTTGCCAAGAACGGGAACCTGACCTGATGAAGAAGGGATTACGACACGATAGAAGTAGTTGTCTACCCTATGACTCTCATACAGAACGGGAACCTGACCTGATGAAGAAGGGATTACGACAGTTTACGGGTAGTGCTATTCGAGTAACTTGTCACTGAACGGGAACCTGACCTGATGAAGAAGGGATTACGACCAAATATAGCCTTCCCGTACCTTTCCATAACCTTCCCGAACGGGAACCTGACCTGATGAAGAAGGGATTACGACTTGCCGTTTCGTTGCCTATGCGTAGTAACCCTTACCGAACGGGAACCTGACCTGATGAAGAAGGGATTACGACTTTCCCTTGGCTCCCCGTTTGGCCAAATCTGTTTCAGAACGGGAACCTGACCTGATGAAGAAGGGATTACGACTTACAGCACAGTTGGCACTCACGGCACAGCTTCTGCTGAACGGGAACCTGACCTGATGAAGAAGGGATTACGACGATCATCTCGACCTCCGAAGTTCGCGTTTCGATACTAGAACGGGAACCTGACCTGATGAAGAAGGGATTACGACCTTGCTACAGGCCCGAATTATTCACGCACCATGAAATGAACGGGAACCTGACCTGATGAAGAAGGGATTACGACGCGATACAATTTGATGTAATAATTTGCGTTACTGTGAACGGGAACCTGACCTGATGAAGAAGGGATTGCGACACGCTCACATGCAATCCCTTTTCCATATCAATTCCTCCTTGCGGGAACAAATGACCTGATGAAGAAGGGATTGCGACAACGCCCAAGTCACAAAAGTGTTTCCGCAATTGACGACCGAATGAGAGGCCTGATGAAGAAGGGACAGATTACGGCCAAATCGTGTAACTCATCATAGGGGGCAGTACCGTTCAACCCAAATAGCCCACAAAATTAAGCAAGGCTGAACCCGGTAGGCTGGTCTAATGCTCGTTGGCTCCTTTATTTTTCTGACAGCGCCCGGCGTGGTCGGCGTAGATATTCTGAGCAACGACATCTCACCGTGGGTATGGGAACAATACAGGATACACGCGGCGCGCCACGGGACAACCGATGCTCTTTTGCTCTTCCCGGCCGGCCTGACTTTTTATTCCGCAGGCTTCATAATCTCTTACTGCCCTCTGAAATTCGGGTTATGGTTATCGGGGCCGGTGAGAAAGCGAGCCATTTTGATCGGCCAGAAGGCAGGCCAGCGTTTCCGGTTTAAAGTCAGGCCAATTTTCTTTCAGATCTTCTTCACTTCGCATGCGCGAAATCCTTT
>Ga0187890_10001559_pt1 | contig 16324 bp, 18 predicted proteins | sample June2016WEW_21_1_FD_133005 | JGI IMG/M metagenome (GOLD analysis project Ga0187890, IMG submission 133005) | Peatland microbial communities from SPRUCE experiment site at the Marcell Experimental Forest, Minnesota, USA - June2016WEW_21_10 | ecosystem: Environmental > Terrestrial > Soil >... | reverse complement strand
ACGATCACGCGGCAGGTGGGCGCGTATATTTCGCGCAACGCGTTTTCCGATTTCAAGAAACGGCTGGATCACACCGAGTACGGCGGCGCCCCGCTCCTCGGCATAAAAGGCGTGTGCGTCATCACGCACGGATCGTCGAATACGAATGCCATCAAGAACGCGGTGCGCGTGGCGGCGGAATTCGCCGAGGGCAAAGTCAACGAAGCGATCGAGCGGGAACTGGCGGCGTTGAGCGTGGCGGTTACGACGTAGGGGAGGTCAGAGGTTCGAGGGTCAGATTGCAGAAGTTAAACCCATCGCATCAGCGGCAGCGGCGATCCCGGGGTTTTACCACTGCAATCTGACCCTCGAACCTCTGACCTCATTACTTATGACAAACAGTTCTTCTCAAATCGCTTTTCTCTTTCCTGGCCAGGGTTCGCAAGCGGTTGGCATGGGCAAGGAACTGGCCGAGAACTATGCGGTGGCGCGTCGAACTTTTGAAGAGGCGGACGAGGCGCTCGGCTACAAGCTCTCAGAGCTGTGCTTTGCAGGTCCGGAAGAAAAACTGAAGCTGACCGAGATCACGCAGCCGGCGATTTTGACGGTATCGGTGGCGGCGTGGCGCGTACTGCAGGAAAAAGGTCTGCAGCCGGATCTGGTTGCGGACTATGTTGCCGGGCACAGCCTGGGCGAGTATTCGGCGCACGTGGCCGCAGGTACGCTGGCCTTTGCCGATGCGGTGCGGACCGTTCGCAATCGCGGCCGGTATATGCAGGAAGCGGTGCCGGTAGGCGTGGGGGCGATGGCGGCAATTCTTGGCATGCCAGCCAACCAGGTCAGCGAAATTGCGGCCGAGGCAGCGCACGGAGAAGTTTGCCAGGCGGCCAATATTAATTCGCCCGAGCAAATCGTGATCTCAGGACACGCCGGCGCCGTGGAGCGCGCCATCAAGCTCGCCCACGCACGCGGAGCGAAGAAGGCGGTACACCTGCCGGTCAGCGCGCCTTTCCATTGTTCCCTGATGCAACCCGCGCAGGATCGTCTGGCGCGGGACCTGGCCGCGTTGCATTTTCAGAATCCATCGTGTGCGGTGGTCTCGAATGTCGATGCGGCGGTGGTCACGTCCGCGCAGGTTGCGCGCGAGGCCCTGATTCGCCAGGTGACCAGCACGGTGAGGTGGGCGCCGTCGCTGCGGCTGCTGATCGATAAGGGAGTCAGCCTGTTTATTGAAGTCGGCCCGGGAAAAGTTCTGTGGGGACTGATGCGGCAGATCGACCGCTCGAAGACCTGCATGACGGTGGGCGATGAGGCGTCGCTGCAGAAGACGCTGGCGCAGGTTGCGGCTATGGCGGCTTAGCGCGGGTGCGGGGGAAACTCCAACGGGCTGTGACTACAGGTAGCCGCCGAGCTGCGTCGGCTTGGACGGGGCGGAGCCCCGTCCTACGCGAGCTAGTACGGATATACGGTCAGCGTCTTGTCTGACTTCTGCACGAACATGCGGGCGTGTTCGGAGCGCTCATTGACGATGACCTCGACCACGACGCCTCCGCCGGCCAAACCTTTGGTGTTGGCCGATCCGTAGATCCTGTGGGATTTGATGAGGCCCCACTCGCCGCCCGGTCCCCAGTCGCGATAGAAGTCGGCGTATGTGTATTGCGAATACTTCTGCTGATGCTGGCGCCAGCCGGGATCGTTGAAGTAAATGCCGTAGGCGGTTTCGTAATCCTGATGCTGAAGGGCGGCGAAGAACTTGTCCACGGAGTGCTCTTCGGGCCAGTTGCGGTACATAAAGGCCAACGCAGCCAGAACGATCACGACCACGACGGCGGCCGCAATCTGTATCTTCCGCCGCCGTGCTTTCGCCGTGTCGTAGGGCTGCGCGTCGAGCAGGGTCATAAGATCCACTAAGCATAACGGATAAAGACAGATTGAGTCATTGAGTCATTGATATTGAGTCGTTGAATTCAATCGCTCAATGATTTAGCGCCTCGTTGATTGGCCGCCAAGTCATAGGCAGATCCCAAACCACTCCGACTACAACATGGCCCATGGTGCGCGCTGCGGTGGATAGCGAGTCATCGCTTCCTTAAAGCAGCGGGTCGAACTGCCGATATACATCATGTCAGGCAGAAAACGGCGGGACGCGCTCTCGTGGCCTGACTATTCAAACCGCGGAGTAGTGGAAAAGAGAGTGTGAAACCTATGGATAAGATAACCGCGCTCGTTGTGGATGACTCCTCGGTGATGCGCAAAATCGTCGAGCGTTCACTGCGTCAGGCGGGCATCGAACTGGAAAAGGTTGTGGAAGCCTCGAACGGGGCGGAAGGGCTGGTCGCGTTGCAGGGTAACAAGGTCGACCTCATCCTGTGCGACATCAACATGCCGGTCATGGACGGGCTGGAATTTGTGCGCCAGGCCGCCGCGATGGAAAGCGCCAAAGGGATTCCGATCGTGATGATTACCACCGAAGGCAGCGAATCGCACGTGGTGCAGGCCCTTACCGCCGGGGCTCGCGGATACATCCGCAAGCCGTTTACTCCCGATCAGGTGAAAGAGCACGTCTTGCCCGTGCTGGGGAAGAAACAATGAATACCGATGCCTCACTGGTTACGCGGTCTCACGAAGAGAACTGGCTCCCCATTCTCGAACTTGCGGTCGAGGAAGTTTTCGAGATCATGGTGGGCTGCCGGGTGAAGGTGGCCGGGCAATCCGAGCATAAGCCGAACGAGGAATTCACCGCCATGGTCGGTCTGGCCGGGGCGCTGTGCGGAATTCTGACGGTCTGCTGCGATGCGCAGACCGCCGGAGAGGTTGCCAAGAGCATGCTGGGGGACACAGCCGACTCCCAGGAACAGGTGGCTGACGCGCTCGGAGAGATCTGCAACATGATCGCGGGAAACTTCAAGAACAAGCTCGCCGGCACGGATGGCCGATGCATGTTGAGCGTGCCCACCGTCATCAGCGGCGGAGAATACAGCTTCCACTCGCTGGCCGAGGGGACTTCCGTGGAAACCGTTCTGTTGTTTGAGGGCGCACCGATTGCCGTTCGTCTGCAACTGGAGAGCTGATCTTCAGCCCTCTCATCTGGCGCGGAAGAGACCATGACCGCGGTTAGCGCTTTTGCCAAACCGTTTCCCGAGGAGGACTGGCTGCCTATTCTCGAACGGGCAACGCAGGAAGTCTTCGAGATCATGCTGGGCTGCCAGGTGAAGCAAGCAGAGTCATCCGAGCCCAAACTGGCCGGCGGATTTACTGCCATAGTCGGGCTGGCAGGAGCGCTGTGCGGAGTGGTGACGGTGTGCTGCGCCACGGAGACCGCCGGCCAGATTGCCAAGGGAATGCTGGGGGATACAGCCGACTCCGCAGGACAGGCAGTGGATGCTCTGGGAGAAATGTGCAACATGATCGCCGGCAACTTCAAGAACAAGCTCGCCGGCACGGATGAACGATGCCTGTTGAGCGTACCGAGCGTCATCAGCGGCGGAGAATACCGGTTCCATTCGCTGGTCGAGGGCAAGTCCATGGAAACGGTCGTGCTGTTTGAGGACGCGCCGGTCAGCATCCGTCTGCAGCTGCAAAACTGATCGCGGCAGGTCTCAGGTGTCAGGTCTCAGGTTCTCGATTCCAAACTGAGAGGATGCCCGTGTGGTCGGCCTAACCTATGGCCGAATGATGAACGACCCTGCCATGGGGATTTTTCCTACCCCGAACCTCCTCCGGAAAACTTTGCCGGGTTTCCGGGCTGCGCGCCCGGCAGAGTTTTCCCGGTCCGCAGATTCTAAGACGCTTGCAATGTTTCTTTTCCGCACGCCGCTGCTAAGCGGTTCAGAACAAAGTCATTCGTGAAAACATTCCCATCTTCGTCGTGGCTACTGGCTTGCTCCCTGTCTCACCACAAGGAGCCAACGTGGACAGCGGATTTTATGCAGCGTGCGCGGGTTTGCGGGCGCAGAGCCAGGCGCTCGAAGTGGCGGGCCACAATCTTGCCAATCTGAACACCGCCGGATTTCGAGGTCAGCAGACAACATTTCAGTCGCTGATGGCGGTGTCCGGCCCGACGGTTCCGAATGTGCTGAATCTGGCGACGAATAATTTCGGGGTGCTCGAAGGGACGCACCTGGATATGACTGCGGGCAGCCTGCAACCGACCGGAAATCCGCTCGATGTGGGGATCGAGGGCAGCGGCTTCTTCTCCATTTTGACCGCGCGCGGCATACGCTACACGCGCAACGGAAGCTTCCAGGTATCGAGCGGCGGGCAACTGGTGACGGCTGCGGGCGATCTTGTGCTCGGCGACCCTGCGCTCAAGGATAAAGACAAAGGCGGGATCGGCATTCCGGCGGGAGACGTCTCGATCGCTGCGGATGGGACGATCTCGGTGAACGGCGCGGTTGCGGGCAGCATTCAGCTGGTGGAGTTCGCTGCCGGGACCAAGCTCACCTCCGAAGGTGGAACCTTGATCGCCGCCCCCGAAGGCAGCGCCAAACCGGCGCAGCAGCCGGCGCTCAAGCAGGGCGCGCTCGAAGCTTCGAACGTGAATTCCATCACTTCGGTGGTGACGCTGATCGGAGTCGAGCGCCAGGCCGAAATGCTGCAGCGCGCCATGTCGCTGTTTGACACCGAATTTAACCACATTGCCAGCTCCGAGCTGGCCAAGGTTTAGGGGAAAGCGCTATTAGCTATTAGCTGAAAGGCGAAGAGCGTCCAGCTACCAGCGACTAGGAGAAAATCATGTTTCGAGCACTCTACACCGCCGCCACCGGAATGCAGGCACAGCAAACCAACCTCGATACCATCGCCAACAATCTGTCCAACTCGAGCACGGCGGGCTTCCAGAGCCGCCGCATGCAGTTCCAGGATCTGATCTACCAGAACATGGTGATGCCGGGCGCGGCGGCCTCGCAGCAGACCACCGTGGCCAACGGCTTGCAAGTAGGACTTGGCACGCGCTCTTCCGCGTCGGAGATCATCCAGTTGCAGGGCGATCTGAGTCAGACGGGCAATCCGCTCGATCTGGCCATTGAAGGGCAGGGATTGTTTCAGGTGCTGTTGCCGACCGGCCAGATCGCCTACACCCGCAGCGGCGAATTCCAGGAGGACGCGCAAGGCAACGTGGTTACCGCCGCCGGTAATCCGCTGCAGCCCGCCGTGGCGATACCGGCCGGCGCCACCTCGGTCACGATCGCGTCCGACGGAACCGTGTCGGTCACGCTGGCCGGGCAATCGGCGGCGCAGCAGGTGGGTTCCATCCAACTGGCGCTCTTTCCCAATCCGGGCGGGTTAAACAGCGTCGGCCAGAACCTGTATCTGGCCACCACCGCTTCGGGCGATCCCGTCATCGGCACGCCGGGCAGCAGCGCTGGTTTGGGACAGATTGAGCAAGGGTATCTGGAGCAGTCGAACGTCAGCGTGGTCGATGAGTTCATCAACATGATCGTGGCGCAGCGTTCCTACGAAGCCACATCACGCGTGGTGCAGGCCGCCGATGAAATGTTCCAGCTCGTCAACCAGCTGGGAAAGTAGGCTGAGAAAGCAGCCTCGGAAAGCAGAGGATCTGAGTGATTGCCCGACTTATTCTCGCCGGCTTGCGGTTCGTCTTCATTTTTGTCTTTGTCTTTGCCTTTGCCATGGCAGCGGGCGCGCTGCTCTCGGCCAGGCTCTCGGCGGAAGAGTCCAGCCCGCCGCCTGACACGCGGTCGAGTCCGGTAACGCGGCAGGAAGTGTGGCAGGCGGTGGTGGCGGAACTCCACGAGCGAGGACTCTCGGAAGCACAGTTGCCAAGGATCGAGGATCTCGACGTGCCGGTCGCTCTGCCGGCGGTAGCCGGGCGGAAGTTGCGGGTCTCGTCGGCGTGCTGGGACGAGGGTCCCGAACACACCCAGTTTCGCCTGGAATGCGGCGAGCCGGGGCAGTGTCTGCCCTTCCTGGTCTATGTTCATGTCCACAATGTTCAGGTTCACAACCGCGACGCGGGCACGCGCGCCGGGTCGTGCCGGTTGGAATCGGGGTCGCACACGGCCCCGGAGGCTCCGCTGAAGCCGCTCGCGAAACCCACGGTGCGCCCCGGCGACCGGGCGACGGCGGTTTTTCTTTCCGACCGTTTGCGAATCAGCGCGAGTGTGACTTGTCTGGAGCGGGGCCGCGAGGGCGAAGTCATTCGCGTGCGGGGCGAGGATGGGCAGGTTTTCCGGGCGCGGATTTCCGGCCCCGCCCTGCTCGAAGCTGTGCCGCAGTAATTGGCGGCGAGTACCTAAGTGTAGAGGCGGGGCTTTGCCCCGCCTGGACGGGGCCGAGCCCCGTCCCCCAATGATAAGGAGAGCGCAAGTGAAAACGGCACTCTGTTGTCTGCTCGTGCTGGCGGCGGGCTGGCTGCATGCGTCGAAGCGGGATGCGAAGAACGACACCCTGGCCAAATACCTCGCCCGCATCCAGACGGCGCAACCGGCCGCGCCCGCGCTCTCCTCCGGCAGCATTTGGGTGGATGCGGGGAAGATGGCTTCTCTCAGCGCCGATTACAAGGCCATGGCTGTGGGCGACACGATCGAGATCGTCGTGGTGCAGGGGCTGACCTCGTCGAACGCCAACGCCGTGAGCACGGCGCGCACCTTGAACACCGGTTCGGGCATTAGCTCGCTGCCCGGCAAGATCAATGTCGGAGGGGTCACGAACCTGCTCGGGCTGAACTCGACCGAGACCTTGTCCGGCAAAGGCGCGGCTTCTACGGCTACGAGCGTCACCACCAACCTGTCGGGCCGAGTGGTTGCCGTACTCGCGAGCGGCAATCTGGTGGTCGAAGCCGAGCGCACGATCAACATGAACAACGAGAAGCAGACCATCTTTTTGCGCGGAGTGGTGCGCCGGGGTGATATCGGACCGAACAATACGGTCGCCTCCGACAGCGTCGGCGATCTGGAACTCGAGATCAAGGGCAAAGGCGTGATCTCGGACGGGGTGCGGCAGCCGAACCGGGTGATACGCACCATCATGCACTTTTTGGATTTTTAGGCGATCGATTCTCAGGAGATCTATTTTTGTGAGATCTATTCTTGTGAGATCTATGAAAGCCACTTGGGCCGCTACTTTCCTGCTGTTCGCTCTTTCCGGAGCGCTTTCGGCGAGCGAACCGGTGGCAGTCAAAATCCGCGATCTGACGAGCGTCGAAGGGGTGCGGGAGAATCCCCTGATCGGCTATGGCATGGTGGTTGGGCTCACGCAAACCGGGGACAGCCAGCAGACCGTATTCACGACTCAGACCCTGGCCAACATTATGCAGCGCATGGGCGCGCAGATTCCGCCGGCGACGGCGATTGTCAAGAATGTGGCGGCGGTGTTTGTCACCGCCAGCCTGCCGGCGTTCGCGCGGCCGGGCACCCAGGTGGACGTTACCGTCTCCTCGATCGGCGATGCCAAGAGCCTCGAAGGCGGCGTGCTTCTGCTGACTCCGCTCTACGGTGCGGACGGGCAAGTCTATGCCGCCGCCCAGGGCCCGATTGCCGTGGGCGGGTTTGCCGCTGGAGGCGCGGGTGCGACGAAGCAGATGAACCACCCAACCACGGGCAGAGTTCCGGCGGGGGGCCGCGTGGAACGCAGTCTGGCCTTCGATTTCAACCGCCTGGCTCCGGTTTCGCTGGTCTTGCGCGAGTCGGATTTTTCGACGGCGGGCGAAATCTCGGACGCCATCAACCGCGAATTCGGACACGCCGTGGCCAGCGCCCGCGATGGCGGACGCGTGGAAGTCGATCCGGCGGCAACCGGCGTCGCCAACCTGACGGCGGTGCTCGCTCGCATCGAGAACCTCGCCGTTCCCGTGCACCGGCGCGCCCGCGTCGTACTCAGCGAACGTACGGGAACCATCGTGATGGGCAAAGACGTGCGTCTCGGAGCCGTGTCCATTCTGCACGGCGGATTCTCGGTGCAGATCCAGACCGAGTATTCCGTTTCCCAGCCGGCGCCGCACTCGGCGGGAAAAACCGAGGTTGTGGCCAACACCGAAGTGCAGGCCAAGGACAGCCCCGCGAAGCGCCTCGAAATCGGCGAAGGCGCCAGCATCGACGAACTGGTCGGCGGATTGCACAACATGGGCGCGACGGCGCGCGACGTGATTTCGATTTTGCAAGCGATCAAAGCGGCCGGAGCGCTCGATGCCGATTTGGAGGTGATCTGATGCGGGTTGTCAGTCGTTGGTCGTCAGTCGTTGGTCGTCGGTCGTTAGTCGCCAGTCGTTGGTCGTCAGTCGTTGGTCGTCGGTCGTTAGTCGCCCGTCGTTCGCTTTTCGCGGTTGGCAAAACCATTTTGCATCATGAACGACCCGCGAACGACCAACGACGAACGACCACTGGAGACAATTCTCATGAACATTACACTCGCTTCGACTTCCATCCCAACGCCTGCAGCCAATCCTGCGGCCGTGAAAGCGGCCTTGAAAAATGAAAAGGCGGCGCGGGATTTTGAGGCCCTGCTGCTCACCCCGGTGCTCGACGCTTTGCAGAAGACGTTTGCCGGCGACTCCGAGGATGCGAAAACCCCGGGGGCGAGCGACTATCGCCAGATGGGAAGCCAGGCGCTCGGGCAGGCGATCGCAGCCCGGGGCGGGATTGGCATAGCGCAGCTCGTCTTGCGCCATTTGCAGCCACCAAAGGTATCGGGTGGAGGCTGAACGGGGGTTTCATTTTGAGGGCTAAAGTTTTTCCGAACTCTGCCGATCTTAGATTTGAGCCTGGATGCGTCTGCGGACGAGCCGCCGCCACATTAAGGTTGGTTAAGAATCTGCCGATAAACAAGGCAGGATGGAAAAGGCAGAACACGATCGGAGAAATTCTATGAGAGTCGATTTCACATCGCTTGGAGTGGAGCCACCGGAAAATGGCAAGACGGGCCGCGCCGGGCAGACCGGGGCCTCGGGGACTACGGCGAGCAGTGCCTCGGGCAGCACGTCGAGCAGCACGTCGGGGCTGGACCAAACCCGCTTTTCATTCGATCAGGCGCGGGTGCAGTCGCTCGAGGCTCAGGTTCTGGCGCAGCCAGAGATTCGCCAGGCCAAGGTTCAATCGCTGCAACAGGCGATCGCCAATGGCGAATATTCGGTTTCTGCCGGCCAGGTTGCCGATGCCATGGCGAGCGCCCTGGGTGCCGGAACCCAAGGTTAGCCCGAGTGGGATGCGGAGTGAATTATGGATCCGTTGATCACAAATGGGGTCGATCCGGCGCTGCTGCGCGTGCTGGAAAAGCGGGGCCGGGGGCGCGACCCTGCGGCCCGGCGCAAGCGTCCGCCGGTACCCGAGAAACCGGCCGAGGAAGAAGAGAATAAGCAGGAGTTAGATCCCGGCGCTCCGAAGCACACGCTGGATGACCTGGCGTGATCGCGATGGCGTGACCGTTATGGTAGTGAGCGTGATGAAGACTTGGCCTGACAACCTGATCTGACCAACTGGCCTGATCGTCTGGCCTGACCACGATCTCCCCACGAAGACTTGGTCTGACGATCTAGTCCGAACTCCGAACAACGAGCTGTCCCGCTATGAATGGTATCGGCACATCGCTTCCCGAACTCAGCAAGCTGATCGAGCAGCGGCTCGCGCTGTTGCGCAGCTTGGCGGAAAGTCTGGAGGGCAGCACCCTGGCGCTGGTGCGAAACGACGCGGAAGCGATCGCGCGCGGTGCGGCGCACCAGGCTGAGCTCTGCCGGCAATGGAGCCGTCTCGAAGACGAGCTTCGCCGCGAGGCGGGCCAGCGATCGGCGCCGCCACCCATGGGCGCGTCCGGCACTTCGCCGGAAACCGCGCACTCCGCGCGGCTGCAAGCCGAGTGGGAGACGCTCGGAACTCGGATCCGTTATCTCACGCGCGTGCACTGGTCGCTATTGCGGCACCTCGAGCGCAGCCTGGCCGTCCTGAATCGCGTGGTCGACAGTTGCGCGCCCACCTACACGCCCGATCCTGGCTTGCTTAGGACAGAAGTCCGGCTCAGATTTGAGAATAGCGCTGGAGAATAACCATGTCGGGTTTATTCGGATCTCTTTCGGTCGCGTTGAGCGGGCTCTCGGTCAGCCAGCAGGAGATGGAAACCACATCCAACAATGTGGCCAACGCAAACACTCCCGGATACACGCGCGCGGTTGCGGATGTAACGCCAGGCGACCCGGTGGAGATAGGATCGCTCAGCGTTGGCACGGGAGTGGTCCTCGAAAAAATCCAGAGCCTGCGCGACCCCATGCTCCAAATCCAGATCAATCAGGCCACGCAGCAGAACAGCGCGCTCAACGCCTCGTTGACGCAACTGCAACAGATTCAAACCCAGTTCGCGAGCGACAGTTCCGGCATCGGCGCCGACATCAGCAATTTCTTTAACAGCCTGCAGCAACTTTCTCCCGATCCCTCGGATCTGACGTTGCGGCAAGGCGTGCTGACCGCGGCCAACACCCTGGCCACCGACTTCAACACCGCCGCCCAGAGCCTTCAGACGCAGCGCAGCAATGTTGACCAGAACGTCGTGCAGTCGGTCACCCAGGTGAACAGCCTGACCTCGCAGATTGCCAGTGTCGACCAGCAGATCAGCAACCTTCAAAGCATCGACCAGGATCCCGGCACCCTGGTGGATACGCAGAACAACCTCATCCAGCAGCTTTCCGCCCTGGTCGATGTGCAGGTCATTCCCACCGGCCAGGGCATCACGGTGGCGACTTCGAATGGGACGACGCTGGTATCCGGATCGCAGAGTTACGCGCTAACCACCCAGGCCGACGATGGAGTGCAGCACATCATGGCCGGAACCGAGGACATCACCAGCTCGCTGACGGGTGGGAGCCTGGCCGGTCTGATCCAGATTCGCGACCAGGAAATTCCGGGCATCTCCAGCAGTCTCGATCAGCTGGCAGCGGGCCTGGCCACCAATCTCAACGCGGCCAACGCAAAGGGGTTCGATCTGGAGAACCCGCCCGTAAAGGGCGGCAACATCTTTGCGACTCCGCCCGCGGACGGGGTGGGCGCAGCGGCTGCGATGACCGTCACCATGACCGACCCGTCGCTCATTGCCGCCAGTTCCGACGGCACTACCGGCAGTAACGGAAATCTGGCCAACCTCTCCGCGGTTGCCGATCAGGCTGTGGCCAATGGGCAGACGCCGATCGATGCCTATTCCACACTGGTAGGGCAAGTCGGAAGTACTACGTCCAATACATCGGCCGACGCCGACGCCTCCAACGCGATCCTGCAACAGTTACAGGATCAGAACGGGAGCGTCTCCGGCGTCTCGCTCGACGAAGAAGCGTCCAATCTCATCCAGTATCAGTCCGCTTATCAGGCCGCGGCCCGCGTCGTTTCTACCGTCAACCTCTTGCTTCTTGATGCCGTAAATCTGGGCATGGACGCGGCGGAGGAATAAAGAACAAAGAATAGAGGAATAACGACAAACGACTAAAGAATAACCGACCAGCGACTGACGACCAACGACGAACGCTTCTCAAGGTGAACAGCCATGCGCGTTAATCCGAATCCCATGCCCGATCTGATGGCGGCGCTCAACCAGACAGAACTGGAAGAGCAACAGGCCGAACTCCAGATTTCGACTGGCAGGAGTGTGAACGAGCCCTCCGACAATCCGACCGCCGCTGCCCTGCTGGTCGAGAACAACGATCAGGCTACTTTCACCAGCGGCTATCTGCAGAGTATCAGCGTGGTTCAGGGCCAGCTCTCGACCGCCAGTTCAACGCTGAGTTCGGTCACAACCGCGCTGCAACAAGCCCTCAGCCTCGGCGTCGAGGCCGACGGCGGCACGCTCTCCGCTAGCGACCAAGCCGCCATTGCCAATCAACTGCAGGGCATCCAGAGCCAGATTGTATCCTTGGCTAACACGACTTACGAGGGCAACTACATATTCGCCGGCACCGCTACGAATGCCCCGCCGTACGTGGTGGACGCTAACGCCGCTTCCGGTGTCGACTATAAAGGCAACACCGATGTCAATGAGGTATCGATCGGCAATGGATACAAGATCGCCGTCAACCAGCCCGGATCGCAACTGTTTTCCGCTCCCGGCAATGACGTTTTTCTTGCCATCAACAACCTCATCCAGGCGGTGCAAACCAATTCCGGCATTGGTACCGCCGTCAACGCGGTAAGTGCAGCTTCCAGCTATCTTTCGGCCCAGACCGTGCTCTATGGCAACGCCACGGACCAGACGCAGTCCGAGACCACCTACCTCAATGCCGCCCAACTGCAAATTAGCCAGCAGCAGAACACGCTGGGCGGCGCGAACATGGCTGCGGCCGCCACCAATCTCTCCCAGGCCCAGACCGATAACCAAGCCGCCCTGGCCGCCATCAGCAAGCTCGCGCAGGATAATCTCTTCAGTTATTTGACGTAGAGAAGAGAACGAGGCCCGGGCTCGCGTGGGGACGGGCGTCCCGCCCGTCCAAGCCGAGCGCAGCTCGGCAGCTGCGAGCCCCCTGCCATCACAGGAACTCCACGAATGAGTCCGTGACTTCGGCGCCCGCGTTGTTGGCGATCCGAGTGGCCTGGCGTTCTACGTTTTTCATCAGGCCGTCGAGGTAATCGCGCGAGTGCGAGACACTGACGACGCCAATGGTCGCCTGATTCCAGAGCAGGCTAGGGTCGAGTTCAGCGACCGCAATGTTAAAAGAGGACCTGAGACGATCTTTGAGGCTGCGCGTGACCTGGCGTTTGTCTTTGAGCGAGTGTGCGGCTTCGATGCGAAGTTCGAGAGTGAGGAAAGCGATCATAGGGATCCGTAGGTGCAGGCTGCCAGTACGGGAACCTTTTTGTCCCCTACTACTGTAACGCGCGATTGAGAGCCCGGCTGTAGAGGTTGCACGGAATTCCGGGGGGCCGTCCGTTTGTACCTTCGCGCTTCTGGCTTTAACATGAGCAACAGCCGATTCTTTTCCGGGGCCATTGAACTCATGATCCAGTTCACGATCCAAAAAGTGCATGTGCGCGTTGCCTTGCTTGCCTTGCTCATCCTGTTTTCAGCCACGCTAACTTTCTCCCAGCAAAAGGAGCGGAGCCGCAAGTGGGACGCGCAGAAAGGCGCGCCCGCCGCGCCCGCGCCTTCGGCGAAAGACGACAAGGACGAAAAGAACGAAGGCGACCCGCTGTTCAAGGGTATGAAGTACCGTTCCATCGGCCCTTTTCGTGGCGGCCGCTCACTTACCGCGGCTGGAATTCCCGGCGACCCTGCCACCTACTATTTCGGCGCGACCGGCGGCGGCGTGTGGAAGTCCACCGATGGCGCCAACACCTGGTCCCCGGTTTTTGACAAGGATGGAGCTCCTTCAATCGGCAGTATCGCGGTCGCTGCCTCTGATCCGAACGTCGTTTATGTCGGCACCGGCGAAGCTTGCATTCGCGGCAACATCTCGCAGGGTGACGGCGTCTGGAAGTCGGTGGACGCCGGAAAATCCTGGAAGAACGTTGGCCTCAAGGATTCGCGCGCGATTGGCAAAGTGATCGTGAACCCGCGCAATCCCGATATCGTTTTTGTCGCGGCGCTTGGTCACCCCTTTGGTCCGAACACGGAACGAGGCGTTTTCCGGACCACTGACGGCGGCAAGACCTGGGACAAGGTTCTCTACAAAGACGAGAACACGGGAGCGATCGATGTGGCTTTCGATCCGCAGAATGCCAACATTTTATTTGCTTCGCTGTGGGAGACACGTCGCTCCCCCTGGTCGCTCTCCAGCGGTGGGCCGGGCAGCGGCGTGTATCGCTCGACCGATGGCGGCGCCACCTGGAAACGGCTGCCGGAGCAAGAGCACGGCCTTCCCAAGGGGCCCTACGGCCGCATCGGGCTGGCGATGGCGGCGAACTCCGAGCGCGTCTACGCGCTTATCGAGGCCAAGGAAAATGGCGGCCTTTACCGCTCCGACGACGGCGGAGGCACTTGGGATCTGGTAAACGGCAGCCACTCGCTGTTTCAGCGGGCTTGGTACTACATGCACGTGGTCGCCGATCCGCTGGATCCAAATACGGTGTACGTGTTGGATGTGGAGTTCTTAAAGTCCACCGACGGCGGGCGCACCTTCAATAAAGTGAAGGTTCCTCATGGCGACAATCACGGTCTGTGGATCGATCCGAAGAATACGAAGCGCCTGATCGCCTCGGACGACGGCGGCGTTACCGTCAGCCTCGATGGGGGCAAGTCGTGGACCCGCCAGGACAACCAGCCAACCGCGCAGTTTTATCACGTCATCACCGATACGCGGACGCCTTACTACGTATACGGCGCGCAGCAGGATAATTCCACCGTGGCGATTGCCAGCCGCAGCGATGACGTCGTGATTGGCCGCGACAGTTGGTATGAGGTCGGAGGCGGGGAAGCGGGATATATCGCGCCCTATCCTCCCGACCCGAACATTGTGTACGCCGGCGATTATCAGGGCAACATCACGCGCTTCGACCGGCGCACGAACCAGGTCCAGAACATTGCCGTGTCGCCCGAACTTAGCGATGCGAGCGGCGCGGCCACACTCGATCACCGTTTTCAGTGGACCGCGCCCATCGTGATATCTCCGCACGACCCGAACACGCTTTACTACGGAGGCGAGCGCGTTTTCAAAACCACCGACGGCGGAACGCATTGGGAAGCGATCAGCGGCGACCTGACGCGCAATGACAAATCGAAGCAGCAGCCTTCGGGCGGGCCGATCACGGTTGACGATACCGGCACCGAATATTACGACACTGTTTTTTCGATTGCTCCCTCGCCCCTGGCGAAAGGCCTGATCTGGGTAGGGACGGACGACGGCTTGATCCAGATCACCCGCGATGAAGGGAAAAATTGGACCAACGTAACGCCCAATAACGTCAACCTTCCGGAATGGAGCCGCATCAGTTTGATTGAAGCGTCTCCACATGAGGCAGGCACGGCGTACGTCGCGATTGACCGCCATCAGAATGACGATCTCGCGCCCTACATCTACAAGACGAGCGATTACGGAGCGACCTGGAGCCGGATCACAACCGGCATTCCGGATGGAGTTTTTGTGCGCGCCGTCCGCGAAGACCCGAAGAAGAAAGGCTTGCTCTATGCGGGCACAGAGCGCGGCGTCTTCGTCTCGTTCGACGATGGCGCGCACTGGCGCTCGCTGCAAATCAACCTGCCGATTACGCCGGTCCACGACCTGGTGATTAAGAACGACGATCTGGTATTGGCGACCCATGGGCGCTCGTTTTGGATCCTTGATGATGTCTCGCCCTTGCGCCAGTTCGCCGACTCAGTTGCCGGCGAAGACATGCATCTCTACCAGCCCGCGACCGCGTATCGCGTGCGAGCCCATACCGAAGATGCCGGAGATACGTCCCCGCGCTTGGCCTTTGCCGGGAAAAATCCGCCCAACGGCGCGGTGATTTATTTCTATCTGAAGCAAGCGCCGAAGCCGGAGGTGAAGCAGGAAGTGAAAATCGAAATCCTGGACGCAGCGGGCAGCGTGATCCGCAAGTATTCCAGCAATAAAGCTGAGCCGCTCGATGAACCGCTCGACCCCGACGACAAAAAGCCGGAGAAACAAATCAAGTTGGAAGACGGTTTGAATCGGTTCGTGTGGGATCTGCATTACGAGGAGGCGAACCGCGTCCCCGGCTATTTTCTGTGGGAATACAATGACGGCGCGCGCGGGCCACTGGCGTTGCCGGGCAACTATCAGGTGCGCTTGACCTTGAATGGCAAGAGCGTAACCGCTCCATTCGAAGTGAAAATTGATCCAAGAGTCACCACTTCCGAGAGCGATCTGGAGAAGCAGTTCAAGCTCGAGATGGACGTGCGCGAGCAGTTGAATCGCGTCTACGACGCCGTTAACCAAATTCAGGATGTCCGTGAGCAGTTGGACGGGCTTAAGAAGCGCCTGGTAGCGGGCGATTCCACGAAGAGTTTGTTCGATGGCGCGAGTGCGCTCGGCGCAAAGCTGATTGCGGTTCGCGACCCGTTGATTAATTTCAAAATCAGCGCCAGCGAAGATTCTCTTGCCTATGCGCCGGGCATCGACGCAAAGCTGGCGTTTCTTGCCATGGCAGTAGCGGGTTTTGCCGACTCCGCTCCCACCGCATCCCAGTACCAGGAATTCGACAAGCTGAAAAAGCAGACCGATGAATTGCTGGCAGGCTGGGATCAGGTGCGGAATGCGGATATCGCGAGCTTTCAGAAGTTGGCCGCGGAACAAGACGTCCACTCCATCTTCGTGCCCGATGTGAGAAGTGAGCGGGTGCGGGGCGGCGGTGAAGAATAAAGAACAGTGTGGAAGCGGGGCTCCGCCCCGCTTGGACAGGGCAAAGCCGTCCCCACGCAAGATCTCTAAATAAACATCTCGTCTTGCGGGACGCCCGCGCCGTTT
>Ga0187890_10001557_pt1 | contig 16331 bp, 15 predicted proteins | sample June2016WEW_21_1_FD_133005 | JGI IMG/M metagenome (GOLD analysis project Ga0187890, IMG submission 133005) | Peatland microbial communities from SPRUCE experiment site at the Marcell Experimental Forest, Minnesota, USA - June2016WEW_21_10 | ecosystem: Environmental > Terrestrial > Soil >... | reverse complement strand
GGGGTCTTGTCTCTCTGGTCTCATCTTCTGCTTTCTATAGTAAGCACTTTTGCTTGATTTGTCAAGCAAAGCCGGACCCTGCCGTCGCTGTCCCCGCCAGCGGCGCGGGGGCGGATCATCAACACGACCTCGGGCACCGGCTTGTTCGGCACCGTCGGCCGGACCAACTACGGCGCGGCCAAGGCGGGCATCGTGTCGCTCACCACCATCACCGCTACCGGCACAGGCGGCCTGGCGGCCGGCGCAAGCCCAGCGCCAGCTCGAAGCCAGCCGCGCCGACCAGGCGGGCGAGTGCTGGGACCGAGGGCTGGCGCTGCCCGGACTCATATGCGCTGATCACGCTTTGTGTGACACCGGCCCGGGTGGCCCAGGTCCGCCTGGGACAGGCCGGCCGGTTTGCGCGCCCGGCGGAGCGGGGCTCCCGCGGTGGCCGGTTCCATGCTGTCGGTATAGCGGATCGTCGATAACCGAGTACCGGGGTGCGGATGGCAGCTACAAGATCAATCCGAGTGGCAGATTGAGTGGCAAAGAGCGCTCGCGAGAGCTTGTCCGCGCTTGTGACTGCCTGCCTGCGCTCGTGTATTGGCAGGCCAGCCCACCTGCCAGGCACTGCGGAATAGCAGACCGATACATGGTAAGGAGAAGGTCTATGGTTCGATTCCGTAAGGGGGCTCCACGAAATCCCAGGTCAGACCCAGATTCCCGGGCAGCTGACAAAGCCTCGAAGATCGTCTGACCGTCATCTGACCGTCGTTCTGAACGTCGATCTGGGACACTCAACGATACGGGCTGCTCCGCGGCGACAGGGGAATCAAGATCGTCGGGGCAAGACGTTGACACTCTGGCGGCCCTCCGGGTGCCGCATCCGGAGTCGGCCTGGAACGGTTGGTCCCAGCATCGCGATCCTCAGCGCTGCCGGGCAGATCGCTTCATTCACCCGGCATGCGTATGCGGGCGGGTGCCGGGGCGGAGCCCGGCGAGGAGCACGGCCTGACCGCGGGCTCGCCCGTCCCCGGGAATTGGCTGTGGTCACCGGCACGCGCGGACCTAGGATGCCGGTCATGGACAGCGCTGCCGTCAGGCCGATCCAGCTTGGCTGCTTCGATGTCCGGGACGGGACCGTGGTTGTCGCGGACGAATCGCTGCCTGTTGCCGTAGAAGCTGACGCAGTCTCTGGCTCGGTTACCAGGGTTTTCAGCTGGCCCCCTTCGCCGCGGCACCGGGGCCGGGCGGCCGCGCTCAGCATCCTCAGCCTGGAAGGCTCGATACTGGTCGCATCTCCGGCGGCGGGCGGGATCGTCGAGATCGATCGCCGCTCGGGTGGGGTGAGGGTCATCTCGCTCGAGGCCAACGTGGGCGCTCTGATCAGGTGCGGGGAGGCGGTCTGGGCGGTGGCCAGCCCTGACTGGTATGAAGATGCCAGCGAGCAGCAGCAGGAGGGCCGGCCGGATCGCAAGCGCCCGGTGGTGTGGGAAGAGCCGGACGAAGCGGAGATCGCCCGGTTCGGTGAGCTGACCCGGCACCTGCGCTTCGGCGGCGCGGGCCCGGACGAGCAGGGGTGGGACAGGCGGACCATCGCCGAGTGGCGGCAGGCCGACGGCGACGACGAGGAACTGCTGCCCCCGACTCCGCTGTGGTGTGTGTGCGCAGGGACGGCCACCCGGATCGAGGCCGACCTGGAGCAGCCCATCCTGGCTGGGACAGGGACCGGGGTTGCTGGGGTCTGCCGGCTTCCCAGCGACCCCATCATCAAGCACATCACCCCATACGGTTCTGTGTCCTGGCGCTACCCCGGCACGGTCGTCGTGATCGACGACGCAGGAACGCTAGAGGTCATCGGCCCGGTGCCGGGCAGCGGCGGGCTAGTTTGCGCGGACCACGGACGGGTGTGGCTGCTCGGGTTCGAGAAGGAGACCGATGACGGCCCAGCGCCACAGGCGCGCGAGGTGCTGCCCGGTGAAGGCCGCCTAGGCGGGGCCCTCGACATACCGCTCCAGCGGCCAGTTGCCGTGCTCGACGGGTTCGTGGTCGATATCAGGTGGCCAGAATCCCCAGTAGGGGCCGCTGGCCGGCGGGCAGGTGCCGGGGGGGACCAGGCAGGGGCGGTGGTGCGGTTTGTGCCGGTCGACGGCGGGGATCCGCTGGAGGCTGGGCCAGCCGACCTCACCCCTGACGTCACGGTGCGGACTGGCGGCGGCGAGGTGTGGTTCGGCAATCCCGGAGCATCCATCCTCACGGTGGCCGCACCGGGAACCAGTAGCCTGCGTGAACTTCGCATCGGGATCGACTGCCGGCCCTGGATCCCACAGCCGCAGCTCCCGCGGGCTTCGACGCGGAGCGCTTCGAGCAGTCCCAGCTAGGCCAGCTCCGGGAATCCTTCCTGGATGGGTGGCACACCGAGGACGGTGACGTGAAACCGTTCATCGAGGGCGTGTCCTTCGACACGGTCGAGCTGCGTGGGCATTTCCCCGGTCGGCAGATCGTGGCGCTCTTTCACGCCCACGACCGCCCGGGGATCCAGTTCGGCCGCCACTGGAGTCTCTACGACGAGCTGGGGAGCCCGGTCGAGCACGAATACGCCGACATCGGCCTCATGGAGGACATCGGATCTGCTGGCGGCGGACTTCCGGCACCCGGCAGCTGCGTCCCCGGCGCAGACGGAGTGGTCTGGTTCCAGTGATTCTGGCGAGTAGCCGCCCTGGCCGGAGCTAGGACCTCTCTGAACAACCCGGGGCTTGCTCGCCTCCCGTCCTGGCCATGGCTGAGGGCATGCCGCCGTTTCCTGGCGTTGCCGCCCGGGCGAGCGGCCGGGTGGCTTCCTGCGCCCGGCGGGAGAGCTCGGGGGCGCCTGTCAGGGGTGCTGGACGAGCGGGCTGCCGGTCAGGCCAGGGCCCAGGTGCCGTCTCGGCGGGTCAGACCGGCGCCGAGGGGGTCCGTAGGTTCAGCGCGGCGCAGCGGGTGTGCAGCCAGGCGTTGTTCTTCGTGGTGCCGATGTAGCGGAGCCTGACACGGCGGCCGTTTTGGGTGGCGGTCCAGTCGATGATCCGCTCGATCGCGGACCGTGCAGGCTAGGCCTGCTTGAATTCTGGTGTCCTGGCCTGGGCGCGGGCGGCGCGCAGCAGGCCCTCGTGCGGGTGGATGGTCCTGGAGCGGCCGTCTTTGGCGGTGGTGCACCGGCCGCGCAGCAGGCAGCCGCCGCAGGCCGCGCCGAAGGTCACGGTCCGCTTCGGGCTCATCGGGCGGGTGATGCCAGCCGGACGCCGACCGCCCTTGAGCTACGGGCCGAATGAAGAGGATCTGGGTAAGCGAGCAGGCCGTGCCGACAGGTGCATCGCTGTGACCCGGCAGGTGCCGGGGCGTACTCGTGACCACGCTCACATTTGGCCTCCAGGCACGCGGAAAGTGTGACCTTCTGTTCCGCAGCAAGATTCCGGGCGTCCAGATCAGTCCGTAGTTGTCCGCTTGGCCTGCTCGCAGGGGCCGCGGACGGCGGCCCGGTCCAGCTGCATCCGGCGTCGTCCACATCCGCTGTTAGCAAATCCGTTAGCAAGGTCAGCCAGCTCCATTTGCCCGGCGAGCCCGCTGGTGGCCGGACTGACCGCCGGGAGGTATCCGGCGCATTCGTCCCGTTCCACGCGAGCTGGGTACTGGCGGTAGCCCGCCACCGGGTGGAACATCGGAGAATGCTGCCGGACCCAGGCTGCTACGAAGAACGCTACCGGCTGACCGGCCGCGCCGCGTTGGGCCTGGCCGCCGGTCTGCTTTCGGTTGGCCTGGGCATCTTGTGGCACACGCCGGTGATCTTCACCGCGATCGCCCTGCTCGTCGCGATCCCGGCCGTGATCGCGCTTGCCCGCCGCATGATCGCTTTCCGCGCCGACCATGCGGGCATCATGCTCGGCGCCGCGCCGGACAAACTGACGTTCCGCCGCGGCCAGGCTGTGTTTGTCCCCTGGGCAGACGTCGAGCAGATCATCCTCTACCCGGCCTACCCGCGAGGGCAGGGCTCCTATGCCCCGGTCCAGTGCATCGCAGTCCAGCGCCGGGAGGGAGCCCCGGCCCTGTCCCGGGGCACCGAGCAGGCGCCCGGCTGCCCGGCGCCTGGCGTGGCGGCCGGGGCGACTCGCAGGATTACTGGCTGGCGGCTGGACCGCGAGCGGCTTGCCGCCGTTACCGCGGCGGTGGCGCCGGGAATCCCCATCGTCGACGCCAGCGCCGCCCGCGGCCGGGGCGTTGAAGGACCGGGCCCAGGAGCCAGCGCCCCGGAACTAGGACCCGCGGATTAAAAGGCGGGCTCAGCCCTGCTCGAAACTGTCCGAGTCCGTCCGTTCGCCCGGCCTGCTCTGGGCGTTCAGCTCAGCCCGGTGTGCGGCGCGGTCCAACCCCGCGCGACCCGTCCGCGCCGGGCACCTTCCCGCCCGGCTTGCGGCCTGGTGCGCCGCCCTTCCCCCCCATCGGACTGACTCCGCCGATCCATTCGCCGGAGGGAAGGGCTGATTCGCGTGTTACGTTAACCAGGCACCTTCCCTTGTCCTCGTTGCCCTGCCGTCACATCGGCCCTTGATGCCGTACCGGAGGCGTATCACAATCCGGTGGCAGTCTGGTGGGGGGCCTTTGCACCTTCCCGGTCATGCGGGCGCCACGGCCATCTCCGGGCCTGGCCCGGGCCTCACTGCGGCTTTTGCATCTTCCCCGTCCGTGTCCTCGTGGACCAGGTGGTCACCATCAACCGCGGGGTCCGGGCTGTCTGTCCGCTGGAGACGGGGAGCACGGGGACATTTACGCAATGATGCCTCAATCGCGGGTCAAGGCCGCGCTGTCACGCTGCTGCTTAACGGCGATAGATTATGACAAGACTGCGAGGTCACCATGCACCAGCCCTACCCGTCCAGCGGCCAGCCGGCCGAGCCGCTGCGGCCTCTTGCTCCCGCGCCTGTGCTGACCGCGGTCAAGCTCATGTACGCGGGCGCCGCCGTCAGCGCCGTCGCGCTGATCATCGGGCTGGCCCTTATCATCGTCGACGTCGAGGCCGCCGCCCGCGGGCGATTCCTGGGCCACAGCCTCACCGCGCCCCAGATGAGACCGCTCATCATCACGGTGTGGATAGTCTTCGGCCTGGCCGTGATCGCCCTGTGGCTGTGGATGGCGCGGGCGAACGGCCAGGGCCGGACCTGGGCGCGCATCCTGTCTACGGTGCTGTTCGGCCTGGCGACGCTACAGCTGCGCGGCGACTTCACGCAGCCGGTGAGCCATGCCGGGTTCGGTGCGACAGTGCTGTACTACGGCGGCACCGCGCTGTTCGCCGCGGCCTGGCTGGTCGGCGCTGCTGCGGTGTGGCTGCTCTGGCGCCCGGCCTCCAGCGCGTTCTTCAAGCCGCAGGGCTTCACGCAGGCCCTGCCGCGTCATTTGTGACCTGTATTGATCTGCGTGCCCGCGAGGGTGGCAGTGACGCACTGGTGATCATGGCCGACAGGTCACATGAGCTGGGAATCCACCACCTGGAGTGGGTGACGGGAATCGAACCCGCACTATCAGCCTGGGAAGTCTGTGGCGCTGCCGAGCGGCCGCCTGCGGAGTGGCTGACCTGCGGGTCTACCGTTCCTCTGACCGTGAGAGACCGTGGTTGCCCGCCGTGGTTCCTCCCACCGGGCACGTAGCGGGCCCGCCCGCCTACCTGGTCGTGGCGACGTCTCCCCGGCCGACATAGGTACCCGCTACTCACCCGGGTGATCGATGCCAACCGGACGGTAGGCCTTTCACCTGCTGCTTGGTGATGTTGAGCTGGATGCCGTTCTGGTTGACTCCCGTCACGGCGCCGAGCGGGATAGCCACGTCCTTGCGGCCGAACGCGTGTCCCTCTTGGAGGAGGACATGGGTGATTTGGTGGCTGCCGGGGTCGATGACGAGCCCTTGGATTTGTCCGATGTGGCCGTCGGTGGCGTGGACGTGATCGCCGCGGCTCACAGCTACCTCTCCGGAGGGAAGGGTGTTGTAGGTGGCGGACGGGGGGTCCAAGAGCCGACGGCCCAGGCTGTACATTAGCAACTGGTCATTGCTGTTTTCTGGGTCCGCATCGTTGCCTAGCAACGACACCGTCACGTCAGCGGGGTGCAACTTTTCGAACTCCGCGATAGCGCAGCGAAGCCGGATCGTGCCTGCCGTGGCATCGACGTCGACAAGGTTGAGAGGGACAAGCCGGCCTTGGAGCTGGCAGTCGTTGACCACGAGATGGGTGACGGTACGAGCGCGCGGGTCAATGACCAGGCGGCTCACTTTGCCGCAGACCCCATCGGTACAGCTGACGTCAGCCCCGATCGTGAGCGGCGTCGTTCCTGCCATAGCCGCACTCCTCGTTTCCCTGGACTTTAGCTTTTAGCAAGCCCAGCCTGCCAACACTAAGCACGGTCCAAGCCGCGCGGGGACCGGCTCGGGGACGACTCGAGCGGCCCAAAACGTGTCCTCGCAACCCAGGCTGGAGCTGACGCGCCCCATCCGCCTGATCGCGGTCGGCGGCGCGGTACCAATCGAGGTGCAGCCACCCAGATCTGGTCACTCTGGAGAGGTCTTGCAACGCTAACTCGCTGTTAGAGCCTGCTTGAAAACTCAGGCAGGCCGTGGCCGGGCAGCGGACGACGGGGCTCCACAAAATATCAGTTCAGGCCGGGTTCCCGGGTAGCTGGCAGAGCCCTGAAGATCATCTGACCGTCATCTGACCGTCGTTCTGGGCGTCTACCGGCGGCACTCAGCCACAAGGATCGATGCGCTGTGACAGGGCAATCAAGATCGTCGGGGCGAGCTGTTGAACACCCTGACGCTGCCGGGCGCCGCATGGGAGCCTGACTCAGGAGCGCGGCCTGACCGCAGGAGGGCACGGGTTCGGGGAGGGGCGGAGGGGGGCGCTTCCCCGCCCGGGCGGAGGATCGGGGCCGGTAGTAGTGTCCTGTGCCCATGCATACGGAGATGCGCTGGCACCGCCAGGACGGGGTAGTGCTGCCGGTGGCGCTGTGGTGTCCCGGCCCGGGTTACCGGATGATTTCCAGCGGCGTGGCGGGCGGCGGGATCGGGCCGCGCGAGTGGGTGCTCAACGCGCAGGTGCCGGCCTCCTACAGCCGCGTGGACCCGGCCGTGCACATAGCTGAGCTGGCCGCAGGCCTTGGCCTGGAGGGCGAGGGCATCGGGCTGCTCACCGCGGCCAGCGTGATCGATGCCGTGCAAAGCGAAGACGGGGGAGTGCGCGCCGCGGCCACGGTCGGCCTGCGCGTCCCGGCCTGGGCTGCGGTGCCGCCCGGCAGCGCCGAGCGTGAGCTGGGGCCAGCCTGGCGGCCGGGCACCATCAACATCATCGTCTCGGTGCCCGTGCCACTGCACGACGCGGCCTACGTCAACGCGGTCATGACCGCCACCGAGGCCAAGACCCAGGCCGTGCTGGAGGCGGGATACCGCGCGACCGGAACGGCCTCGGACGCCATCTGCATCGCCGCCCCGGCAGCAGGTGAGCCTGAGGGCTTCGCCGGGCCGCGGTCGCTATGGGGTGCGCGGATCGCCCGCGCCGTGCACTCCGCCGTGCACGGCGGCGCGCTACGCTACCGGGCGACGGTCGGCCCGGCATAGGCATGTCCCGCCGCAGCCTGTGGGGCTCGAATACACGATCGTGGAGGTGACCTGCTGCTTCTCGTAGCAGGCGGGCTGTCTGTGCACGCGGCGGGTGCCTGCTCGATGATGATCAGGGCGTGGAGGCGCCGCGGCAGCACGGTGCCCGGGTGGGTAAAGCCGGCCGCCGGGATGCCGCGGGCTTGCGTTGCCAGGAATTGCTTCCGGGCCGGGGCCGCCCGGCGCGGCGCGGGATCGATCCCGGCGGCATGCAGGATCTGCTGCACGGTGGAGGCTGCGATCGGGTGGCCGGGCTTGGCGGGCTCGCCTGGCACCCGCCGGTGACCCCACGCCGGGTTGTCGGTGGCCATGCGGATCACGAGCTTGCGGACCGCCGGGCGCCGTGGACGGCCGTCCGGGAGGCCGCCGGCTCGTGGAGTCCCATCTGCGCGCGGCCAGCCGCCGGTGCCAGGCGGGCAGCGTTGCCGGGGTTGCCGCGAGCACCTCGCCCTGCCGGCGCCGGGGGATCAGCCGGGACAGGGCCGAAAGCCATAGCCGGCCGTCCGGCTGGCAGCGGACCCGGCTGATCTGGCGGTGCAGCACCGCGTTCTGGTGCCGGAGTACCAGGAGCCCGGCGTCCTTGGACGCCTCACCCCGGGCCAGCACCATCAGATCGCCGGGCAGACGGCGAACGAGCAGGCAGGCGACCGGGAAGATCACTCAGCGATGATCCCGGCCCGGCTGCCCGCCCAGGCCAGATCCAGTAATCGAGCCCCAAAGGATGAGGCCGGTGGGCGCGGTACCGGGTCAACATCGGCGGTGCTAGGCCGATCACAAGGGCGCCTGCGATGGTGATGAACCCGGCCACTGAGGGCGCTGATCGTTTAACCGGCGGCCCGCCTCCCCTGACGCCAAAACGCGGCCGCTGAAACCCAGGCGCTTCAACCTGATGGAACGCTTGACATACGACGGCGCGACGCAGGACCTTTGTATCATGAACCTTGGGGGCGGGTGGTATGCATGATGCGCTGGATGAAACTACGGAGATTTCCTAACCGGCTTGCGAGCCGTATCCGGCCAGGTGCTCCCAGAACTCTTCTGGTCTGGCTTTCTGGCACCCAGGCAGACATCGTTAATCGCCATCCGGGCGAGCGCGCAAAGATCTTTGGCATCGGCAGTGTGATCGTTACCATCGCTGTGCTCGCTGGCATTTCCATGTTCTTCGCACTCGATCGCATCCTTGGGCTCCCTCTTTATCTGGCCCTTCTGCTCGCTCTAGCGTGGGGAATTATAGTCATGTGTCTGGCACGCTGGCTCGCAGCGTTCCCCAGGCAGGAAGCGAAACCGAAGTATTTCGTAGTTTTTGCGCCCCGGGCGCTGCTCGCTCTGGTCCTCGGGTTTATCATTGCAACTTCGTTTATCCTGCCGACGTTCCAGCATGAGATGGTGCAAGAGATCGGCGTCATCCAGCAACGACAGGATTCGAATGCCGCCCGTATGGCCGAGCTCGCCACGCAGGTCCAGGCCGCCAGGGCGGATGTGGCTGCAGCTCAAGTTGCCAAGACGCAAGTGAAAAAGAACCGGTACAAAGATGCCGAGCTAACAAGACTGCGGCATAGGCGTGATGAAGCTAGAGCGCGCGGCCAACAAGCTCTCGCAGCTCATTATCAAACGCTCATAACAAGGCGCAAGCTTCGGTTGAATGTGGTGAGTGACCAGGCTGTTGCTGGTTCCCTTTCGGCGCTTTCCTCGGCGCAGCTGAAGGTGACGTCAGAACGCCAGAAGGAAAGCCATCCAAGTATCTCGCTGAGGCTCCAGGCGCTCGGCAATCTACCGGCAAACGGCTTCAAGCCGAGCCCCGGTTCATTGTTTCTTCTTATTTTCCTCGTCCTTATGCTGTGCCTTCTGGTCCCCATGAGACTCAGTTTGGTCACGGCATCTGGAAACACCTCTGGCCAAAGCTTCATGCCGAGGGGAGGTGCCCAGCGTCGGTCTGCCATGAAGGTGACGGGACGCCGCAAGGCTGCGTTGGCTATGGCTGAGGCACGTGCTGCCGCCACCACGGGCACCTCAGACTCATTAACGAGCCTCCCTGCGGCGGGCGATCAAGGTTCGCTGGAAAGCGACATCGGCCCGAAGCCACCGCCAGTACGGCACCTGACCGGTGACATGCCGGAACGCGCCCCGGCAGGCCAGCGGATCAGCCTCCTTGTGCGGATCACGCTCGCGCCGGATGGTGCGTCGGCCCCGCTCAAGCGGCTCAGCGTTCCTCAGGAAGGACGCGACGTCACGATCACTGTGTCGGCTCCGGACCTGGTCCCCCGGGGGGACCTTGAGCAAGATATGCATGTGCCGCCTGCGGCGGACTCGGAGCCGATCCGGTTCAGCTTCATGACAGGCCCGGCGGGCCTGCACTCGGTTCTGGTCAGGGCCTTCGCGGGCGGGACGTTCCTTGGCGAGCTTCGTCTTCAGATATCGGTAGAGCTAGGGGCCGCGCTGGAAGAGGGCGCCAGCCGGACGGCCGTCCTGCCCGGGCTGACGGCCGAGCCCGGTGAGGTCACGCTTCAGGTCAGCCGGACCGACGATGACAGGTACAGTTTCCAGCTGATAGCCGAGACGTGGCACCAGGCGGAGCTGACCAGGCGCCTGGCCGGGGATCCCAGAGAAGTGGTCGGAGATCTGGTCGAGGAGCTTCGCGCGATGGCCGCGGGCAGGTCTGCGTTCAGCACACAGGCGGGTGTGCGCAACCGCATCAAGAACCTGGGCGCGCAGTTGTGGGCGGACGCGGTGCCGGAGGCGATCCGACGGCAGTTCTGGGCGCAGGCTGACCGCATCAAGTTGTTCACCGTGGCGAGCGACATGGACACCGTGCCGTGGGAACTGCTGTACCCGGTCGACGGAACCAACGACAACGGATTCCTGGTGGAGCAGTTCCCGGTCGTCCGCCGGGTATATGGGCAGGGCCGGGCCCGGCGGCTGCCGCTGGCCAGCGCCGCGTATATCGTCCCGCCAGGCTCGCCCGGCAACGCCCTGGAGGAAGTAGGGGCGGTGCGGTCCCGGCTCGGAGCCGGCATCCATGACCACGGAGTCGTTCAGCGGCTTGACGCTCTCAACGAACTGTTGAAGAACTCACCGAGCCTGCTGCACTTCGCCTGTCACAACCAGTTCACCGACCGAAGCGGCTCGGTCATCACGCTGGAGGATGGCCCGGTGCGGCCCGGCGACCTCAGCGTGGCCGCCCTGAGCCACGGCCTGGCTGAGGCGAGCCCGTTGGTCTTCCTCAACGCCTGCCGCACCGCGGGGGAGATACCCGGGCTCACGCAAATGATGGGCTGGGCCAAATACTTCATGAACGCGGGAGCTGGCGCCTTTCTGGGTTCCCTGTGGGCGGTACGCTCGAGCTCCGCACGAGCCTTCTCCGATGCCTTCTACGAGGCGCTTGTCACCCGGCGGGCACCGCTGGGCGATGCCTCGCTGCAGGCCCGCCGAGCGATCGCCGGCGACGGCGGAGACCCGACCTGGCTGGCCTACACCGTTTACGGGAACCCGTCAGCCACCATCGCGGATGAGACACGGACGTGACGGACGTGCCGCGCCCCACTCTCGAAAGCCCCGAGGAAGCCCATGGCGACTGAAGAAACAAATCAGCCCAAATCCCTGTCGATCGTTACCATCACGGATAACGGGCCTGATCTTGCGGACCAAGTGGAGATAAGGGAGGGCCCCTGGGAAAATGTCAAGAGCCTTTTCGTGGGCCGGAAAGAAATTGCGCTCGATAAGATTCACAGTGAACTTGACCGCGTTCAGGCTGAACTCGACGACGTGCTAGCGAGTATCGATACTCAGCCGAAGCATGGCTTCCACCTCACCGAAGTCGAAGTTTCCCTCGGTATCTCCGGTGAAGGGAGCATCGGCGTGGTATCCGCAGGAGTCGAAGCCGGCATTACCCTCACGTTCTCCAAGTGATGCTCCGACTGTCAGCGATCATGAAATTGGGGCCCAGCAGGTGACACGCTACGGCCTGCCGCCAGCATGATCGGCTGGGGGCGCAAGCAACCGGGCGGCCCGCCGGGTCGGCGGGCCGCGGGATGACAACAGCCGGTGCGAGCGGGCGGTATCAGGACGCCAGGTACCCGCTCTATATGCGGTGAGTGCGGTACCGCGATGGCTGGGCGGGCGAGCCTAGGGCACCGGGTCCAGCTGACAGAAACGCCCGTAACAGAAGAGAAGCGGCGCCCGGCAGATGGCGTGAACCTGCGGCTGCCCGTCGCCGCTGCCAGGGGCTCGCGAGGGCAGCCCGCGATGCCCGGGAAGGACCGCCCATGACCAGTTCCGCTCGAGAGCCGGGCAGGACCGCCGTTCACCGCCGCCACCTTTCTGGCACGACCGAGCCGACCGGGGAAGAACGCGCCGCAGCTGCGGCGCTGCTGCACATGATCTGGGGCTTGCATATCTCGCGTGCGGTCTACCTTGCCGCCGATCTCGGCATCGCGGACCTGCTGGCTGCAGGCCCGCGCACTGCGGCGGAGCTGGCCGGAGCGACCCAGGCCGATGAGGCGGCCCTGTACCGGGTGCTGCGCCTGCTGGCGGCGCTCGGCGTGCTGACCGAGCCGCAGCCCCGCTCGTTCGGCCTGACTATCGTGGGTGACCGGCTCCGCAGCGACGTGCCAGCTTCGATGCGGAACTGGGCCATGCTGGCCGACACCGTCGGCTTCGGCGCGCACGAGCCGATCCTCGGCGCGGTCCGGACCGGCAAGACCGGCACCGAAATTGCTTACGGCATGACGGCCATGGAGCAGGTACGCGGGGATGCCCGGCGCGCAGCCCGGTTCGACGCGGCCATGTCAGAACGGACCGCGGCGTTCGCCCCCAGCGTCGCCGCCGCATATGACTTCGCCGGGATGCACGTCATCGCCGATATCGGTGGCGGCCAGGGTACGCTGCTGGCCGAGATCTTGCGCCGCCACCAGCATCTGCATGGCATCCTGTTCGACGTCGCCGACGTGGCGCACCGCGCCGGCCGCGTGCTGCGTGACGCCGGCGTGGCGGACCGCTGCGAGATCATCGCCGGGGACTTCTTCGCCGGCGTCCCGGAAGGCGCCGACGGGTACCTCCTGGCCAACGTGCTGCACGACTGGGATGACCGCCGGGCTGCGCAGATCCTGCAAGCGTGCCGCCGCGCGATGCGACCTGGCGGCCGCGTGCTCATCGCCGAGCGCCTCGTCCCCGATGATCTGCCCAGCGCCGTGCCGGTCCTGCTCAGCGACCTGAACATGCTGCTGCTCTCCGGCGGCCAAGAGCGAACCAACGCCGAATACGCCACCCTGCTGGCCGCTGCCGGGCTGCGGCCCGGCCGGATACAACCGGTCGCAGCGCCCTACGGCGTCATCGAGGGATTCGCGGCATGACCAGCCGCCCGATGGCCCCGCTCATACCGCACGAGACCGCGCGGGGTACGCCGCGGGCATCAAGGGGGATGTGATGGGTGAGGATGACTCCTCATACCGGCCGCGACGGTCTGCGGGCGGCTCGGTGGCGGACCGGCCTGTAACGCGCGGGGCGCGGACCGGAAGATCGAACTCGTGGCCAGAGCGGTGAGCGAGTCGACCGGGCCAGGGCGTTCTACGCGGACCACCTCGGCAATACCTGGGCACTACAGGAGCTGCCTCCCTGGCCGTAGCTCCACCACGGGCAGCACCGTCACGCCCATCAGGACTACTGGCGCCATGAAGACACCGTCAGCGGCTATGAGCGAGCGTTTGGAACGGAATAAACCATCCAGCAGGCGAATTTCGGGTTGTAAAGACTGAGATGATGGCGGCGTTGCGGTCCGGCTGGCATCGAATTCAATGTGTTTGGTGCGGCTGGTCTCGCTGTCATGGAGGCTGAGATGGTCCAGAAAGTAAGCATCGCGCTGGAAGACGACCTGGATGGCGGCCCAGCGGCGGAAACCGTGCGATTCGGCTTCGGCGGCGCGGACTATGAGATCGACCTGAGCAAGAAGAACGCCCGCGCCTTCCGTAAGCGGCTGTCGAAGTTCGTCGAGCATGCCCGCAAGGCGGGCCGAACCCAGTCCCGTCGTTCAGCGCGCACGTCGGCCGGCCGGGAGCGCAGTGGAGACATCCGGGCCTGGGCGAAAGGCCAGGGAATGACGGTGAGCGAGCGCGGCCGCATCCCGGCCAGCGTGGTCCAGCAATACGAAGCCGCCGCCAAAAGACGCTGAAATCTGGGTCAGGCACGCGAGGGCTGGGCCCCATTCCGGCTCCGGAGGCCGGCCACAGCTGACCTCCGCCGCATAAGCCACCAGCCGATGTCGTCCGGGCACAGATGGATGCCTGTGGGGTTTCTAAACTTGGCGATCAGCGTTGACCTGGGCTTTTATGCGGCGCGCTCGTCAGATGAGGATGTTCTCGGTAGCGGGAAACATGCGTGCTGAGCCGGGCTGGCTGTGAGTTGGCCCGGGCAGCTGATGGCGTCGCTGGGGCGTAATCTGTTCAGGGGGAGCCTGCGGTTTGCTCACTGGACGTCGTGAGCTGGAGCCTGGCTGAACAGCATGGCAGAGTACGTTCTTGATCATCACCAGGAAGGCGAGCGGCAGCGGCTGGCGCTGATGTCGCGGCTGCTTGATCCGATGCACCGGCGCCACGTTGAGCGGCTGGGCATCACGCCAGGGGCGCGGACGCTCGAAGCTGGCTGCGGTAACGGCTCCATGTCGGCCTGGCTCGCCCGGCGGGTCGCGCCTGGCGGGCGGGCGGTCGCGGTGGATCTCGACCTGTCTTTGGCCGATGCGGACGAACCCGGGCTCGAGCTTCGCCAGGCCGATATCCTCGCGGGGCCAGTCGGGCCAGGAGACTTTGATCTGGTGACGGCCCGTGCCGTGCTGCATCATGTGGCTGATGCTGAGGCTGCTGTGGCCAACCTCGTGGCCAGCGTCCGGCCGGGCGGGGCGATCCTGCTCATTGAGCCGGATTTCCTGCCCGTCAGTGTCGCCGGGCCGCCTGAGGTCCGCGAGTTCTGGGAAGGGTGGCTGGCCTGGTCGCGCGAGCAGCGAATCGACTATTTCATTGGCCGCCGGCTGCCGGCGATGCTATCCAGGCTAGGGCTGCAGGACGTCGGGGCTACGGCGGAGACGGCGCTCTACAACGGCGGCTCTCCCTGGGCGCAGTACTGGGAGCAGACGGTCATCGAGTTGCGCGCCCGCCTGGTGGCCTCCGGCAGACTCGACGACCGGTCCATCGACACGTTCCTTGCCCGGTGCGCCGATCCGGCCTGGTGGACACAGACCATTGCCTTCACAGCCGCTAGCGGACGCGCGCCCCACGACTGAGTGCGACACGCGGCAGATGACGCCCCCCTTGAGGGGCATAGAGGTCGTGTCCTGTGGAGAGGTCAGATTGGCCGACCAAGAATCTTGCCGGTGGCGTGACCTGCCGTTGCGGTTACGCTCGTGGTCGCTCTTTGATCCCGGCCGCAAGTAGCTCCACTACTTCAGCGATGCGCGCGGCCCGCAACTCGGGTCGGCGGGTTGTCGCATCGATCCAGCGCAGATAGGCCTTGCGGTAGAACTGGGCTAGGGTGTCGAAGAACGCCGCAGCTGCCGGGTTGGCCTCAAGGACCGACGCGATATCGTCGGCTAGATCGCCGCGCTGCGGGCCTTCTGGCTCCAGTTCAACGATCACCTCATCGCCGACTGCGACGCCGGTATCCCGCATCCACATCGGGTTTATTGTGAACACCCATTGGTTGCCGTCTGGCGTGATCCTTCCGCGGAGTCGCCTGCCGCAGGTGGTCCCGGCCACCGGATGGATCGTCCCGCCCACGGGATGGTAAGCCTTGGCACCCCACGTCTCGCCTGGGTCGAACGGAACTGCGATTACCGCCCGGCCGTTGGAATCAGAGGTGATGTGAGCACCGAACCGCTGAACGCGCATGAGTCTTATCGTGACACCGCGAGGGCTGGGCCGGCATCTCAGTGTTAAGGATGCAGGTGTAGCGGCACGAAGAGGTCCGGAGCCTCCGTACGCTCGCCGGTCCAGACATACCAGCTAGTACTGAGACCCGACGATCGCGTCCAACCCGGGCTGCGGCAGACGCTCCAGCATCCAGGGAAACAGCTGCAACCGCAGCGTCGTTGGGCCATGCCCTGCATGAGTTGAGAAGCAAGTATCCGCATCTGCCGCTGTGGCACTCACCGCCGCGAGACGTGTGTGCGCCTGCTATCTGCTAGAGCACCAAGCCCATCACGATCGTGTCCCACAGCTCGCCGCTGGAGCGCCGGTACCGTGCCCAGCCTGTCGCTGCGGCCACCAGCGCCGAACCGGCCCCGCGCCCGCGCCAGCCGCGGCCGACGAGCATCCCCAGCTCGCCGAAGCCGTGCCGGCTGACCTCAAGGTGGAGCATCCCGATGATCTGGCCATCGGCAATCGCCACAACTGACTCGCCTGCGCTGCGCACGAAGAGCGCAGCGCGCCCGTCGACGTCGACTGGTGGCTCGGTTGCGATGCCATCACGTTCCTCAGCCACTGAGGCGAAAAGTTCTGCCATTGCCCGCGCATCGCCAGCCTGCGCCGGTCTGATCTCGAACTGCGCCACTGGCACATGCTCGCATCCTTGGCGAAGCGCCCACAGTTCTGGCCGAGCCTGATGTAGCACAAGCCCGTTCAAACATCCGGTTCTGCCGTTGCGACACGAGGTCGCACCTTGCGAGTGAACTCGCGGATTGGAGGCCGACTATGTCGGTC
>Ga0187890_10001556_pt1 | contig 16339 bp, 18 predicted proteins | sample June2016WEW_21_1_FD_133005 | JGI IMG/M metagenome (GOLD analysis project Ga0187890, IMG submission 133005) | Peatland microbial communities from SPRUCE experiment site at the Marcell Experimental Forest, Minnesota, USA - June2016WEW_21_10 | ecosystem: Environmental > Terrestrial > Soil >... | reverse complement strand
TTGCAAGAGGACGAGGTAGTGGGATTGGTCTCCATTGGCGATCTTGTGAAGTGGGTGATCTCCGGCCAGGCGCACCACATTCAGGCGCTGGAAGGGTACATCGCTGGCGCATACCCAGGATAGTTTGCGATCCTGGCAACGGCGCGAACAAGAACTCACGTTACATTGCATCGCAGACCGCGACGGCCATTCACGCCTTACAGCTTCTTTAACGGTTCGACAAAGCTTGCCGTGCCGTGCGCAGTTCGGCCGCCAGAACCTGAAGAATCTTGAGCGAAAGTTGGGGGTTGGCTTGCATCACGGCCGTGAACTGGTCACGGGGTAAAAAGCTGACCCTGGCGCCGTCGCGAGCGATTGCGGAAAGCGTGTAAGGTCCGTTCCCAATCAGGCCGGGCAGGCCCAGCAACGAGCCTGGATGCGCCTGGACCTGCATCACATTCTGGCCGTTGGGCGAATCCATCGTAAGGGTGATCTCGCCCTGATCGATGATAAAAAGCCCCTCAGGACTGTCCCCTTGTTTAAAGAGAACGCGACCTTCCCCACAGCAGATCTCGGTGGATTGTTTCTCGAGTTCCTTGATTAGATCGGGATCGGCTATGAACGCAGACGAATCTAGCTTCACTGATGCCTCCATGAACGAAAATGGGGAACAAAGAACAGCAAGGAGTCTGCCGACCTGAATAGCCATGGTTTCACTTCGAGGGACTTGCCTGGGGTGACGGGCATCACGTATTCATGGTTATCCGAAAAGGGCGAAGTCGGCGAGCACTGACTGCGAACTGTGGATACCCCTTAAAGCTTGGTCCTCTTAATTCCCTTAGAATGGAAGCATGTTTACCGGGATCATCGAGCAGACAGGGACGCTGGTTGGGTTGGAGAGCCGGGGCGGAGTGCGGCGGATCACCGTCGAGGCTCCTGGGCTGGCCGGGCGGCTGCGTGAAGGTGATTCGCTGGGGGTTTCTGGCGTCTGCCTGACGGCGCTGGATGTCGACCCGAGACTATTTCACGCCGACCTTGCGCAGGAGACACTGGACCGCACATCTCTGGGCGCGCTGGCTCCGGGCTCGAAAGTGAATCTTGAACTGCCTACGGCTGCGGGTAGCCCGCTGGGCGGTCATATCGTGCAGGGTCATGTGGATGGCTGCGGGAGGCTCGCTGCTCTCGAACCGGTCATCTCCCCGGCCGATCCCAAGTTCGATCGCCAAACTACCGACTGGACGCTCAAAGTGACCGTTCCGGAAAACGTCCGCCCTTGGATGGTGCAGAAGGGATCGGTGGCTGTCGAGGGCATCAGCCTGACGATCGCAGACTTTGACGGCGAAGCCATCACGATTGCGATTCTGCCGTTAACCTATTGGCGTACCAACCTCCACACGCTTGCTGCGGGCGCTCCGGTGAACGTGGAGGCCGATGTGCTTGTGAAACTTGCACACGCGCAGATGCTGGCCGAGAAGAAGCCTGGAATGGATCTGACCGAGGCCTGGCTGGTGGCGAGCGGATATTGAGAAGAGCCTGCCAGCCCCTCCTTGCGGGGATGATTAGCGTCTAATCTTTAAGAGCCAACTGGCCGGGCCTGTCGCCTGCTTCGGCTCATCCCGTATGCTGTTGAACCAGGAGACTGTTATGTTTCGAACGCGCACCTTTGTTCCCGCTCTTCGCAGGTCTTTGCTGATTCTGGCCATCGTTGCCTTGGCTTGCGCTGCTGCAGGCCGTTCCCAAACGCCTCCGCCGGCGCCCGCTGGGCAGCAGCCCCAGCAGCCCGATCAGACCACCCCCGACTCCGGCGGACCCACTGGCGATAGCGGAGTGATCGCTTTGCCCAAGAAGAAGGACACCCCCGACAATACTCCACCACCAGCGCCGGCTGCTCCCAAGATCAAGAACCCGGAAGGGATGCCCAACTTCTCCCTGCGAGTCGAGGTTCCCGAGGTCACTGTAGACGTGGGCGTGCTCCTGGAGAAGACCGGCCAGTTCGTGCCTAACCTGAAGCCAGGTAACTTTCGCGTCTACGAGGATGGCGTGGAACAAAAGGTGAGCGGCTTCAAGCGCACCGAAGCTCCCATCACCGCGCTTCTGCTGTGCGAGTTCGCATCGACGAACTATTACTTCATCTACGACATGCGCAACGCGGCCTTCTCGTTTGCAAATCAGTTGCGCCCGCAGGATTATGTGGCCATGATGACCTTCGACATGCGCACGAAGATCGTCAGCGACTTCACTCAGGACAAACAGCAGCTGCTTCAGGCCGTTAATTCCATGCAAATCCCCATGTTCAACGAGCGCAATTTATTCGACGCGCTTTATGAGGCTGAAGATCGTCTCAGCCGCATTGAGGGCCGCAAGTACATCATCCTTATCGCTTCGGGTCGCGACACGATGTCCAAGCTGACCTTCGATAAAATCCTGCAAAAGGTGAAGAGCACTCCCGACATTACCATCTTCGCCGTCTCCACCGGCGGCGCGCTGCGAGCAATGACTGAAGGCGGAGGGGGAGGAATGAGCAGCAGCATACGAGATCTGGACTACCTCCAGGCTGACAATGAGATGAAGACCTTTGCCAGCCTCACCGGCGGCAGGTGGTTCGCTCCACGTTTCCAAGCTGAGATGCCCGAGATCTTCCAGGAGATCAATCAGAATATCCGTTCGAAATATCAGCTCGTGTACCATCCGACCAACGATAAGCAGGACGGCAAATACCGCAAGCTGCGCGTTGTGCTGGTGGACGATGAAGGCCAGCCCCTTCGCATGGAAGACGAGAAGCACAAGGCGCTCAAATACGACATCATCGCCCGCGATGGCTATCGCGCTAGACAGGAAGTGGAATAGGAAGCATAGCGATCACAACACAGACACAAAACGGCTGGCAGTGACCCTCAGGCGCTGCCAGCCGTTCAGGATAGAGTCAAAAACGCTGTGCTATTTGAACTGGGTGATAATGTCCCAGAGGTAATAAGCTCCCACCAACAGCGTCCATCCTCCAACAAACCAGACCGAGATCCGCAGCGCGGGCTCGATCTTTCTCACTCTGCCGAGAATAGCTTCCTGGGCGAGCCGCTCGTGCTGGAAGGCATCGTCAAGGTAGATCTGATCCTCTTCATCGCGGGTCAATCTCGATCGATAGAGATAGAGAGTCACCGCAACCACCACTAAAGCGCCCCATACCACCAACATAACCGGTGCAAGCGTCATAACCCACCTCCCTGAAGTATTTTTCCGGCCCCGCATACGGGAGGATCGGGAAAACTCAGGTCCTGGCCGGCTGAGGAGCCGCTTTCGGTGTTCATCATACCTCCGAATACGAATTGCTGCGCGGAGAATAATTCGGATAAACTTCCGCGGTCACCGGCACTGGTTACCAAGAGCGCTTTTGCGACTTTCCCACGCTTCGGCACATCTAACAGCAAGAAGTCCACGGGAGAGGCCTTGAATCCTTATCCGTTGACCCGTAGAATGACCTCATAGGGCAAGCAAAAATCTCGACTCGGAGAGATCATGGCCACAACCACCGCTGCACCCGCACAGGACACACAGGAAACGGTCAAGAAGGCCCCACTTACCCTGACTCCCCAGGCCATTGCCAAGGTACGCGAGATCATGGCCACCCAGGATCCTCTTCCCGCAGGGCTGCGCATCGGCGTGGTCGGTGGCGGTTGCTCAGGCTTCCAATACTCGATGGCTTTTGAGAATCAGAGCGGCATGATGGACAAGGTCTACAGCTTCGAAGATCTGAAGGTTTTTGTAGACGCCACATCGCTGATGTACCTTAACGGCTGCATTGTGGACTACGTCGAAACTCTTGAAGCGGCCGGCTTCAAGTTCGATAACCCCCAGGTGAAGTCAACCTGCGGCTGCGGCTCATCTTTCAGCGTGTAACGGCGCGGCGCCCGGGACGGTTTGTCTTGGTTAGCTCTTAAGGTCTAAACAGCAGGGTCCGTTACCAGTCGTTGGGGCGGACCTTGCTGAGTTTTGCCTGCCGATGATAGAAGGTTTGTTTGTGAATCCGCTACTGCGATGAGGGCTGAGACGTTGAATTCTGGCCTCCAGAGGATCCACCCATAGCACTACCCATACCACCTTGGCCATTCATACCGCCTAGCCCACCGAACCCACCACCTTGGCCATTCATACCGCCCAATCCACCGAACCCGCCACTTTGGCCATTCGTACCACCCAGGCCACCATTCTGGCCTGCGCTTCCAGCACCGCCCATGCCGCCCAGCGCCATCATCTGCTCCGCCTTGGGGTCATAGACAAACTCCCACTCGTTGTACTTATGCTTCGTCTTGTAGACCATGATCGAGGCCTTGGGACTGTTGGGCGAAAAACCCATAATGCTGAGTCCACCCAAGGTCTGCCCGTTTTGCCCGGCTGGAGTGGCATTTCCAGCGTTGGGGTCTGTGGGATTCGTTACGCCTCCGGATGAAGGGGTACCGCCGGGACCGAGTCCCGCGCAGTTGGCATTGGCGTTCGGGTCGGTCGGCGAGCCGGGCGTCCCTCCATTCGATGAGGAGTTTGAAAAAGAGGAGAAGCTGAACGAAGAATTGCTCTGTTGGCTCCCGGTAGCCCCTGGACTCCCAGTGCCCGCCGGATTCGTGCCGCAGCCGCCGATTTGTCCGAGCGGCTGATTAAAGAAGCCCATAAACGTAGGAGCCTTGTTCATGCCGACGGGGATCGGCTTCCAATCTTCCTTGCCGGTTGTCGGATCAGAGTACTTCTTGCGTAAAAACCGAATGTTGTTGGTGGGCTTGGTCAGCGCGTCCATATTAGGCGGATAGGCGCCGAATTTCTTGTAATACATTTTGATTGCTCGCGCATACTGCTTGCCGCGATTCATTGTCTCTAGATCGCGGTCTCGCTGGATCTGCTTGATCACCTTGGGCATGGCGATAGCCAGCGAGAGGGTCAGCAGCGCCACGAGGAAGATGACCGCGATCAAGACAAAGCCCTCCTCCGAACGTTGAACTCTCCGGGGCAGTGTGCGGGACCTCATCATTTCGACCTCTCGCTGCAACTCAATTCGGCTGGTAAGGCAGCGATTGCGTATTGTTGTAGCCCAGGTCAGTAACCTGAACGCTGGTGGGCAGGATGCTTCCGATCTTGTAGCGATGGTCGACAATCTCGCCCGCATGGGCGACAAATATATCCTCGCCGTGAACAAAAAATGCCTGCACCGACTTGTCTTTGTTCTGCGAGTAGCCGAAATACTTCAGATCGATGGCCGGCGGTTTGGGTTTCTCCGGCACAAGCGGAGCCGCATTCACGGCTGCAAGAGCGGCCTGTTGTTGGCGGGCGCTCTTCAATGGCGCTTCAATCACCGGCGGCGCCGACTGGGCAGAGAAGATGCTCCTGCCCGTTCCCTCATATTCCACTCCTTCCGTAAGGGCCAGCTTATCGAGGTGCAGTGCCGGGTCTATGCCGGCATTGGAGAGCTTCTGCGCCTGCGGACCGGCAGAGCCGGATGGAGTCGGCGTCGCAGTTGATACCTTGTTCGCGCCAGGCGGGATACTCGAGAGCCGAGGCGCTGTGACTGCGGATGGTGTCGCAGAGGGTCCGCCGAAGGTGCTCTTGATGAAATATCCGGCCGCGCAGACAAGGATCACACCGAGGGCGATCAGAAAATAGACCTGCTTCTTGTTTTCAGTTCCCAGAGGCATGGCCATGGTTATTCGCCCTCCTTTCCTTGAGTGCTGGCAGGCGCAGCTTGCGCATCGCCGGTCTGTGGGGTGGGTGGCAATCCGCTGGCCGCTGCATCGGCCGGCCGTAACCAGGTGGACACCCGCAGGCGCAGATTCACCAGGCCGCCCTGCTGGCCGGTCAACGACATGGCGCGGATGACAAAAAATGTTTGGTCGCGTTCAAGGCTGTTCACAAAGCGCATGATCTGCGGATAGTCGCCCGTGATGCCCGCGTCCATCGAGATTTCGGTCAGATCGGAGCCCGGAGGTCCTTGTGTGTATTGCACCCTGGACAGGCGCACCGGACCCTTCAGCGCCAGTTCGCCGATGCGAATGGCAATCGAGGAATAGTTAGGCGGGATGCGCTTCAGGTTGAAGTTCTGCATCTGCCCGCGCGAGTCCCCAACTCGCTTGTCGAGGCCCCGCAACGGGGCGGTCTGGATGTCGAGTGCTTTCAACTGGAGTTGCTTGCCAGCCAGAGCATCAACGGAGCTGCCGCTCGTGGCGTCCCAGTCCAAGCCGAAGCGCACGGAGAGGCCGATCACCGCGACCAGCAGGAAAGCAAATCCGACGTAGTGCCAGGTAAGAGGGGAGGCGAGGCGCTCACGCCACATCGATGGTGTGTGATTTGTACTCATCGCGGGCCTCCCTGATTCGGAATAGGATTCGGAATAGGATTCGGATTTGGATGGAAGTTCCGGTACTGATTGCGATTGAGAACAGGATTGGCGTTGGCCGGAAGCCCGTTCGGAACGCCATTCTGAACTTGAACCGGCGGCCTTGCTTGTCCTTGCAGCGGGAGAACCTTGACCCCGGCCGAGTGTCTTGCTGTAACTTGCGCGTGGCTCCCCTCGCTGCCCATCGACTTCTCGGGCTTCCTTTGCGCCCTGCGCTCCATCGGAGCGGCTGAGTTATAGTCGACCAGCAAGTCAAAGTTGACGCGGTTCGATGCGCTCACCGGCTCCAATCTCTCGTTCGGGCCACCGGTCGACTCCGTGCTTTCGCCGACGATGCGGGGGAAGACAAAGTATCTTGACCGTTCGAGGTTCTGCACCAGATCGACGGCTCGATCGCGTGGCCCTACGACGCGCAAATGAAGAGTGATCGTGCCTGTCTTGTCCCTTACCGGCTCAAGTGCGGTCACTTGAACTCCGCCAGGCAAGACGGTTTCAAGGTCTTCCATGGCCAGCGTCCAGGAAAAGGTCTTTTCATCAAAGAGCTGGTTGAGCACCGCAACTTGCCTGAGCAGTTGGGCATTGGCCGGCTGCTGCATCAGGTCCTGATAGCCCTTGCGCTCGCGACTGACGGCGTCGATCTGGCTCTGCACGCGCTGTTCAGTCGCGCGGGCCACCATCGCCTTCTGGTGCAGTGCGCGCAGGCCAAGGCCGAGACTCAGCGCGACAACGGCCAGCACGGCCATGGCAATGCGCAAGCGCTTGAGGGCCGGTCTGAGATCGGCATAGGGGCGTGTGGCGAGATTAAGAGTAATGCGCATCGATCAGGCTGCTCCCGCCAATGCGCCCACAACACCGGCCAGGCTTACGACGTTGCCCAGGGGCGTGGCTGCTCCGGTCTCAGGCCGCGGCGCAAGGTCCGCGACGATCAGTTCAGGATCGTCGATCCAACGGGCAAAGTCTTCGGCCGCGCTGTTCCCGCCTGCCCCGATTCCGGCGTAATGCAAGAGCTGAGGACGTGTGCCGATCTTGTCTTCAAAGTACGCGGCTGCTACGGCAATGCCGCGCTGCACCTCCTGCAGGCGCAGGCCAGGGTCTAACGGCAATTCCAGTGTCCGATAGAGCAGCAGATCCTGCCCATGCGTGATGGAGGTGGTGAGAGCAACGTCGCCCAGGTTTGCTGAAAGCACGGGATCGGGCGAATCGATCGCTCCCAGAGCAGCCAGACTTGTTGGCAGCACGGCTCCAGGTTCATAACCCGCCTGGCGCATCGCGGCTTCGTATTCCTGAAGGATTGAACTCGGCAAAACGGCTGCCAGCACCTTGCATTCGGTCTTGTTCTCAACCAACACTTGATAACTCAGTCCCGCTTGCTCCACATCGAATGGAACCATCTTGCGCAGCCGGAAGCGAAGAACGGGAAGCGCTTCTTCCGGGCCTGCGGGCAGTGAATCGAAGTCCAGGACGAAGACGCGAACCACCGTATCGGGTAACACCAGCGTAGCGGAGCGGGTGCGCGGCGAGACCTGGCTGAGAGCCGTGCGAATAGCGTTGGCCACCACCTCCGGTGCCCGCAGGTTCGGTTTGTCGAGGTCGGGGACAAGTGCACCTTGCGGCAGCGGCTCAAATGCATAGACAAGCGGCTGACCAATCCCCGGCGATGCGGCGGCCAGCACGCCTTGGGGCGATAGTTCCACCGCAACCGGCGGACGAGCGCCAAATTGAGAACCGAGTTTGGCCTTGCTTAAGATCGAATCCACTATCGTGACGCCTCAATAAACGTAACTTTGTTGATCTCTTTGAGCGTGGTCAGGCCGCGGCGAACCCGATCCATCGCAGACTCACGCAAAAAGCTCATGCCCTCTTTTTGCGCCAGCTTGCGCACTTCAGAGGTAGGCTTCTTCGCCAAAATCAATTCGCGGATCGGGTCGGTCAAGTCGAGCAGTTCATGAATTGCAGTACGTCCCCGATAGCCCGTGCCACCGCACTCCATGCAGCCCTGGCCCTCCCGAAACTCGAAGTCGCGCCACTCGGCCGGATCCAAGGCGAAGGCTCGCAGGTCTGAATCGCTATAGGCGACTGGCCGCGCACAGTGTTGGCAGATTGTGCGCACCAGCCGCTGCGCCAGAATGCAGTTCAGCGCGGAGACAAAGTTATAGACTTCGACACCCATGTTCACGAAACGGCCCAGCACGTCTACAACGTTGTTCGCGTGAACCGTGGTAAACACAAGATGCCCGGTCAGTGCGGAGTTAATGGCAATCTGCGCCGTCTCGTTGTCGCGAATCTCACCCACCAGAATCTTGTCCGGATCGTGGCGCAAAATCGACCGCAAGCCGCGGGCAAACGTAAGCCCCTTTTTCTCGTTCACAGGAATCTGCGTGATACCGCGAATCTGATACTCGACCGGATCTTCAATCGTGATGATCTTGTCTTCATCACTTTTAATCTCGTTGAGCGCCGCGTAGAGAGTGGTCGTTTTGCCGGAGCCGGTTGGCCCCGTAACCAGCACCATCCCGTACGGCTCACGGATGTAGGCGCGGAAACGCGTCAGGTCCGCCTCCGCAAAGCCCACCACGTCGAGCGTGAGATTGTGGAACTTCTCGCTCATCGATTCCTTATCGAGCACGCGAAGCACGGCGTTTTCACCATGAATCGTAGGCATGATGGAGACGCGGAAGTCGATCAGGCGGGTCTTGTACTTGACCCTGAAGCGCCCGTCCTGGGGCACGCGTCGCTCGGCGATGTCCAGTTCGCTCATGATCTTGATCCGCGAAAGGATGGTCGAGTGATGCTCGCGTGCAATGGGCGCCATGGCCTCTTGCAGCACGCCGTCGATGCGGTACTTCACATGGACCGAATCGTCGTAAGTCTCGATATGGATATCCGAGGCCCTCCGCTCAAGGGCTGTAAAGATCGTCGTGTCGACCAGGCGAATGATCGGGCTAATGTCTTCTTCGCTCGTCAGCTTCTCGATCGAGATATTCTCTTCCGAGTTTTCGTCACCCGTCAGCACATCGAAGGTAAGCCCCTCGCTGGCTTCGTCGAGCACGCGCTGCGATTGTTCGGTCTTCTTCAGCAGATCGGTAATCTGCGTCAGAGTCGCCACCCGCGGAATGATGCGGTGGGCCAACAGGCCGGCGATCTCATCAAGGATCATCAGCCGTGACGGATCGCTGACGGCAATCACCAGCGCGTCGCCCTGCTGCTCGATCGGCACGAAGTTGTAGCGGAACATCAGCTCGACGGGAACTGTGCGCAACAGGTCATGCTGGATCTTGAAGTTCTTTAAGTCGACAAATTCAGCATGATAACGCGCGGCCAGCACTTCAGCCTGGGAACGCTCGTCCACACCGGGGGGAATCGGAATCGCAAGAATGGCGGCATCTGACATGGTTTATCCCTGACCTCCACCCGCTCCGCCAAGTGAAAAGATGGGCAGGTAAAGCGATATGAGAATGAAGACCACGACAACTCCCATCACGATAAGAATGGCAGGCTCAATCAGCGCCAGAGACGCAGCGAGGGCGGTGGCAACGTCCTCCTCAAAAAACTCCGAGACTGAATTAAGCATCTGCGGCAAAGCTCCCGTCTGCTCGCCCACCGCGATCATCTCGGCAGCCAGATCGGGAAAGATCTTGGTCTGCACCAGCGCGTCGGCCAGGCTTTTGCCCTCTCGCACCGTCGTAACGGATGTCATGACCGCCTTGGCGACTCGCCGCGAAGAGATCGATCGGGCTGCTGTCTCGAGCGACGGCACCAGCGACAAGCCGCCAGTGAGCAGCGTCGAGAGCGTGCGCGCAAACAACGCAACCTGGTACTTGAGCCAGATCTTGCCAAAGATAGGCAGCCTGACGCGAAAGCCGTCGATCATGTCGCGGCCTTTTTCGGTAATGGAAAACCGGTAACTGCCGAAGACCGTACCCGCAAAAATGAGCACTATCCAGACTATGTTGTGCTGCAAAAAAGCGCCGAAGGCCAGCAGGTCGGTCGTCATTGCAGGCAGCTTGTTGCCCATCTGGTCATAGAGCTTGCCAAATTGCGGCACCACATAAACGAGCATGAAGAACATCAGTCCGCAGACTAGCGTCAACAGCACCCCAGGATAGATCAGCGACGCCACCAGCTTCTTGCGGAAGCTGAGCGATACGCGCTGGAAGCTCACGTAGCGCTCCAGAACCTCCTGCAGGTTGCCGGAGCGTTCCCCCGCCAGCAGTGTGGTGGTGTACATGATCGGAAAGCCGGTCTGCGCTTCAAATGCCGCGGAGAGCGAGTCGCCGTTCTTCACGCGGCCGCACACATCGTCCAACTGAGAGGCGAAGTGCGCGTTCTTCTGGTTTTTGGCCAACATCTGCAAACTGCCGAGAATCGGCAACCCGGCACGGATCAAAGTAAGGAATTGCTGGTTGAAGATGAGAAAAGGCTCGAGCTTGACCTTGCCACGCTTCAGTACTCCAAAACCGGAGCGCGTCTTGACCGAAAAGACATGGTAGCCGGCATGGATAAATCGGGCGCGAAGCTCATCAGCGGTAGCCGCCGACTGTACCTGCTCCTGCACGCGACCGCGCTCGTCGGCCAATTTGATTACAAACTCTGCCATGCCTTCGCCCGCCGGGAGCAAACCCGGCCAATTCGAATGATCTTTCTCAGGTTTGAGGTTACCAGCGTAAGCTCGCTCGTCTCGTAACCGCACCTCTTCATTCAGTAGACGCGATAGGCCGAAGCATCGCTCAAAACCGGTGCCCCGGAAATAGTCGGGCCGAACGGTTAACTTGAGCTGTGAACCTTGGCCGTTCTGGAATGCTGGCTTCGACTCATCTTTCTTCCGTGGGAGGTTTTTTTGTTACGTTGAATTCCGTTCTGTTCTTCTCCCGATCAATCGGACTCATTCCCTCCGATTAATGCACCACAAACGGTGAAATCCACAAGTTTCGGCTCTTTTTGCACTTGAATCCACAGATTGAAGCAGCCTACTCTCCATCCAGTTGGTGACCGGGCAGGAATTTGAAAACGCAGTTCCTCTCCCGACAGGACGATGCAGGTTGGATTGAACTCGGCAACCACAGCTGGCGACGGCGGTGGAAACCCGAATTGATTTGAGAATGCATCCAGAGTCTGGAAGGAACGTGCAAGCCTCGATTGAACTCGAAGATTCATCCGCGGCATGTCCGAGGATGCAAAGTTCGAGTCGAACCGGGGAAGTCCTTATCGGCCCAGCCGCGTACGCAGGACTCAGGGGAACCTGAAGACGCGAAAGCGGCAACGCCGGAAGGTGCGAAATTCGAGGGAACTCGAGGATCCACCTATCGGCGAGCCAGAGGAGCGAAGATCCGGGGCGACCCGGAGAGTCACTCCCGAGGCAAGACCGGAAGGAGAGGATTCGGGGCGACCCGAAGACTTCTCCAGAGGAGTTGCTGGAGCCAGACTCGGGGTGACCCGCGTTTCGTTTGAGCAGACGCCAAAGTATGCGAGAGTCGAGGAAACTCGAAGCTCCATCGCCGGTTATGCCGGAAGAAGAGAACTCGGGGCGACCCGAAGACTCATCGGAGGAGGTATCGGAGAAGCGAAGATTGGGGCGACCCGGGCTTCGTTTACGGTGCCACTGAAGGATGCGAGAGTCGAGGAAACTCGAAGCTCCATCGCCGGCACAGCTTCACGATTGAGATACGGGGCAACCTGGATGCTCATCGCAAAGCTGCATGGGACGATCATGTGTCAAGGGATCTGCCAGATCACCGCGATTGAGGCGCCAGAGACTTCGGTTTCTGGCGTCTTATTTTTTTGGCGGAAAGAACACAACCCCTGCTACTGCACTGTCCCTTGTGGACGCAGCCGACGCAGATCCAGAGCGCACTCCACGGCATTCTGTGCCTGAATGCGCAAATTGTCAGAGGCAGCCCACATCCAGAAACGGGAGACCTGGTTCGCGTTTCGCGCCCCTGCCGCATTCACTTCCGGACGCAGCCGCACGAGTACGTCGTTCTGCCCAGTGGCGGCCAGGTTAGAGGGCGAATCGGTATCTTCGAGCACCAAATCCACATGACCGCCGCTCAAGGCTTCTTCGAGAGCAGCGATCTCGACCGGCCTCTCCAACTCGATAGCGATCGAGAATGTATGACCGTGAAAGACGGGTGCATGAACCAGTTGCAGTGCTAGGTCGGGCCAACGGCCAGCCGACAGGTCCGCGTAATGGCGGCGAATCCGCGTCTCAGTGGCGTCAAGGCTGACCTTGGCCGCTTCCCCCAGGCCGGAGAGCAGATTGTAGGCGGCCTGCGCGTCATAAAGCTCGCGAGGCAGTCCTTGAAAGCTGAGCAGGTTTACAGTTTGTTGATGCAGTTCGTCCAGGGCCGCGCGGCCAAACTCGCTAGCCGGTTCGAGCAGCGTCACAGCGGCAAACCGAACCGGGGCGGCCTGCTGGGTCCTTTCAAGCAAGAGCGCCAAAGCCAACGCCGCGGGGTGCGCCGGCACAACGGCGGGAGTAAACAGATCGACCGCGGCAGCCTCAAAGCCCAGCCAGGGCGCGCGTACTACGACGCCGGTCTCCTGATCGAGTGCACCGGAGAGGTCCAAAACCGTAGAACCAGCCCGTAGCGCCTCTCTCCAATGCTTGCCGGTTAATGCCTCGCTTCCGCAGAAAAATGTGAAATCGATGCGTTCGAATGCGTCGGGGGCGATGGCCTGCACAAAGGTGACCTCGTCGCCCACCTGATCCAATTGGCCTTGTACTTCCTCTTCGTCCAGCAGCGAAATGCTGGACGTCGCGAGCGGAGACTCCGACAGCGCTTCTTTCAACTCCCGGCCCACCAGCGTAGAGGCTCCGGCAATGGCGATTTTGTACATAAGCTTCCTTTTATTCGTGGGGTTCGATGGCCAGCGTCACCCGCGATCGTCAGGCTCAGCCGCGGCTGGTTCAGGAGCATGCGCGGCGGTTAACCGCCAGCGACGCCGCCGCGACCACGAATAGGCTGCCCGCGCCCAGATGCCCGAGAACATGTAGACCAGCGCCCACACAAAGAGCACAACCTGGGAGAACCTGAAGATGATAAACAGAACAAACGCGATGAGAATCAATACCTGGCGCGGATGACGGCGGGAAAGGCTGAGTTCCTTGCCTGACCAAAACCTCCACGTACTGACCATCAGGAAGCCGCTGGCCCCCACCATCAGGAGCCAGATAATGGCCACCCACCATGCCTCGATCGGATAGCCATAGCAAAGATGGACGCTTGAGGCCAGCATTCCCGCAGCGGCCGGAATGGGCATCCCTACAAAGTACTTGCGATCCGGGCGGCCAGGGTTCCGCGGTTGTGCGTCGTGGCTGATGTTAAAGCGCGCCAGCCGCGAGACCCCGCCAATGAGGAAGAGAAAACAGATGAACGCCCCGAGTTGGCGCAAATGCTCATACAACTGCGGATTCATCGACTCGGATAGAAAATGGAACCCCCAGATCAGCGCCAGCAAACTGGGCGCCACGCCGAAGGTAATGGCGTCGGCCAGCGAATCCAGCTCCTTGCCAAAATCGCTGCAGGTGTTGGTCATTCGCGCGATACGGCCGTCAAGCGCATCAAAGGGAATCGCGAAGATGATGGCGATCGCAGCCCAATCGAGGTGCGTATGCGTGTCGCCAACACCGCTGATGGCCGCAATCGTTTGAGTGATGGAGAAGAAGCCGGCTGCGATGTTGCCGACTGTAAAGAGCGAAGGCAACAGGAACATGCCGCGGCGCAACTGCGCCTGCGCTTTGGCCCTGGCCAGCGCCGGGTCGCGTTGCGTCATAAGCGCTCTCCGTCGAACCTATCCTGCAACGCGCGAGCGCTCCTGGTTCGAGAGACGGTATTCGCGGTCATCTTGGAATGATTCATAACTGCCAACACGCTGGAGCCGCCCTTTACGCGCTGGCCCACCTTCACACGAACTTCGGCGTCTGCCGGCACGATCACGTTCACACGCGAACCGAACTTGATAAGACCCACGCGTTGTCCCCGTTCGACCTTGTCGCCCTCGTGCAAATTGAAGACGATGCGCCGCGCCAACAGCCCGGCAATTTGTATGAAGGTGACCTCGATACCGTCCCCGCGCACCGTGGCAATGTTCTGCTCGTTCCGATCGGCTGAATCGGGGTTCATGGCGTTCAGATACTTGCCCCTCTGGTATCGCACGCTGCTCAGTACCCCGGCAATCGGCGAGCGATTTACGTGTACGTCAAAAACACTGAGGAAGATACTGATTCGCTGCCGTGGCCCGTCCGGAGTCGAGAAGGTTGCCGTCTCAGTGACCAGGCCGTCGCCCGGCGACACAATCAGGCCGGCGTCGGAGGGGATTGCCCGCTGAGGGTCGCGAAAGAACCACAGAAAGAAGGCTGCCAAAAGCACCGGAGCGACGCTCCAAGCCCAGCCACCCGTGGCCCACGACAAAACGGCCGCCACCGCCAGCAAGCTCAACCCGTAGATATAACCGTCACGAACCATAGTCCCTAACGATTATACGGTGACCCCTACGCGACGGCAGAATTCGGGCCGCCTGAAAAGCACGGCACACAGAATGGATGTACAATCATTCGAAGTCCTACTTCCCTGCGCTGCGTATCGGGCTCCAAGCGCACTTTGCTTCACTTATTGCCTTTCAATCAGCAAAAGACGGCTCATGCTTCCATCCGAGCGATTGCGGATTCGTCGCTCGACGTCCCTTTTACATAAGAGCCTCTTTGCTGCATATTCCGCCTAGGACGGATTCGAAGGCGTTGAACGGCAAAAGGAGCGACCCATGCAAGGTCTAGCTGAAGGCTTAGCAAAACAGACATTCTCTGAAGCGATCGAATCTCTTAAATTGAGAGACGGTGGAGCGGCTTGGGAGCAAATGAAAGACGCATCGGCCAGCGGCCTTGCCGATGCCGCGGTCGGATTGGTTCTCCTCAAGATCTTCGCTGCCCGAAGCGGCGAATACGACGAGCTCATTCAAGAGCTGGAGGACACCGTAAGACGCCTCGCGGAGCTGCCAACTACTTTCGAAATAAGTGGATACGGCTACTACCTGCTGGGAAGATGCTACGCCTTCCTGGCAGTCAAGAAGCAGAGATTCCAGTCAGACTTCTTGAAAAAAGTATTTCGGAACAAGCTCATGGAAAAAGCGGCATACTTTTATATGCAGAGCCTTGCGAGGGATACAAGTTTTGTCGAAACTGCTTTTGAACTGGGACTGATTTATGACATCGGCTTGAATTCAAGCGAGAGGGCCATCGAGGCCTACAGAATGGTCCTCGAGCTTAGATCGGACCACGGGCTGGCGCAGAATTTTCTTGCCGGCCGGTCCGAGGGCTCCAAGCAACTCGATGACGAGAAACTCTCCAGCCGCTATCACCTGCTGTCGCCAGACTCCGTTGCCTCGGTTCCTGAACTTAAGCCTGCCGCAGTTCATCAGCCCGATCTCACTCGCCCGCCTGTTCACGCCTACCCTTCTCAAAGGGCGCAACGCTGGAGCTGAGACCGTATGATCCCGGCACTCGGGCAAGTCGCCTGCCTATCCCGCAGTTAAAGCCCCTAAGCCACGACCGGTAACCTGCGCTCCAAATTGAAGATCAGGTCCTTGGCGTGCAGTTTGAGCTTTTTGAGACGAACTTCTTCAATCTGTTCCTCTGCGGAAAGATAAGGTTTTTGGAGCAATTCTTCCAGCCGCTGAGCGTAGTGGTGATGTTCTGCCTGCAGGCGATTGATTTCTTCGCCCAGCGTGGAATCCTTTATTTCATCCATCCAGCACCTCCGAATTATTAACGTTCATTTACATATATCGCCGCCGCGACACAAACCGCAAGCCCAAAATAAACCGCAAGTACCCAATCTGTGGAATTTCGCGCTAAAACCTGCGCTCATGCGGCCGCGGAGCCCTTAGAATTTCTGGGCCCCGATCAAGGCAACACCTTCAAAACGCGAAGCGCATCAGCACCGCATCTTCAACCGGATCAAGGTAATAGCATCGCCGACGGCCCGATTCCAC
>Ga0187890_10001552_pt1 | contig 16360 bp, 14 predicted proteins | sample June2016WEW_21_1_FD_133005 | JGI IMG/M metagenome (GOLD analysis project Ga0187890, IMG submission 133005) | Peatland microbial communities from SPRUCE experiment site at the Marcell Experimental Forest, Minnesota, USA - June2016WEW_21_10 | ecosystem: Environmental > Terrestrial > Soil >... | reverse complement strand
ACCGAGAGGACTTTTTTCGCCCTGTCCTGGCCGATCACGTACTGGTCCAAAACACTCTTGATCCCAGCAGGCTTGGGAATCTGCGTGGCACGTGCCGCACCTTCTCTTTCGTATTCCTCGGCAATAATGTCATTGCAAAGTTCCACGCATTCATCGCAGATATAAACCGTAGGACCGGCAATCAGTTTTTTGACTTCATCCTGACTTTTTCCGCAAAAAGAACATCTGAGCTCGCCACCTCGGTCGTCACGTTTTCTACTAGCCATCAAGATTCCTCCTCGCCCCGCACTTTCTTCATGATACAATTTCTTAAATACAATATCGGGTTAATCCTCGCACATTGTAAATCAAATTTTGATCCCAAAAACCGCGAGCTAATCAATTATAACAACCGGAACGCAATTAAGCTACTCCAAATTGCGCTCTGTAAGGATTAGAGCCACCCGGCTCACTCACCCGCCACTCCGGACGACCCAGGGCAAATAGTCTGCGTCCGGGGCTAAGAGGTAACCCGGCCGAGGGAAAAGGTCAATAGAGGCAGGAAGGCATCCCGCGAACGCCCAAAGCGGATGACTTCCGCCAAAAGGCGGTAAATTGAATGACCAGCTTCCGGCTAAAGCCGGTAAGCGGAATGACCAGATTATTACCGCACAGGGTTGTTTATAAGTCTATCATACGAGGAAGCGGGTGCGATGAGAAGCGGGAAGTTTTTGCTCCTTGCTCCTTGCTCCTTGCTCCTTGCTCCTTGCTCCTTGCTCCCTGCTCCTTGCTCCTTGCTGTGTCCCTATTTCTTGAACGGCAGGATAAGATAGAGCAAATTCCCGTTTGCCTGCGGCTCGCAGCCCACCATTCCGCCGTGAATCTCGACGACGTTTTTTACAAAATGAAGACCATGCCCTCTCCCACTTTCAGCACTGCTGCCCACCGCGCGGAAACCTTCCTCAAAGACTTGACTGCATTCTTCGCGGGTCAGAGGCTTGCCCGACGTGAAGAAATTAAACCGCACGCCTGGTTTATCTTTTCCGAAAGCGCCCTGTATGATCTGCCGGTTTAAAGAGAAAAGCCTTATGGCTTGCCCTGACTCGTCTTTTGCTTCTCCGGTGTACTTGAGCGCATTCGAGAAAAAGTTATCGAACACCTGGGATATCAGTCCCTTATCGACAAAGAGCGTCACCTGTTCGTCAGGTACGTTTTCGATCCGGTCGTCAACCGTTATCCCTTTTCTTTCGAACTGGCCGGTGTAGCGGCCGATAAGAGGCTTAATTATCTCCGTGCGGAAATTACACGACTGCTTCCTGAGGACGTAAGTCCCTTGCTGAAAGTGGTCCTTGCGGAAAAGGGTCTCCAGAAACAGACTGGTGTGCTCGTAATGTTTGCGAAGGGCGGAATACTCGGCCTGGAGTCCGCGGTTGGTTTCATGGAGGGTTTCGCCTGCATTTTGCAGAGTCTGCGCCACGGCTTCGCAGACTGAGGAGTGTTCCACCATTTTTCTGGTCAAATTTTCGATACCCTTGTAGTTTTCGATCATTTTCCTGAGCCGGATCAGGAACAGCTTGTAGTACAGATTCGGTGTGATGACGTTGTGTTCGATATCGGATACAAGCTCATTTATGAATTTAATGTGATTGATGTTCTGCTGGACCAGGAGCTTCTGGTGGAGGTTGTATCCGATCCGGTTTGTGAATTTTTCCAGGAAAAACTGTTTGCGCTCGTCAACTCTGTTTTTCGGAAGCACCTCAAAGAGACCGAGAATAGAGCTCCGGCCGAAAAAAGGCAGCATATCTTCGAACGCCCGGTTGCCCCGGATGGGAAAAAACCAGGACTCTTCGGCCTCCACAGGGTTTTCGACCGGTACCGCCCGATGATTCCCCCGCTCACCGGGCGGGATGAGGCCCCGACTGCTAGTGCAGACCAGCTCCAGTTGCGAGCGCTTTGGTTCGATGATATAGATTTTGCTGTCGAGGTTGAAGAACTCTTTGAGGACGGCTGCGCAAATCTGGTAAAGGCTCTCGATCGTGGTGAATTCCTGGGCCAGATCGAAAAAGGTTGCAAACGCCTCTTCCTGCGAACGCTCGAAGTTGTAGAGCCTGTAGCTTTCCTTTTTTTCTCTCACCCTAACGGCGATGCACTCCGCCAGTTCCTGGGGGGAAGCACCGCCTCCCTGCAAGCGAATCCCGCAGGAGGTTGCTTGAAGTTCGCTCATAATCGCTCCACGACCGTGTCTAGAAGAATGTATAACTGGAAAGTAAACCGATAGAAAACCTTACCAGTAGTGCCTTCCTCTCACAAGCAGTTTAAGTATTCGTCACCTAAACGTCACGTGGCCGGACACCGAGACTGGAAATATCCCGCGTTTTTCTTTGCGGCGTTGTAGCCAAGCCTTCATTTTATGGACATTAGCTCGGTTTACGCCGTGGCTTCATTATGATATTCCTAATAGGGTTGACAAGGCGGGTTTGCCCAAAAGCGGCGGGCGGCCGCCCTGTTCAACCATCTGAGTATTGTCAAGTCCCAAATGCTGCGGCGGAGCGTCAATGGAACCTTTCGATCTTTCCGATTTCAAAAAAGTCAACGCACTCGTAATAGGCGATGTAATGCTCGACCGGTACCTGTGGGGACGGGTCAGCAGAATATCTCCTGAGGCCCCCGTTCCGGTGGTGAAAGTCGAAAGCCGGACCTACCGTCTCGGCGGGGCCGCCAACGTAGCGGCCAACCTGGCCGCGCTGGGCTGCCGGGTGCGCCTTCTGGGAACTAAAGGAGCTGATGACTGCGGGGAAGCCCTTTCGCGGCTCCTGACGGAAAACAGGATTGAAGATCATCTCTTTACTCTTGCCCCGCCACGCCCCACTACTGTCAAGACGCGGGTTATGTCACAGGGACAGCAACTCTTGAGGCTGGACGAGGAAGAAACCGGGACGATCTGTCCGACAGAGGCAAAAATCCTTCTGGACCGCGCCCTGGAACTCATTGCGGAGGCGGGTGTGGTTGTCCTGTCGGACTATGGCAAGGGGACCCTGGACGACACTTCCTGCTCAACCATCATCAGAAGTGCTCGGGAGAGGCTGCTGCCAACCCTGGTAGACCCCAAAGGCAGAGACTGGACCAGATACAACGGGGCAACCTGCATCACCCCTAACACGGCGGAGCTTGAACTGATTGCCGGCAAACAGCTTGTTTCCGAAGAAACTTTTGTTGACGCCGGCCGGGAGCTGATCAAGGGTCTACAAATCGACCGGCTTCTGGTTACTCGCGGCCCTAAAGGCATGGCGCTCTTTGCCCCAAACGAGCCACCCCTTCTCATTCCAACCCAGGCGCGTGACGTATTCGATGTTTCCGGGGCAGGCGACACCGTAATCGCCACTGTGGCCGCCGGAATAGCAACCGGGATGGGCTGGGCTCAATGCGCAGAATTGGCCAATATCGCCGCAGGGATCGTCGTGGGGAAGGTGGGGACAAATCCCATCCGGGCCGAAGAGCTTCTCATCGCCCTGAGGCAGGGACACAACGGGACGCAGAGGAAAATCTGCGATCAGGCTTCAGCCAGATTAACGGCCGATGCATGGAGGGTCGATGGAAACAGCATTGTTTTTACCAATGGATGCTTCGACATTCTTCACGCAGGTCATATACGGCTGCTCCATGCCGCCGCCGCCGAAGGACAGCGGCTCGTCGTGGGCCTGAACTCGGACAGTTCGGTAAGGCGCATCAAAGGCATGCATCGCCCCATATTGCCTCAGCAAGACAGGGCCGCTCTGCTCGCTGCGCTTGGTTGCGTGGATATGGTGGTCATCTTCGAAGAAGATACTCCTTTGTCCCTGATAAAAGCTTTGAGACCGGACGTCCTCGTGAAAGGGGCCGATTACACCCGTGAGGCTGTAGTGGGCCATGAGCTTGTGGAAGGATGGGGAGGCCGGGTCGTTCTGACGCCCCTGATTGAAAACCTGAGCACCACAGGAATTGTCGAGCGGGTCAAAGGGACAAAAAAGCCTTAAAACGAGGCTTTCCGCACAATTACAACCACACTATTGACCGGCGCGTTATAATAATTCCTGGAAAGACTACAGCTCTTTCCTCCGTAGGAGAGTCAGGTTTCATCCTCCTCCTTTCCTGACTCTCCTTTTCTTATTTCCTGTATTTCTTCAGCACTGCCGGGTAATTCCGGGTCTGCCGGATCATGTATTATTTCGGTTCTATAAATACTGTGATTTCTAAATGTGAATAGGGTCCTGAACCTATTTAATTTTCACAGACCTTGAGTATACTTGGTTCATTCGATCACGACCGGCTACGCGCATCAAACCAAATCCCTTCTCTTTTACACTCATCTGTCGCGGTTTTTCTCCAGCCAGGAGTTTTGCGATGGAAATCTCCAGCCGTAATCTCTACGCCACAGGCTCCTTCAAATGCCCGGAAGCCTTTCTCAAGGAGGACGGGGAAGAATACGGGGCCTGCCTGGATTCAACCCAGGAGCAAAGATATCGTATTATCTGCGCCTATTTGCAGGTGCTCGAAGATATGGGGGGACCCATAGGGGTCGATTCCGAACTTCCTTGTCCAAAGGAGCAAATCGGGGAGGCTATTTTTCGTGAACTTGCGGACGACATGGAGGGCGATTTGCGGCGCCGGCTTGAAATTGCCTACGTGCTGCTTGAATCCTTCATTCCTTCCGAGGATTACCGGGTGATCGAGGATTTCAAGACCGCAAGCCGTTTCGCCCAGCAGATCGCAGACATGGGAGACCCGACAAGCATACTCAGGTCAGCCGGGATAATAAGAAAGGCTAATGGAGAGAGCGCTGTCAGGCTCCAGGAGAAAATTCACAAAAAAATGAGTGAAAGACGGTTGCAGGTTTTGAAGCTTCGGGAAAACAACTCTGCCTGAAAAAGTTTCAGCTCTCGAGCTTTAAATTATTACAAAAGAGCTTTCCGAGGTCCATGATCTCGATCATGGTCTTTTTATAGAAGCCATTCCAGCCTACGTGGAAAACCATATCCGGACCCAGCCCCGGACCAGGTCGGGGGCTGGTTTTCGTGTACTCCGAAACTGCGGGGAAGCGTTGCGCCCCACGCCACCAGATTCCTTCCAGCCCGTTTTCAAGCTCGATTTTCAGGTGGTTTTGTTCTTTTCCGAAAATTCTTGCAGAGTTGAACCGGGCGTCGCGCAGGGCAAAAACCGGGGCCGGATTACCCATCCCGTGGGGCTCGAGTTCCTCCAGGGCCTGGACCAGTTCGGGTCCGACAAGGGCCAAAGGCAACTCCAGATCAACTTTTCCATATGGGGCGAAAATTTCCGCCCGATACTGCCGGGCAATCTCCTCGAAGCGGTCCGCGAATTCATCGACCCGGTCTGCAGCGATTGTCAGGCCGGCCGCCGCTTTGTGCCCTCCCCACTTAATAAGCAGCTCGGCACACATCGAAAGCGCGTGGTATACGTCGAAACCCGGAATGCTCCTGGCCGAACCCCTCGCTATCGCCTTGCCCTCGTCTATCGAGAATATCACTACAGGAGCATAATAAAGGTCCTGCTGGACCCTGGAAGCGGCAATGCCCACAACCCCCGGCTGCCACTGAGCACTTCCCATAACGAGCGTCCTGCCGGTGGGAGGACATTGTGCCAGACCGGTGCGGATGTCCCTGACTATTTTTTCCTCTTGCGCCTGCCTTTGCGCATTGAGGTTGTCCAGCTCCCGCGCCAGCCGGACCAACCGTGAAGGCTGGTCCGAGGTCAGCAGATCGTATGCGATTTGCCCCTCGGAGATGCGCCCTGCGGCATTTATACGCGGGCCCAAATAGAAGCCGATGTGGCCCGCTGTCAAGGTCTTCCCGGACAGGCCGGCGGCAGCCGCCAGGTATGAAAGCGGGGCGCTGCCGTTTGCGTTGATATTGCGCAGGCCGCTTCGGGCGAGAATCCGGTTTGCCGAGACCAGTGGGACGAGGTCGGCGACGGTTCCGGTAGCTGCGAGGGCAAGGTATTTTCCACCGAGCGCGGGAAGGCGCAGGCCGGTCTTTGCGCTCCGCAGGGTGCGCCTCAGGGTGGCCAGAAAAAGGAAGGTCAGTCCCGACGCGCAAAACTCCTTGAAGGACGAGCAGCACTCGGGGTGCTTGGGATTTATGAGCACCGAAGCCGGGGCCAGCGCCGCATCCGACCCAGGCACGCCTGCCGGTATTTCATGATGATCGATCACTATGCAGTCGGCGCCTATGGAACACGCCAGCCGGACGGCTTTGAGATCGAGCGTGCCGCAATCGAGCGCGACAAAAACTTTTGCATCCTGGTTTTCGGATATAGCGCGTTCGGGTATGCCGTAGCCTTCGGATCGAGACGGAATTACAACCCTGAAATTCTCATAACCGCTCTCCTGGAAAAAAAGAGCGATCTGCGCGGCAGATGTAATTCCGTCGCAATCGTAATCGGCAACCACCACTATTTTGTTCCGATTTACCATGTGCTTTGTCAGCAAAAGGGCGCCTTCGCTCATGCCGCGCATGCAGAGGTGCACGGAGAGGTCCTTGAGTTCTCCGGTAATAGCGTGAGGATCGAGGTTGCGGTTTTGCAGAATGATGTCTATAACATCCGCAACCGTTGCCGGTGAGCGCTGGTTCACTATCTTCCAGCGCGACTGGATGAGGCGGTCCTGTCCCATATCGGCCTCTGCACAGGGCTTTCGCAATCTGCGGGGGGGTAGCGCTTTTTGCCCACCGCATGGTTACTTTATGATGATCCATCTGTCAGTGTAATGGCCGGATCGATTCTTTCGACCCGTTATAGCATTCTTGAAGATCGGGGTCGAGCGCGGCGCATCGCCGCCTCGAATCAAAATGCAGGTTGAGGTGTTAATTTGGTTTCATTATCATTGGATTGCTGCTATAAGGGCCACCGAAGTCCATATTCCGAAGATAATATTCGAATTATTGAATATAGGACTAAATACCGGGGAAAAGGACATGATCCGGTGAGAAACAGGCATAAACGGTTTTTGCTCATTTGGGAGGAGGGGATTAAAGTCGCGGACTTAAAGGAGAAAAATGAAAAAACTTCCTCTTTTTAGCCTGCCGGTGTTTCCCTTTTCAGTGCTTTGCCAAGTTAAAATAGACGTTTAGGAGTTGCCAAATGGATACGCTCATTTACATAATGAATTTTATCAAGGACAGAAATGTCGCTTCGATTACGCCCACTTCCTCGGTCGGTGTAAAGAAGGTCTGCAACAAAATAGATTTTAGCCAAAACAGCCTGATTGTGGAATATGGTCCCGGAACAGGAGTTTTTTCAAAATACCTGCTGCGGCAAATGGGAGAAGACTCCCGGCTGATTCTTATCGAGAGAAACCGGAATTTTAATTCCCTTCTCAAACGAAACATCAGCGACCCCAGGGTGGTTCTGGTGCATGACAGTTGTGAAAACGTGCTCGATACGCTGAGAACGTGCAAAGAATCGGAAGCCGATTACATAATCTCGGGCATACCTTTTTCCTTCCTCGACCAGGAATTGAAGCACAGGATTCTCTACAACACTCATCGAGCGCTGAAAAAAGGCGGAAAATTCCTCGTTTACCAGACCTGTTTTCAGACTAACAATCACCTCAAGGTCCACCTGCAGCAGTACTTTCCAATTGTGCACTCCAAATACGAACTAGCCAACATACCACCTCTGAGGACCTACGAGGCAGTCAAGGTCTGATTCACCGGGAATGCATCAAAGTAACTCTTCCAGAAATTATTTTTTGTCCGACTTTGCAGGTGAAAGAGCTGACAGAAAATGGTGAGTTGGGTTTGGTCTATTGCTTTTTTGATCCTGGGAATCATAGCCGGAATTTTCGGGTTTTCCGGAATCGCCGGAACAGCGACATGGTTAGCGCAGGTGCTGTTTTTTCTATTCCTGACAGCTTTTATTGTATCGCTTTTCTGGGGCCGAAGGGGCGGAAGCGGAGCATAACCTGGGAGTCAAATTGACTCCCAACGGATTCCAAGCCTCATTTCGGGTCCGATTCGACCCCAAAAAGCTCCACTGACTCTACAAAACTTCCGACAGGTCTATCGAAGCGCCTATCGAAGGGTGTGTTTCCCATTCCCCATCGACGCATTTGAAACAATATACATCCATGCAAAATTCCGATCCATGGTTTCATCACTTGCACATCATTAACTGGGCGATCCAGGGCGCAACTTTCAGCGCTTTCGCCCGGCAAGGTCAAGGCGATTCGTTGAGCGGGTCTCCCGGAATCGCTTCTTAATCGTGATACACGAACTCACGCCATGCGCTGGGAGCTGAATCATTGACCAGCTCGTCGCCTGAGGAAGGGCCGGTTGCGGTCACGCGCCACCTGCCAGGCTGCTCGCCAATGAACTCGAATGTATAGGATGTATTCACCAGACCGCTCACAGTAACGGTAGCCGAGCTAGACCAGACATCTCCACTGGAGAACTGCCATTCCACCACGTAGCCGGTCGCGCCGAGCACCTGATCCCATGCCAGTGTCGTTATCCGGGGGTAGTGGTAGAATTGGGCATCCGCAGGGGGCGAAACCAGTTTGGGTGTTGGCAGAGTTAAACCGGTAATGTAGGAGAATGTCCGCCAGGCGCTGGGTGCTGAGCTCTGGTATGTTTTAGTGCTGTCCAAAGCTGTCACTTGCCACCTGCCTTGCTGATCACCGACGAAAGCGAATGTATATGATGCAGCCAGGTTACCGGTTACAGTAACGGAAGCCGAGCTAGACCAGCCAAACACCGATCCCTGATAGTACTGCCATGCCACCAGTTAGCCGGTGGCGTTCTTTACCGGCTGCCATACCAGTGTCGTGTCCCTGGGGTAATTTTGGAAATCGGTGTTGTTGGTTGGCGACACCAGGACCGGCGTCGCCAGGCGGACCGTGGCCAGCGCTGCATCAGGAACAATAGCCACTAATGCCAGGACCAAAACAAATAAAAGACTAAGAATTGTGCATGTGCTTTTTGTCATGAAATATCCCTCCTCATCATGCCCGAAGTCTTACAGTAGGTCATAAACACCTCCTCTTCCAGACAAAATCGATGCCGAGTAAAGCCTAACTGCAAGGGAAATGGAATCCGGCCGATACAGTAAATTAGTGGTAGGGTTTTCCTTATTTCGACGGCCCGCCCGCGAGGCGGGCGGCTCTTTTTCCCTTCTAAGCCAGACTTAAACAATACATTACTGAAAAGCGAACCTTTTCTATACGTAGTCACACTTCAACACACTGAAGCGCCGCTCGCGCCTCAGACCACAGAGCCGCTCGCCGGCACATAACCCGCGCCAGCCCACGTTGGACCGCGTGTTTCAGACGCGGTGGGCTGGCGGCGGGTGGCCTTGCTTTCTTGCCATGGATACTATCAAACCCGAGCACGAAAACGCAGCAAAAGCGATCAGTCCCGTCTGCATGCTGGAGACGAACAAAGGGACAGTGGCTTTTGTTACAGGCTGGCCTCCCATTAAAAGGGAGAAAACCAGCGTACCAGTCTATTGTCTCCCGCCGGGCGAACCTCACATCATCCCTCAGGCGCAGGACGCACAGGAGACATGCGGCTACGCCAAAGGGCACGACAAGCCAGAAAACGTATCTCCAACCCAAATGGCTGGTTATAAATCCACCAAGAACGGGACCCGAGGAAAGGCCCGAGTAGGTGAAAGCCGAAACTATGCCAACCTTCCTGCCGCGAATTTCCACGGGGAACGCTGAGGCAACCAGGGCCATACTGCCGGATAGAAGCATGGAGGCGCCCATTCCCTGGAAGAATCGCTGGATTAGAAGCATGTCGATACTTTCCACGAATCCCAGAGAAGCAGTCAATACCGTGAACAGGACAAGGCCGGTAATGAATATTTTGACTCTGCCCACAAGATCGCCCAGACGCCCAAAAGTCAGCATGGATATGGCGGGCGACAAAATATAGAGCTGTTCCACAAGACCGAGTTGCTGGGCGGATGCGTTAAACTCCCTGCCGATCGAAGGCAGCGCCACTCCCACCGCGGTAAGCATCAAAGGCACCATGAACTGAGCCACACAGACGGTTAGCAGAACAGCCCCGGGCGAGGTTACTTTCCTTTCTGCCATTTGTTCCCTTTGCAGCGATAAACTTGTCTCCGGCGGAGCATTTCTCATGGAGGTTAATTCTATGGGGCAAATCCAGGCCGCCTCGTTGAGCGCGGCCTTAGAAGTCAGAGTATAGCCCCGGGAGGTTGAGTTTTTCCAGGTCGTATTTCGCAAGGTGTGGGAGTGGTAGAACCATGCCAATATTGGACCAGCTCCTTGATCTTTGATTGAACCTGTCGTCTTGGCATGCCCCATTTTTTCGTGTCGTCGATTGCTTTAGAAAACTTTAGCAGGCATTGATTCTGGGGAGCTTCAGTGCGATAATGGCGCTTAAAGAAATGAACTGATGGCCGTTAGTCAGGTCTTTCCCCGAAAAAGCGCTACAACCCCTGTCCGGATACCGAAAAGGGACGCATTTGATCAGGTGAGGGCACACAATGCAGGATAGAGTTATGAACTTAATGAGGAAGGGGGCCGTCTCCTGTGGCGAGGAGACCAGCATCAAGAAGGTGGCTCAAATCCTCGCGGTTAATTCAACACGCTATTGCGTGGTTACGAACAAGGAGCATGAGGTCCTGGGAATCATTTCCGCGCGAAGCATTCTGAAGGCGTTCGGTAAGGACCTCGACCATACGCCGGCCAAAGAAATCCTTCTCCCCCACACTTATACCATCAGTCCGAACACTCCGTTAAGTGAAGCGATCCTATTAATGAACCGGCGCAAAATCGAGCACATTATCGTTACTTCAGACAGGCCCGGAATCAAAGCCGTCTTGGGGATTCTCCACGTGGAAGACATCCTTTCGGCCATGTTACGGAAGGAAGGTTCAAATGAACATGCGAGTATGTGATCTGATGGACCGCGAGGTTATCACCTGCAATCTGGATGACAACCTCAAAGATGTCTTGACGATGATGAAAGGGAATCGGTTTCGCACCGTAGTGGTGCAGGATGAGACCGGTGAGGTTTGGGGCCTTATATCGAGGCTGGCCGTAATTCGGTTCTATGGAGAAAACCTGGAACAAATAAGAGCCGAACAAGCGATGAGGCCTTACAAGTTCGAGGTCGATCCTCAAATGCCGATTGAAAACGCGATCGAAATCATGAAACGAACAAGATTCGAACATCTTATTATCGTCGACCCGCACGCCGGCCCTAAACGCCCGATCGGGGTTTTGGCCAGCTTTAACATAGTCTGGTTTATGTCCAAGATCGAGCGAGGGCATTACGAGCATATCCTGAAAATGCCCAGGGAATAAGCATCCGACGGAAGCCTCGAAGTCAAACCGGAAATAGTTGTACAGGCAGCTAGCAGAACAGCCCCAGGCGAGATCCGGCCGCTCAGCATCCCGGAGCAGGAATTTCCATTGGAAACGCAATTGTATCCCACTATTCCAGTCCTTCCATCTCTGAAACCATAGGTTGTCCCCGAAATCCTAACCGCGATCACGGGAAAATACATATCCCCTTGACAACATTTAATCAGAGTCTCACCTTGTTAAACAGTACGGACGACGTCATTTCGTCCCCGATCTCTTCACGCGTTCACATGTCGTCCGGTAAGGAGGGCATGGCTTTGCAGTTGTGAACAATCGCCCTGGCCAGCGTTTAGCACGCTTCTCTTACAGGTGGTTTGAGCGCCGGCCCGTTCAATTCCTGCCCTCAAACGATTGATGCGGTGCTTGCGGTATGTTCGACAACAACCTTAACCATTGGTTGAGAAAGGAAGAGGAAATGAAGAAGAGAATTATTTTTGCAAGCCTGGTCTTTGCGCTTGCCGGGATTATATGGTCGCCCTTGAAAGCCATCGGTGCCTTGGCGCTTGGCACGCTGGGGGCAACCTTGCAGTTGCAGGACTCGATGCTCTTCACCGCCGTTCCGATCATCAATACCGGAACGGCAGCGGTTGAGGACCTGGTGCTGACTGAAATCAAGCTCAATTTCGGGACGCTAACACCGCCATCCCTGCCGTACAGGTTTGACATAGACATGCTTCCGGCGGGAGACTCAACGGTCTTCGATGCAGACTTCGCCAGCGTCCCCGGCGCATTATTCACCCCTGGCCACACTTATACTCTCACAGTGGGGGGGGACCTATAAAATCGGTAGAGCCACCGATAAGTTCACGCTCACAGCCAATGTACTTCTCGCACCGGCTTCGCCCGGATCTGCAAACATAAACACAACGAAAAATATACTCCCGCATACGGTTACGGGTGGGAAGTTCGCTCATCGGGCGGCAGTTGATATGGAGAAGGATGTCAACACGGCGGCCCCACCGGTTCCGACTGCGCCCTTTGTACCGCTTATCTCGCCATCAGTGGAATCCATGCTCGGTGATTCGAACCCCTTGGGTGAGGCGACTCCGATTGTTTCCGGAGGCGATCCTGCGGTTGTTTTCGATGCCAACAACAGCTTGAATCTCACCTCCGGAACCACCAACGGCACCGCCACCAACTCCGGCCCCGCTGAGCCGAGCGGCGCGGTAACCGCCGGTGGAGTTGTCTTCGTTACGGCGAACTGGACTGCTGCTTATTCGACGGACGGGGTTCACTTCACGCAGTTGGATCCGACCAAGATTTTTCCCAACGACGCGGTCGGATACTGCTGCGACCAGATTGTCCAATATTTGCCAAGTCAAGATCTCTTCGTCTGGTTGCTCCAGGGCAATGGGTATCGCCTCGCGGTGGCCAGCCCGGCGAGCATCATCAGCAGCAAAGGCACCGCCTGGACTTATTGGCTTCTTACGCCGCAGCTTTTCGGCCAACCAGCCAGCACCGGCTTCGATTACCCCGATATGTCGGTGGGAAACAACGATCTTTACATTACCTGGGATGCGGGGATACCGTGCCCGAAAGGCTGTACTCAGGGTTACCAGGTCGCACGGACATCGTTGGCCGGACTTAAGGCAGGCGGCACCATCACGATCGGCTTTACGGATCCTAAGAATGGCCCCAGCAGCATAACTTGGGGCCTCCACCCCACGCAGGACACCAAGGACGAAGTTTTCTGGGCCGGCCACGACGGCAACAACCAATTGCGGGTTTTCTCCTGGGCCGAAGCATCCAACACCTACTTCTGGCGCGACGTTGGAATTTCAAGCTGGGCGAATAACGCTCCGACATCGACCACACCGGATGGACAGGATTGGCTGGCCTATAACTTCACTACGGAGGTCTTTCCACGAAATGGTATTATTGGCGCGACCCGGTCCGGAAACGCCATCTGGTTCGCGTGGAGCGCCGGGACGGACGCCAATTTCCCGCAGGCCCACATCGAGATGGTGGAACTCGACCGAAGCAACAACTTCAGTGTACTCCAGCAGGTGCAGATCTGGAACAGCGGTCTTGCGTTTGCCTATCCGGCGCTGGCTACCCTTGGCTGCAACGGGGAAATCGGCCTTTCTGTAGAGACCGGCGGAAATGGGAATTATGAAAACCACGAAGTAGGCTTCTGGGGGGATTTTTTGGTGTACCGGACGACCAATAGCAATGTCGGCACGAACCGTTACGGAGACTATTCGACCATCCGGCAGGCGCCGAATACCACTCAAAACCCAGGGAACCTGTTCAGCGCGTTCGGCTATGGGTTCGATAAGGCCACATCCGGGAAGGGTACTAACGCCGATATCCATTATATCCTGTTCGGCCGGACGCCCTCAGCGTGTAATAGATAACACCGGGAACGGGCAGGCTCGCAAACGACCCCGGATAAACGGGGAACAGCGGCGAAAAGTGACAAGACGATCTGAAGTTTGGTTAAAGGGCGAGAGTAAATATCTCGCCCTTTATTGTATTCTCGCACAGACGAAAAACTAAACGCTTATCCGCTTAAAAATAAATTCAGGCAAGTGCCTGATGATAAGCATGATATAGCGCCACAACCACTTCGTGTAGATTACGTTCCGGCCGCTTTTCCACCCGGAGTAGATATCCCTGGCAACCTCCTCGGGTGTGGCGACAAGCTTATCGGGAAGATCCATTCGCTCGGTCATCCGCGTTCTCACATAGCCCGGCAGGACGGTCATCACGCGCACTCCCCGCGAATGCAACCGTTGTCTCAGTCCGCTCAGACATTCCGTGAGCGCGGCTTTGGCCGCCCCATAGATGTAGTTTGTTTTTCGCCAGCGCACCCCGGCAACGGAGCTGATTGCTATCAGGAAGCCCCGGCCTTTTCGCTCGAAATCCCGGGCGACTATCTCCAGAATGCTTGCCGCCCCTGTGAAGTTGGTCTCATAGATCCTCCGAGCTTCATGGAAATCCTCTTCGCACGCTCTCTGGTCGCCCAAAAGACCAAAGGCGAGCAGAACACCGTCTGGGCTTGGGGAGAGGCCCTCATGAAAAGCTCTATGGGAATCGAAGTCCGTTGCATCGAAATAAACTACGGAAGGCTTGACCTGGTAGCGTATTTCCAAGTCGGCGGCCAACAGCCCGAGGGCATCGAGACGCGGCCCGCCAGGTAGCAGTTGGCCCCCTCACGGCTTGCAAAAAGCTTGGCCGTTTCTCTCGCAATGTCTGATCCGGCGCCTAAAATGAGCAGATACATGGTCAGATCCCCAATCTTTTGGACTGCAGTGAGTGGAATCTATCGCTAAGGCCATATCGGTCACGTATTGCCAGGAACTCATCGAGGCGGGGATAGCCCGCGCGCAGGGTCTCGGGCGACATGCGCACGTCCTTGGTCAGGTAGAGTCTTCCCCCGAAATGGGTAATGATCGAATCAAGGCGCTCGAGTAAAGGAAAAAGCCGGCGCTGGATACGGAAATCGAGCGCCAGAGTATATCCTTCCATTGGGAAGGAAAGACAGTCCCCGTTCTGCGGTCCGAAAAGCTTAAGGACGGCAAGAAAAGAGCCCATCCCGGATTCGGCGATTTCGGAGACGATTTTCCTCAGAGCACTGGCGCCCGCAGCCTTTGGAATCACCATCTGGTACTGTGTAAAACCGCTGCTGCCGTAGAGTCTGTTCCAGTTTCCTATCCTGTCGAGCGGATAGAAAAAGGGTTCGTAATGGACCCGGTGTGAGACCGAACGGTTGCGGATGCGGTTATAATAGAGGTGATTAAAAGCGGCCACACTATAGCGGTTGAGAACGAATCCCGGCAGGTTGAAGCATAGGTTCAGCGCGGCTTGCGGCGAAGGCTTGAGCCGGCCCTCTGCGCTGTGCTCCTCCAGCATCAAAAGCGAGCGGCCGAGCCTTTCTCCTCGGGCCAGGCAATCGATCCAGGCAACCGAATAGGTCGAACCGGCACATTCTTCGAAAAGCTGCACGGTCTCTTCCAGATTTGCGGTCCGGATAATGGTTTTATCGATGTAGGCGCTTCTTAGGGGTGCGAGCTTGAAGGCTGCGCGCAAAATGATGCCGGTAAGCCCCATGCCCCCGCAGGTTGCTGAAAAAAGGTCCCGGTTCTCCTCTCTGCTGCAGGTGACAATTTCTCCCGACGGCAGCAAAAGATCGAACGAGAGGTCACAGTCGCTGAAGCACCCTGCCACATGATGGTTTTTGCCATGCACATCACTTGCAATCGCGCCCCCGATACTGACGAATTTAGTGCCTGGTGTGACCGCCGGAAACCAGCCTCGAGGCAGAAAACACTCGATTATCTCGGCAAGACTCACACCGCTTTCGCATCGGAGCACCCCGGTTTTTTCGTCGAAGTCGAGAAGCCGGTTCAACCGCCCCGTCAGCATGACATTTTCGCTGAGCGCACTGTCTCCGTAGGTTCTCCCAAAACCGCGGGCGATAATCTGCAATCCGGTTCCGAGATACCTGCGCGCACCTGCTTCGCAATCCGGGCGACAGGCGCAGGCATTCACTATCGGATACCTTCCCCAACCGCTCAATCGCATTGGCTGTCCTGTCTGAAAGAAATGTATTTGTGGCCCCAAAAGCTGGTAAATATCACTCCTGGTTACATGTACAGGCAATGACCAGAAAAACCGTAAGATAGAGATTTTTCAAGCCGATCCTCGAAGTAACCTCCGGCCTGGGTTTTTGCGGGGTAGGCAAACACAACCATAAAAAGGCCGCAATTCTAGTGACTTGCACAGGGGGGTAGAATTTGTCGTGTGCCTACGTTTGCGAGGGTGCCTATTTGATGTCCAAGATAGTCTTAGGTATTGGAATCTTTGTGTTCTTTAGAGTTCTGAAGGCACGCTCGATCACGAGGAGTCCTTTATAACCCGCAGCTGCATCCTCGACGGTGATGGTATCGTCATTGGTCTGGAGCACCCATTTACCGTCGTGCTTTGAGGCCTGTTGGATGGCCTCCCGGTTTAGTCGGATGCGATCTTGCTTATCGATTGTGAGATAGCGTT
>Ga0187890_10001546_pt1 | contig 16393 bp, 17 predicted proteins | sample June2016WEW_21_1_FD_133005 | JGI IMG/M metagenome (GOLD analysis project Ga0187890, IMG submission 133005) | Peatland microbial communities from SPRUCE experiment site at the Marcell Experimental Forest, Minnesota, USA - June2016WEW_21_10 | ecosystem: Environmental > Terrestrial > Soil >... | reverse complement strand
ATCATCGCGCACGATGCGGCGGGCCTGCTCACGGGGAATACGCAAGGCTTCCGCGAGCTGTTTGGCGAGATCCTCACGATGATTGCCCAGCGCCGCCGTTTCCAGGCGCTGGCCGATGCCCGGGTCGCGCAAAACCACGACCTGCCCCGGCGACAGCGGCGCGGCGACATGGAGATTGAGCAGGATGAGACGCCGCTCGTGTTCGGCGGCGGTGAAAAAAACATCATTGAGCTCGGCGGCGGTGGTCGAATCCATGGCGCCGCGCAGGTCGGTGACCGGCTCGTGTTCAATCGGCTCTACTTGCGCCGGCGATTCGACAGGCGCGGTGTCTTCCACCGCCGGAGCGGTCGCCATCGGCGGTGACGCTGGCTCGGCAGGTTGAGCGGACGGCTGCAGCCGTGCATGACCACGCAGCGGAGCGGCAACTTCCGGCAAATCGTTAACGAGATATTGAATGACCCGCAGCGGCGGCGACAGGTGCTTTGCCAGCCGTACCGCAACCGCGGCGCGGGTCGGCATATCGACGCCATCGAGCAGCCGCAGCGCCAGCTCGGTGTAATGGCGTTCCTCGTCCGCCGTATGGGTGAGCTTCTGCACGTAGAGGTCGGTGAGGACGCGGATCAGCGTCGGACGCATATCGACGCCGCTGCGCAAACCGATATCGGCGAGGCCGTTGAGACTCGACAGGGTGGGCATTTTCATCACACGCGACTCAATCGCAACAGGGACCACGGAGCTGACTTCGCTCACCAGCCTAAGTCGTGCGCGTTAGCGGAGCGTTAACCTTGCATGCCGCTTAATCGTGACGACGCCGATAGCGCGGATCGCGCGGGAGGTCCGTGGCCGGCAGGCTGAGGGTTTGGCTGGTGGGCATCGTTGTCAAATTCCCCGACGAGGGGCGTATCGTGCGGTTCGTCCGCGCCGACGTGGAGAGCGAATCCGCGACCGTCATCATCTTGCCGGTCATCCGGATCGAGCGCTACGCCGATCCGGTCGCCGAGAGCGCGGAGCCGCAGATGCCGCCGCCGGCCGCCAATGGCGGCCGCCGCCGCATGAGGCGCCGCTGAAAGCTGCTGCAGCGATGTCGCCGCGAGTCCGTCCGCTCCGCGCGACAGCGCCGTTCGCCGTTTTCGCCCTCCTGATCCTTGGCGGTTGCACCAGCATCGGCGATTTCGGCCGGCTGCAGCAGCCGCTGGTCAACGACGACATTCATGCCTGGGTCGGACAGGAGGCTGCGGCGCATGTCGGCGGCCCGGTCTCGGTCAATAACCTGACCGACGACGAGCGCACGCTGCGCGATCTCGCCTTTGCCCTGATCGAGCCGCCTTACGACCGGCAGCGCTGGGATGCCGTGGTCCTCGAATACGGCCAAAATCGCGAATTTCGGCGCTCCTTATGGGCGTTCGATCCCGCCGCCTATTACGCGCACCTGATCGGCCCGTTCCATCGCTCGTCGTCGGCGCGCTACAATCAGTTGATCGACGATATGCGCAACGACATCGTGCGCATCGATCCGTTCTTCTCCACCGCGCGCCGCATCGTCGATATCGATCAACGGCGCGAGAAGAGCATGCAATTCGTCTCCACCTTGAGTCCGCCGGAACGGATCAGCGCGATGGCGCGCGTTGGCGAGAACAGCTTGACCATCGCCTGGGTGCATCATTCGCTGACCGAGCGCTGCGCTAGCTATCGCTATGCGCTCGAGCATCTGACTGTCGCCGAGCCGATGCCGGTCGCCGCCGAGGCCGAACGCATCTTGACCGAATTGCAACAGCAGATCGCCGGCAACCAGATCGTGCCGTTGCCGCGTTTCGCCGAACTGGCGGCGCCGGCTGTGGTGGCTGAGAAATAACTACTGCACCGGGCCGAGACGGCACTGTGCATTGGCCAGCGCCTGGCGCGCCATCGGCATCAGTCCAGGCTCCGGCGCCAAGGCCCGCAATACGATCAGCCCGGTTTTGGTCGGCGATTCGATGATCAGCCGGTCGGCGGCGGTGACGTCTTCGCCCTCGGGCACCTGGGCGTGCTGCTCCGGCGTCATCAGGTCGAGTTCGATGGCGCGCCGGCCGGCGGCGCGGTCGTCGATCGCATAATAGGCGACGCTGTTGCGCGTATAGAAGGTGACCGAGGTGTAGGCTTGGCTCAGCGGCGCGTTGAGCTTGATCGCGCCGTCGGACAGGTCATAACGGCAGACCGCTGCGGCAAAGGCCGGATCCATGAGCGGCATGATCGCGTTCTCCGCCGTCGGCGCCGCGAGCGGCACCATGGCGTTGACCGGCGTGAGCGGGACCAGCCGCGCATAGGCGTCCTGGGTCGCCGCCCGCGGCATCACCAGCACGGTCGACAGATGCACGATGCCGCCGAGCAGAATGGCGCCGAGAAGCCATAACAGCGGGCGGATCATGAGCAGGCCTTTCGCGCGATCGCCGGCATCGGCGCTTCCTTGGCGGTGCGCGTGGCGACGCCAATCGGCGTGTCGTAGAGCCGCCACACCAGGATGTAGCGCTCGATGCCGCCGGTCGGCAGCCAATTGCCGGGCCGCGCCCGCGGCGCGACGGCGATGGTGAAGCGGCCCTCGATGTCGCGCAAAATTTCCGCACTGGTGAAACCATGCCGATCGATCGTGTTGGCGACCAGATGGCCGTCCGGGTCGTACAGCGTCAGCGTCCAATAGCGCGCCGCCGGCGTCACGCCGCTGATAATGAAGGTGCAGCGGCCGTCGAAATGATTTCCGGCATCGTCGGTGCGGGCGTAGAACGCCACGCCGTCGCCGGTGCCGAGCGGCAATTCGCCGGTGCGCGCGATGGTGGCGCGCGCGTAAGGATCGATATCGACCGATCCGCTCTTCGGCCACGCCGTCCAGGCGCCGATGGTCAGCGAGCCGAAGGCGACGCCGCGGGTAATGGTCAGCCAGGTCGCGCCAAGACCGATGGCGGCGGCGAGTATCAGCGCGAAACATGATCCGAAGAGAAGGCGCACGCTCGATCCAGTGGTCGCTGTCTAGTCACCGCGGGTGCCGGCGCCGACGCGATCGGTTGCCGTCGCCACCGTGCTCGAGCGCGTCTTGTCGTCATCGAGCGCGCCCTGGGTTCCGGCGGGCAATTGCGCGGCAAGCGCATGATCGGCGTCATCGAGCAGGCGTTCGAGACGGACTAGCGCATCGGTGCCCTTGCGCGTCAACAGCACCTGCTGCGGCGCATCGTTGCCGGTGAACGTGGCGTTGGCGGCCAGCGGCGGCGCATGCGTCGGCGGCGGCAGGCCGGGCAGCGGCCGCAATTCAATGCCCTGGTGCGCGTAGGCCATGATGTTGTGCCAGGTCATGGCGGGCAGCGTGCCGCCAGTCATGCGCTTGGTCGAGGTATAGTCGTCGTTGCCCATCCACACCGCGCCGGCGAAGTTGCCGGTGTAGCCGACGAACCAGGCGTCACGCCAGGAATTCGTGGTGCCGGTCTTGCCGCAGACAGGCACGCCGTCGAGCTTGGCGCGCTGGCCGGTGCCGTTCTCGACCACCGAGTTCATCATCTTGATCATGTCGAGGGCGACTTGCGGCGCGATCACCTGCTGCGGCTTCTTGCCGTCGCGGTCGAAGCGCCAGACCAATTCGCCGGTGCCGGTGCGCACTTCGAGCGCGGCGTGCGGCACCACGGCTTTGCCGAGATTGGGGAAGGTCGCGTAGGCGACGGCGTGCTGGTAGACGTAGACCTCGTCGGCGCCGATCGGCAGCGACGGCGTGTCCGGCAGCGGCGACTGGATGCCGAAATTGCGCGCGGTTTGCACGATCATGGCGCGGCCGAGTTTCGGATTACCGTGACCGAGCTCGATGGAAAGCTTGACCGGAATGACGTTGATCGAGTGGGTGATGGCTTCCAGCAGCGTCACCGGTCCGGAATAGCCGCCGGAATAATTGTGCGGGCACCAGTTGCCGATGCAGACCGGTGAATCGACAATGACCGAAGTCGGCTTGAAGCCGTTGGCCAACGCGGTTGCATAGACATACGGCTTGAACGAAGAGCCGGGCTGGCGCAGCGCGTCGGTGGCGCGGTTGAATTGGCTCGCGCCGTAATCGCGGCCGCCAACCATGGCGCGGACGCCGCCGTCGAGATCGGCGATCACCACCGCGACCTGGCTCGCGCCATAATCGCGGCCGTATTGGCGCAGCTCGGTTTCGACTTCGCGGTCGGCATAGTGCTGGAGATTGCTGTCGAGCGCGGTGCGCACCACGAAGTAACGATCGGTGACGGATTTGGGGAACGTGTCGACGAGCTTGCGCATCTCGTCGAAGGCGTAGTCGAGATAATAATTCGGCGCGCCGGTGTCGCGGCGGTCGATCGGTGTCGCCGGATTGCGCCGGGCGCCGTAGACCTGACCTTCGGTCATGAAGCCGTTGTCGACCAGGTTGTCGAGCACGACATTGGCGCGCGCGCGGGCTGCCGGGAGGTTGACCAGGGGAGAAAATTTGGTCGGCGCCTTGAACAAGCCAGCGAGCATCGCGGCTTCCGGCAGCGTCACGTCGCGCACCGACTTGCCGAAATAATACTCCGCCGCCGCATCGACGCCGAAGGCACCGCCGCCGAGATAGGCGCGGTCGAGATAGAGCTTGAGAATCTCGTTCTTGCTCAAATGCGCTTCCAGCCACAGCGCCAGGAACGCCTCGTTGATCTTGCGCTCGTAGGTGCGCTCGTTGCTCAGAAACAGATTCTTGGCGAGCTGCTGGGTGATGGTCGAGCCGCCTTGCACCACGCCGCCGGCTTGCGCGTTGGTCATCAGCGCGCGGAAGGTGCCGTAAAAGTCGATGCCGAAATGCTCGTAGAAGCGGCGGTCTTCGGTCGCCAGCGTCGCCTTGATCAGATTGTCGGGCATTTCGTCGAGCGGCACCGAATCGTTGTGCTTGATGCCGCGGTTGCCGACCTCGTTGCCGTAACGGTCGAGAAACGTCACCGCGAGATCGGATTTCTTCAGCCAGTCTTCGTCCGAGGTCTGGCGCATCGACGGGATGCCGAGCGCCAGCATGAGGAAGAGGCCGCCGGTGCCGAGCGTCGCCATCTCCGACAGCGGCTCGACGAGGAGCCAGCGCCGCCAGCCCGCGACATGCCAGCGGTCCATGAAGGCGGTGAAGCGCTCGTAGATTTCCCGCATCCATTTGCCGCTCAGGAACACGGCGAAGTCGATGCGCGAATCGATATCGAGCAGGAACCGCTTGAACTTCGGCAGCCAGTCGTTGCCCGGATCTGGGAACATGTCCGTCAAGATTGAGCGCTCCGGGAACGGGTTTGGCCCGCATAACCAGCCATTTCAACCGGCCAAGGTGTAGCGGACGCGAGCCCGATCGCCAATGCCGCGGCGATCACAGGGTGAATGGCAATTGGGGGCAATTTGGGCTTATGCATGGTGGCGTCATGATAGTCCCGCCGCCCGAGCAACGTCGCCGCGGGCGAGCGGCCTGGAGAGCAGCATGGCATCCGATGATGGCCAAAACCAAGACGATGCCGAAATCCCGTTCTGGAAGCGTAAGCCATTGGATAAAATGACGAATTCAGAGTGGGAAAGCCTCTGCGACGGCTGCGGCAAATGCTGCCTCAACAAACTCGAGGAAGAGGTGACGGACCGCACCTATTACACCAATGTCGGCTGCCGGCTGCTCGACGGCGAGACCTGCCGCTGCCGCGACTACGCGCATCGGCTGGAACAGGTCGACGATTGCGTGCGGCTCACGCCGAAAAACCTCAAAACCATTACCTGGCTGCCGCCCTCGTGCGCCTACGTGCTGCTCGCAGAAGGCAAGGATTTGTACTGGTGGCACCCGCTGGTGTCCGGCGATCCCGAGACCGTCCATGCTGCCGGCGTCTCGGTGCGCGGCCGCGTCTATGCCAGCGAAGTGAATGTCCCCGACAGCGAGCTCGAAGACTACATCGTCAGCTGGCCGCTGAAGCTGCCGAAGGCGGCAAGGCGGCGGGGCTGAGCTGCCGGGTTGCGAACCGCGCGTCTGCTCTGCGTCGAGGCCGGTTGCATTGCAGCGCGGCGCGGGCCAAGTGATGCCCGCCAAGGATTTCCCCGCAATGACCCGCCAGATCGCCCCCGATGACGCCCACAGTATCGCCCCCGACATCGGCGGCGATGTGAGAGCGCGGGGCCGGGGCGAGGCGCGGCCGGCTGCCAAAGCCGAAGAGCCGGATCGGCCGCCGCAACATCACGCACCGACCGCACCGCTCGATCACGCCACCATCCGCGCCATCGTCGCCGGCATCATGCTGGCGATGTTTCTCTCGGCGCTGGAACAGACCATCGTCGCGCCTGCTCTGCCGGCGATCGGCAAGAGTCTTGGCGGCATCGACGATCTGTCGTGGATAGTGACCGCTTATCTGCTCGCCGCCACCGCGGCGACGCCGCTGTTCGGCAAGCTCTCCGATATTTACGGTCGCCGTGCGCTGCTTCTGGCCGCAATCGTCATCTTCGTCGCCGGTTCGGTGGCCTGTGCGCTGGCGCCGACGATCTGGGTGCTGATTCTCTCGCGCGCCCTGCAAGGTATCGGCGGCGGCGGCCTGTTGCCGATCGCGCAAACCATCATCGCCGACCTGTTGTCGCCGCGCGAGCGCCCGGTGGTGCAGGGCCGCACCTCGATCATGTTCATGAGCGCCAGCATTCTTGGCCCGGTGCTCGGCGGCTTGCTCACCGACCATCTGCACTGGTCGTTCATTTTCTGGATCAACCTGCCGCTCGGCGCGGTGGCGCTGGTGATGACCGAGCGCGCGCTGCGCCGCCTGCCGCGCAACGACCGGCCGCATCAGCTCGACGTGATCGGTGCAGGCTTGATGGTCGGTGCCGCGCTGGGACTGATGCTGGCGCTGTCGTGGGGCGGCGTCCGTTATCCCTGGAGCTCGTTGCGGATCATTACCCTGATCGTGAGCTCAGGTGCGCTGTGGGTGCTGTTCACGCTGCGGCTTCTCACCGCGCGCGAACCGTTCATTCCGCTGGCGATCCTGCACGGGCGGGTCACCAGCACGATCACCGTTGCGGCGTTCTTCTCAATCGGCACCATCATCGGCGTGACTATTTACATGCCGCTCTATTGCCAGACCGTGCTCGGCGTTTCGGCGAGCCTGTCCGGCCTGGCGCTGATCGCCTATATGGGCGGCGCCACGCTGGGCTCGCTGGTGTCGACGCGGGTCATCGTGCGCATCAAGAATTACATGCGCGTGCCGATCCTCGGCCTTGTCGTCGCCATCGCGGCGCTTGCCGCTCTCGCCGCCGACCCGGCGGGGCACACGCTCGGCACCGTCGTGGTGCTGTTGTTCGTGCTCGGCTTCGGTGTCGGCCCGATGTATCCGGTCTCCACGATCGTCATGCAGAACGTGGTCAAGCCGCACCAGCTCGGCACCGCGACCGGCACGTTGAATTTTTTCCGCACGCTCGGCGGCGCGCTGGTGGTGGCGATATTCGGCGCCATCGTGTTGGGCGGCATCGGCGACGGGCCCGGCGTGACGACGCTGGAAAAGATCGCGGCCGGGCACAGCGACCTGGCGCCGGCCTTCCACTGGGTGTTCATCGCGGCCGCGATCTGCCTTGCGGTTTCGCTTCTCTGCCTTCTGGTGATCGAGGAGCGTCCGTTGCACGGGCCGATGCGGGTACCCGATCGTGTATCCGAATAACAAGAAAACGGCATAGCTGACCCGCTCCAAGTGTGCTGTCCATGTGTCTTGCGCTGTCGCCAGCGCGGCGCAAAGGTGTAGCGCAAATTCATCGACGGATGCGGTCGTTATTCTCGGTCATGGCATCGCTGGAACAGCAAAAATACCAGGCCGGCGAGCCCGCCTCGCAAGGGGGAGGGGAGGTCGAAAGCGCCGCGCCGGATGCCGGCGGCCATCGCACCGAGCGCAAGCTCGGCCGGCGCGAAGTCATCGCCATTATCGGCGGCTTGGCGCTGGCGATGTTTCTCGGCGCGCTGAACCAGACCATCGTGGCGACGGCGCTGCCGACCATCGGGCGCGCCTTCGACGATTTCGAAAATCTGTCCTGGGTGGTGATCGCTTATCTGTTGACCTCGACCGTGGTCGCACCGCTCTACGGCAAGCTCAGCGACATTTACGGCCGGCGCGGCATGATGTTGGTCGCGCTCGGCGTCTTCATGGCGGGCTCGGCCGCCTGCGCCGCCGCGCCGAGCATGCTGATGCTGATCCTCGGCCGCGGCCTGCAAGGCATCGGCGGCGGCGGCATCGTGCCGCTGACTCAATCGATCATCGCCGACGCGGTGCCGCCGCGCGAGCGCGGCTATTACCAGGCCTATACCGGCTCGGTCTGGATCGTCGCCGGCGCCGCCGGCCCGGTGCTCGGCGGCGTCATTGCCGAGCATCTGCATTGGTCGATGATTTTTTGGCTCAACGTGCCGCTCGGCCTGGCGGCGGCGATGTTGTCCAGCCGGCAGCTGAAACTCGTGCCGGTCCACGAACGCGCCCACAAGATCGATCTCACCGGTGCCGCGCTGATGATGGCCGCCGCTGTGGCCCTGCTCTTGGCGCTGACCTGGGGCGGCACGCGCTATCCGTGGTTGTCGCAGCAGATCGTCCTTCTGCTTGTCGCCGCCGCCGTGCTGACCGCGGCCTTCCTCTGGTGGGTGCTGCGCGCGCCGGAGCCGTTCCTGCCGCTCGCCGTCCTCAACAATCCGGTGATGCGCGCCGGCTGCCTCACCACCGCCTGCACCCAGAGTGTTTCCATCGGCCTGACCATTTTCGTGCCGCTTTACTACGAGATGGTCCACGGCCTCTCCGCGAGCGATTCCGGTTTGGCGCTCATTCCCATCGTGGTGATGACGACGCCGGGCTCGTATCTGTCCGGCCGCGCCATGCTGTACATGGACCGCTACAAATGGGCGCCGATCGTAATGCTTAGCATCGCTACCGCGGCGGTCGCGCTGCTCGTGGTGCACCCGCTGATGCCGGTGTGGGCGGTGGCGTTGATCACCGGCCTGGTCGGCATCGGCACCGGCAGCTCTTATCCGACCGTGACCGTATCGATCCAGAACGCGGTCGCGCACCAGCAGATTGGCGTCGCCATGGGCGCGATGAATTTTTTTCGGGCGCTAGCCAGCGCATTCGGCGTCGCGGCGATGGGCGCGATCATGCTGGCGGAGCTCGGCGCCTCGCCGCAGCGCGGCGGCGCGGCGTCGTCCGCGTTCATCGCGACCGCGGCGAATGCCTCGCTCGACGATCTCGCCCGCGCCTTCAGCCATATTTTTGCGGTCGCGGTGATTTTCCTGATCATCGGCATCGTGGCGCTGCTGATCATGGAAGAACGGCCGTTGCGCACTACCGTTCTGGCCGTGCCCGCCACACGCGAAACACCACCGCGCGCGCCCGCGCAGTAGCGCCATCCAGCGTCGCGGCTTAAGCTTGCAAAAAACCAAACGGGAGGAACTCATGGATCGCAAATCCATTTCAATCGCGATCGCCGCGGCGCTGTTTGCGTCATATCCGGCGCGCGCCCAGACCATCATCGACGATTGGAGCCAGGCAAAGTTGCCGCCGCCGCCGGCGCTCAAACCGGTGACGCTCGTTGCCAAGGAGACTGCGCTCCTGGTGATGGATTTCACCGTGCAGACCTGCACGCCGGAGCGGCGCAAGCGCTGCGCCGATTCGGTGCCGAAAGTGAAAAAATTCGTCGAGGCCGCGCGCGAGCACGGCGCGCTGATCATCTACAGCGTCGCGGTGCCGAACTCGGTCGCCACCGATGTGCTTAAGGAATTGACGCCGGCTGCCGGCGAACAGGTGCTGCCGCCGCTCGGCCCCGACAAATTCATCAACAGCGATCTGGAAAAGACGCTGAAAGACAAAGGCATCAAGACCGTGGTGGCGATGGGCACCCAGGCGCAGACCTCGGTGCTGCACACCGGCGGCGAGGCGGCGCTGCGCGGCTTCAAGGTAATTGTGCCGGTCGATGCGATGTCGGCGGACGATCTTTTTCCCGAACTCTACACCGCCTGGCACCTCGCCAATGCGGCGCGTATCAGCAATCAGGTGACGCTGACCAGGCTCGACATGATCGGGTTTTAGGTCCTCACACGGGACGATCGATCGCACGCCTGGCGCGTCCGCGAACGCGGTGTCTGCCCCTTGCGGGGGTGAGAGCTCTATGCTACCTTAACGAGTAATAATTCATTTCTTCGTCGGGAAGTGCCCGAACGGCGGAGCCCGCTGGCTCAACCGGGGGTGTAAAGCCACGAGTAAAACATCAGGGAGGAATGTGATGAGGTACAGATTCCACGGTGTGTTGTCAGCCATCATCGCCGTCGCAGCGTCGGGGTTGCTCGCCGCGGCTCAGGCGGGGGAATTTAAAACACTCAATACCAACACCCTCGCGGTGAACGGCTCTGTAACGGCCGAAACTACTCCGAAGGACCCGATTCCGCTTACCGCAAGTGGTGGGGCAATCGAGATGGAGAGCTTCGAGTTTCAAACGACGCCAGCCGGCGGGAATTACTTCTGCGAAATAGTGGCCAATGGCACTAACAAGACTCTCAATATCAGCCTGATCGGCGTGAACGCGACGGTCATCAATTCGTGCAGCGCCGCTCCGGGCAAGATATGCAGTACGCCGGCCATTGGTCTGCTCGGCGACCTCAAGTTCCAATGCCTACTGGCCACTCAATGCTGCAGCACCGCTGCGACTACTGGAAGCGCCACAATTGGCGTGCATCACTGATGCGTCGATCATAGCCGTCTTTCTTGGAGGTTATTCCAATGGTCAAGCATCATTTTGGCTGTATCCAGTTGCGGTGGTTCGCCTTGGCCGCCTTGGCATTGGGCGCAACCGTCATCGCAGGACCGGGAGCACTCGGGCAGGCTGCCAACCCTTCGGGTGTAGTGGGTAAGGCCCCAGCAGCTCGTGAACTCACACAAAGCGACTCGGCCGCTGCCGGTGTGGCGGTCCCGGGTTCGCCTGTTAGCACGAGCGAGGCCGAGAAGCCCGTCGAAGAAGCGCCGCCACCGCCGCAGGGGCCCGTCGATGCGTCCGGTACTGTCGGCGCGACGCCGCAAGCCGTCCGGGCGGCGCCGACGGCAAGCGAGTTGGAAGCTGCGGGAGTAAAGGTACGGTAGTTGCAAGTCCTATCTGTCGATAGGGTATGGCCTCTCGCCCTGGCCTGACCGCAGCGTGTTCCCTTGGGATTTCGACCCACCTGACACGTAGTGGAGACGGCGCGCCGAATTCATTCGGCGCGCCGCCGACATCGAGGGTGATTTCGACAAGCTCAAGGGCAAGCCCTCGGGCGCCGGCGATATGTCCTTGACCGGTTCGTGAGCTGCTGAGCAATGCGCACGACGGCCTGCGCTCACACCGGCGTCGGTCGTTGATTTGCTTTTGTGAGGGATCCCTGGGCCAGGCGGGCCGATTTTGCCAAGTGGTCAGTCTTCCCCGATCCCAGTTTATATCGTCTCCGCAATCCAGACAGGCTAGGCTCAGCTTATCGCTGCGCCTGCGCCTTCAGCGCGTCGATCTCATCCTGACTGCGTAACGTCATCACTGCGACCTTGCGGGCGCGGAAATAGGGCAGCACGACTTTCGTGTCCTGACCGGGCTGTTCGAGCAGCGAGACGTAGCGCGGCTCGGCGCCGCGCGTCGGCAGGTCGAACGCGGTCCAGCCGCGGGTAAAGGGGTCGTAGCGCATGACGCGATCGGCGCCCCAGATGTTGGTCCAGGCGTCGTGATTCTTGTCGACCGCGACGTGATAGGGCTGCTGCTCGCCGGGCAGGAACACGAGCTTCACCTCGCGGGTATGGGTGTCGATGCGGGCGAGGTTGGCGCCCCAGGAATCGCCGACCCAGAGCACGTCGGCGAACTTGTCGGTGCCCATGCGGCGCGGGCCCTGCGCCCACGGCAGCGGGTTATTGAAATCCGGCTGATTGTAGGTTTCGTAGAATTTCATCTCGTCGGCGGTGAGCAGCCTGCCCTGGATCTTGTCCGGCGGCAATTTGATCTCGGACACGCCGCCTGAGCCGCCGTCGCCGACGCCGATAGTGTCGAGCACCATTTCGGCCCAATAGCCGTTGCCGTCGCGGTCGGCCGCGGTGCCGTAGGTGACGCCGGTGCCATTCGCGGTCTTGTACGTGATCGATTTGAACTCGGTGAATTTCTCCGCCACCGGATCGAAGCGCAGCGCGCCGTCGGGCGCCGACGACCAGATGTTGCCTTTGCCGTCGTAATCGACCGTGGCGGCGCCGCCGGTCTGGGTCATGCCGTTCGGCGGCAGATAGACTTTGATCTCCGCCGTCGCCGGATCGAGCCGGCCGATGCCGCCGCGGCCGTTGTTGATGTTGAACCAGATGATGCCGTGCGGATCGCGCGTCATGCCGTGGGTTTGCGCGGCAAGCCCGTTCGGTCCCGCCACCTTGAACAGCTTGACCTCGCCGGTCGCGGTGTCGATGCGGCCGATGGTGGTGCGCTTGTTGGGGATGTTGCAGGTGAACCAGAGATTGCCGGACAGATCGAGCCAGGAATCGTGGATGCCCCAACCGGGGATCAGAACCGACGGCGTGCCCAGCGACCAGTCGCTGCCGTCGTTCTGCACGAAGTTGGCGGGCAGGTTGGCATCGGGATCGAGCGGAACGTCGTATTCCTTGAACATCACGCGTGCCGCTTCGCCTGACGGCCGCGGCTCGAGCTTGACGCGCATGTCGGTAGCGCCCGGGCCGCGCGCTTGCGCGAGATAGGCGGCAAGCTCCTTCTGGTGATAGTCGAGAATGCCGGACGGTTTGCGCTCGCCGCCGACATAGGTGCCGTAGACATTGGCATTCTTCATCAATTCGATGATGGCGTTCCAGCCGGCCTCGTCGAAGCGGTGCTGCAACGGGAAGCTCGCGGTGTGGCAGCCGGTGCAGACCGTGCGCACGATGCGCTTCATGCGGCCTTCTTCCGGCGTGCGCTGCGGCAGTGCGTCGAGCATCAGGTTGCCGGGAAGCTGCTTGAACGTCGCTTCCGAATCGCTCATCGCCGTGAGCGTGAGATCCTGCTTGCGATTTGCCGACAGATCGACCGTGCTTTTGGCGGTTTGATAGCTGAGCGCCTGCGCCCAGACCCGGTAGCTGCCGTTGGGTAATCCCGGAAAATAGAAGTTGCCGTCGGTATCGGTGAATACGGTGGTGGTAATGGTGCCGCCGTCGGGCTTGGCCGACACCGTGACGCCGCCCATGGCCTTGCCGTCCGACGATTTGATGGTGCCGCTCAACAGCGCGTCGGCGAAGGCCGGCACCGAAACCAGGATCGCGGTGACCGCGGTGAGGCTCGCGACGATGAGACCACGGCGCATGAGGCTCTCCATGTTTCTAGTCGGCGTCGCGCGACGAGCCGGCTTTGACGGGCGGCGGCGCGTCCGACGGCGCGGGAATGGTTTTGATATAGGCGACGATGGCGTCGATCTCGGCGGACTTGAAGTGATACTTGAAGCCCGGCATGCGGGGCGTGCCGTTGCCGATCACCTCGCGCATGACGTCGGCCTTGCCGCCGAGCGTATTCATCGACAGCACCGGCGCATATTGCGGACTCACCAGCTGCGGCTTGGTGTGACAAACGCGGCACGATTGGTTGAACAGCCGCATGCCGAGCATTGTTTGATCGCCGCTCGCCGGCTGCGCTGCCGCGACAATCGGCCAAAGCACAAGCGACATCATCCACGCGCTGCGGCTCATGCGGCTTTTCTCCCGGCGATATTTTGTTCTTGCGGCAAGCCTACGCCGCCGCCGCGCTAAGGCGCAAGCGGCGAGCCGAGCATGCGCGCGGTATTGACGATCCAGCCGAGGTAACGCGAAAGCGGTGTGACGCCGGTGAGCCCGCCACAGCCGGCTTCGAGTTTCGGCCCGGTCGACCAGCTCACCACGCCGATGATGACGATGCGGCCATCCTTGTCGCGAAACACCGGCGCGCCGGAATCGCCGGCGCAGGCGCCCAGCCCGGGGCTGTCGCCTTTGGTCTTCGGATCGAACAGTCGAATTTGCAGGCTGCCGGGCTGGCCGGTGGCGACCAGCGTCGCCGCACGAACCGTACCGCCGGTGCGGCCGTCACCGCGCACGGTGACGCCGTAGCCTGCGACCACAAAGGCGTCGCCGACGACGACCGGTTCCTCTTCGGCGCCGAGCGGCACCGGCGGGATTTTCGCCGGCAACGGTTCCGCGAGCTTGATCAGTGCCACGTCGGCGGTGGCGAGGTGACCAAACAGGCGCTTGAGATCGAATTGCGGGTCACGCTCGATGCGCGCGATGTCCTTGAGCACCGGCCGTTCGCCCGGCGCACTGGCGACGAGCTTGTATTCGGAGTCCGGCTGCACGCAATGCGCGGCGGTGAGCAGCAGATCGCGCGCGATCGCCGTCGCCGTGCATGCGGTGCCGCCCGAGCCCAAGATCATCACCACCGATCGCCCGGCGCCGTCGGCCGCCGCTGGCGCGCCGCCGACCATGGCGCGGGCCGGCGTGATCGCGAACAAGGCGATCAAGCCAAGGGTAAAGGCGCGAATGGAAATCATCATCGCTTTCATCTTATGCCGGCTACGTTCACAGTGAAGGCCGTACTGTCGTGGAGGAATTATGATGGACGTGCGCGAGGCTGTTGCCAGCCGGTATTCCTGCCGGGCTTTCTTGCCCAACCCCGTGCCCGAAGCAACCGTACGCGAGATTGTCGAGCGCGCGGCGCGCGCGCCGTCGGGCGGCAATCTGCAGGCTTGGCGCGTCTACGCCATCGCCGGCGCGCGGGTCGAGGCGCTCAAGGCGCTGCTTAATCCGCGCATGGGCGAATTGCCGAAAGGCGAGGGCGGCGAATACCAGATTTTTCCGACCGATCTCAAAGAGCCCTACCGCTCGCGCCGTTTCGCTGTTGGCGAGCAGCATTACCGCTCCATCGGCGTCGCGCGCCAGGATCGTCCCGGCCGCTATCGGCAATATGCCAAGAATTTTGAGTTCTTTGGTGCGCCGGTCGGGATGTTTTTCGCCATCGACCGCGCCATGCTGCCGGCGCAATGGGCCGATCTCGGCGGCTTCATCCAGACCGTCATGGTGCTCGCCCGCGGCTATGGCCTGCACACTTGCCCGCAGGAGGCCTGGATCACCTGGCAGCGCACCATGCGGGAATTCCTCCACCTGCCGTCCGAACTGATGCTATTTTGCGGCATGGCGCTCGGCCATGCCGATACGCAAGCGCCGATCAATTCCTGGCGCTCGCCGCGGGAACCGCTCGATTCATTCGCGACATTTGAGGGATTTGCGGCCTAACCGCCTTAAATCGACCGTTCAGGCGCGGTTCAGTGCGTGGCGCTCAGGATAGACCATGCGCTTTGCCCGCCGATTCGCCGTTGCCGCATTGACCATACTTTCGCTTGCCCCGGCACGCGGGGCCGAGCTTGCCCACGATTGCCTCGATCAAAAACAACGCCGGGCCGAAATCGAGAGCGGCCGGGTGGTGCGGCTCGCCACCGCCTCGCGGGCGGCCAGGAGCAAAATGCCCGGCACCTTGGTGCGGGCGCGGCTCTGCCACGGTAACGATGGCCTCGTCTATGTGCTGACAGTGCTGGCGCGCGATGGCAAAGTGGCGCGACTGACCGTCGACGCCGTGAAGGGTACCCTCGTCGGCGGGCTCTGAGCGAAAATCCTAACCGGAGCTTTTTGGTTTGCGCCTTCTCGTTGTCGAAGACGATCCCGATCTCAACCGGCAGCTCGCCACCGCGCTGACCGATGCCGGCTATGTGGTCGACCGTGCTTTCGACGGGGAAGAGGGCCATTATCTCGGCGAGAGCGAACCCTACGACGCCGTCATTCTCGACATCGGCCTGCCCAAAATGGACGGCATCTCGGTGCTGGAATCCTGGCGCCGCGCCGGCCGCGCCATGCCGGTTTTGATCCTCACCGCGCGCGACCGCTGGAGCGACAAGGTGCAGGGTTTCGACGCCGGCGCCGACGACTATGTCGCAAAACCGTTTCATCTCGAAGAAGTGCTGGCGCGGGTGCGTGCGCTCTTGCGCCGCTCGGCAGGTCACGCCAAGAGCGAATTCACTTGCGGACCGGTCCGCCTCGATACCCGCACCGGCCGCGTCGCCGTCGACGGCAATCCGGTAAAACTCACCTCGCACGAATACCGGCTGTTGTCCTATCTGATGCATCACACCGGCCGCGTTGTCTCCCGCACCGAGCTTGTCGAGCATCTCTACGACCAGGATTTCGACCGCGATTCCAATACCATCGAAGTGTTCGTCGGCCGCATCCGCAAAAAGCTTGGCGTCGATGTGATCCAGACAGTGCGCGGCCTCGGTTATCTGCTCACGCCGCCCGATGCGCGCTAACTCGCTCGCGCTCAGGCTTTTCCTCTGGGCGACCGGCTGGACGGTGGTAATCCTCATCATCACCGGCATCGCGCTGTCGACGCT
>Ga0187890_10001541_pt1 | contig 16406 bp, 10 predicted proteins | sample June2016WEW_21_1_FD_133005 | JGI IMG/M metagenome (GOLD analysis project Ga0187890, IMG submission 133005) | Peatland microbial communities from SPRUCE experiment site at the Marcell Experimental Forest, Minnesota, USA - June2016WEW_21_10 | ecosystem: Environmental > Terrestrial > Soil >... | reverse complement strand
TTCAGCTTGTCCACCCACTGCAGCGAGTACTGATTATCTTTGTATAGATTGATGAGGATGAATAATCTTCCGCGTGGCGCCATCACGCGAAACAGCTCCATTAGCGCGCGATCCTGGTCGGCGTAGTAGTAAAACGACTCCACCGATAACACTTTGTCAAAAAAATTTTCTTCCCAAGGAATCTGCTGGGCCGATCCCCAGACATAGAGCACATTGTCGAAGTCTTTTGAGGCCGCGCGCGCCTCGCGAATCATCTCGTCGGAAACATCGAGGCCAACCACCTGCCCGAAGCCATCCGGCCCTTCACCGACCAGCCGCGCCAGCAGCCGCGTCGCCCATCCCGAGCCGCACCCGAGGTCGAGCACGCGCTCGCCGGGACGCAGCTGCATGCGGCGAAGCGTCTTCGCCGTGATGTCGAGATGGTGATTCTCCATCTTCGGGCCTTCACCGGCGGCAGCCCAGCGATTGAATTCCTGTTGCAGTTTCTCGTCGGGAGTGAGAGGTTTTTCCGGCATGAGAAGGATTTTATCGCGTCGCCGGCTGCTGTTGTGCGTGGGCTATGCGTGAGCATTCGGACCATCCATTCTCCGGCATGAATTATGGCCTCAACAATTAGGCACTCAGAGCAACCCACCAAGGTAACCTTCTGTGCTGACACCGCAGGCGATACGATGTCCTGTTCGGAATCCTATTTGTTGGGAGGACAGGCAGTGCGCATTAACCTTAGCAGGATAGGAGGCTCGCTTCTCGTTGCAGCGGTCAATGTCGCACTTGCTGCTGTTGCGTTTACTCTCTTCGTATTTCCACGGTTCACAGCGATCGGCGGGCTATTGTCCCTCTTGATAATGTTACTGCTGATTGTTGATCTTGCCCTTGTGCTGCGCGACCTTTGGGGATCAGGCACTCGCCTCAGGGCGGTATTTGCTGTAGTCCTTTGGCTGCCGATCCTCTTCCTGTTTCTCATGATTCTCCAATGGGAGGGCCCGCTCTACGTTGCCGTAGAACACTATCCGCCCCACTTCCAAGTGCGCGGCTTGTCAATGTTCTGTGGTCTCGGAATTTATGGTCCCGAGCAGGAAGACCCTGAGTGGTTTGGGGACGACATTGGATTAATCTGGTCGATTCAACACAACTCTGGACCTCATCCGTTCGAGGCCGACTTTGCTTACGGCGGCGTCCCAGCTGGATTCGTGCAACAGATTCCCTCGGAAAAACACACACCACCGCCGCTCGACCCAAACGTAAACTACAAACTTGCGGTGAACCGTTGCATGGGTGGGCCACAGTACTTTACGCTTCAGAGCCCTGCCATTACGGAGTACAAATCAAATCCGAATGTATGCTGGGGCAATTTGAAAGTTCCTGAGCGGAATAGCACGGTTTGGGTGCGCGCGGACTGCAACACCCGCCAACCGCTTCCGATGTCTGATCGAGCAAAAGAACGATTAAAGGCATACCGGGAAAGGCGAATTCCGTTTTACTAGGGCCTCGACAGGGTTGTTGATGACAAACTGCCACAGCACCCGCAATCCTAGAGTTGGTTCGTAGAGGGTGGCTGATCGACAACTGGAGAACTGAGCTATGATCTAGCCCAACTCCTACCCCTACCCCCACGCCTGTGTTACAGTTTTCCTCCACATGGCGACACGCCCTCAGAATCCCTCTCAGCCTGAACCCGGCCCTGTGTCCCTCTATTGCCCGAAATGCGCCAAGGAAGTGAACGATCCCCTGACCTGCGGCGATTGTTCCGCCGTGATCTGCCGCCGCTGTGGCACGCCGCTCGAATCTCCCGACGAACTGGGAATCGGATAATGGACCCAATATCCGTCACCACCACCACCGCAGCTGCCGCCGGAAGCCGGACGCCGGAAGCCGCTTCTCCCACTCTGGTTCGCGGGCTCAGCTTGCTCGATTCCGTGCTGCTGCTGGTCAGCGGCATCATCGGCTCTTCAATCTTTCTTACCGCGAAAGACATCGCCGGCCCGCTGCCGCAGCCTATGTTGTTCCTGCTTGTATGGGTGATCGGCGGCGTGATTTCGCTTTTCGGCTGCGTCGCCTTCGCCGAACTGGGATCGATGTTTCCAGAGTCCGGCGGTCAGTACGTTTATCTGCGCGAGGCTTATGGAGACCTCGTCGCCTTTCTCTACGGCTGGATGCTGTTCGCAGTTGCCAATGGCGGCAGCATTGCTGCGCTCGCCGTCGCAGCGGCCGTCTATACGGGGCAAGTCTTCCCTGTCGTTTCACAAGAGCACGTGGTTCTCTCGGTAGCCGGCATCGCCATCACCCGCGCGCACCTGTTCGGCCTGTTACTCATCGCCATCCTCACCTATGTCAACGTCGTGGGCTTGCGCTGGGGCACGCTGCTGCAGAATGTTTCCACCTGGACCAAGTTCATCGCCATGGCGTCCTTCGTGGTTCTAGGATTCGCTATCGGAAAAGGCGACTGGTCGCACTTCCGCGGGCACGGTGTCGGCCTCACGATGGGATTGCACCCCACGCAGTTGATCTCTGCCATGGGCATCGCGCTGATCGCTGTCTTCTGGGCCTATGACGGATGGGTTTACATCACGTGGGTCGCGGGCGAGGTGAAAGAACCGCGCCGCAACGTTCCGCTGGCCATGGTTCTAGGCGTAATCGTGGTCGGCGCCATCTACATGGCCATGAACATGACCTACCTCTACGCTCTCCCGCTTACCGAAATCGCCAAGCACGAGACCATCGCCCATGCGGCCGCGGCCGCGTTGTTTTCTCCTCATGCTGCGGTGTGGCTCTCGCTCATGATCGCCGTCTCATGCTTCAGTGCTGCGGCCACCTGTACGCTCTCGGGTGCGCGCGTCTATCTCGCCATGGCGCAGGACGGAGTCTTCTTCAAGCGCATGGCGGTCATCCATCCCAAGTGGCGCACACCGGCCTTCAGCCTCATCGGACAAGGCATCTGGGCTGCGCTGCTCACCGTCAGCGGCCGCTACGATCAGCTCTACACCTATGTGATTTACGGCATGGTGCTCTCCTACACGCTGACCGTGATCGGGATGTTTCTGCTGCGCTGGAAGCGTCCTGAGATTCCTCGTCCCTACCGCTGCACCGGATATCCCTGGCTCCCTGCCATCTATGTGCTGGTCGGCGCCGCCTGGACGCTGAACACCATCCTCACGCGCCCCACCGAGGCCTTCTGGGGCACCGCCATCGTGCTCGTCGGTGTGCCGGGATATCTGTATTGGAAGCGCACCGGCCGGAAGGCAGCAGCAGTGGAGTAGCAGCCCGCCAGCACTGCACAGATCCTCCCAATAGTTCATTCAGAAATGTCTGAACCGTGGAGCCGGAGAGTCGCATCCAGACCGCGCTCTTTCTCTCACGGTGTAACAGCAGTAACTTTATCTTGCACCCCGGTTTGCAGTACCTTGGTGTAGTCGCTACAGGTGTGTAATCGTCCGCGCCTTTGCGCTTGCATTGGAGAAGACAATGAGCCGCTCCGCTGTTGTCCGCCTGTTTCTCATCGGGTTCCTCATCCCTGTCCTGTTTACCGCTTGTTCGCGCGATCCCAATGTACGCAAACAAAAATATCTGGAGAGCGGTGACCGTTATTTCGAGAAAGGCAAGTACGCCGAGGCAGCTATCCAGTATTCCAACGCGATCCAGGTGGATGCCCGTTTCGCCCAGGCTCATTACCAGCTAGGCGAGACTTATCTCAAGCAGGGCGATGCCTCTCGCGCTTTTCAAGAGCTCTCGCGCACCGTCGACCTGTCTCCTGACAACTATCACGCCCACATCGATCTCGCCAATCTCTTAGTCGCAGTGCGCAATCCGGATGGGTCTCCGAATGACGACTACCTGAAGCAGGCGCGGGTTCACCTCGACCTTCTCCGCGAAAAGCAGCCTCAGAATCCCGAGGTCTTCCAGGCCTGGGCCGACTATTATGCCGCTCAGAACAACCTGGGATCGGCTATGCAGGAGATGCAGAAAGGAATTGCGGCCGACCCCAGCCGCTCAGAATCGTATCTGGATATGGCGCTCCTGCAACTGCGCTCAAACTTGCCCGAACAAGCCGAGGTCAATTTCAAGAAAGCCGCCGAGCTCGGTCCGAAAGCCATGAATGCCCAGATGGCACTGGCAGGCTTCTACCAGTCACGCAACCGCATGCCCGAAGCCGAACAGCAGTTCAAGCACGCCATCAGCGTCGATGCCAAGGATCCCGCCCCGCGCCAAGCGCTGGTACGGCTCTACATGGTGGAAGGCAAGAAGGCGGAAATCGAAGGCTTTCTGAAGCAAACCAAGAACGACCTGCCGGATAATTCCGATGGCTACCGCATGCTGGGCGATTTCTACTTTGCCTCGGGCGACATCGACAAGGCCACAACCGAGTATGCGTCGCTGTATAGCGCGCACCCCAGGGATGCTCAGGTCAAGAAAAACTTCGTCCAGCTTCTGATCCTGAAGAACCGTTTGGAAGAAGCCACCAAGCTGAACAACGAGATTCTGAAATCAAACCCGCGGGAAGCGGACGCGTTGGTCTATCGCGGCCAGATACAGATCCGCCAGAATGACGCCAGCGGCGCCGTGGATTCCTTGCAGCAGGCGATCAAGAACGACCCCGGCAACGCGGTCGCTCACTATCAGCTCGGCATCGCTTTTGACATGCAACACAACGACGCGCGCGCGGAATCGGAATGGCGCGAGTCCGTGCGTCTGCGTCCCGATCTCACGGACGCCCAACGCGCGCTGGCCGCCCTGGCAGTGCGCCACGGCGATCTCGATGCGCTCACCCAAACCGCCCAGCAGATCATTGCCAACGCGCCTTATGCTCCCGACGGCTACCTGATGCGAGCGCTGGCGGAGATGAATCGGCAAAAGTATTCCGATGCCGAGCAGGATTTGCACAAAGCGATGGAGATTGTTCCGGGCAGCCCGGCGCCCTACGTGCAAATGGGCAACCTTCACCAGGTGCAGAAGCAATACGCGGAGGGGATTAAGTTTTATCAGCAGGCGCTCGATAAGGATCCGTCGTCCACCGATGCGCTGCAGGGAATCATGAATACCTACCTGGCGCAGAAGCAGCCCGACCAGGCGATCGCCGCCGCCCGGGCTCAGGTGGCCAAGTCGCCCAACACTAGCGGATTCTATGACCTGTTGGGCACAGCGCTTTATCAGAAAAAAGATTTCGGCGGCGCCCATACGGCCTTTCAAAAGGCAATCGAGCTCGACAAGAATAATTCCGATGCGCTCCTGAAGCTGGGTGAGGTGCAGGCGGCGGAAGGTTCGGTGAGCCAGGCGCTGGTCACATATCAGCAGTCCATCAAGGATCACCCCCATGAGATCGCGTTTTACATTCTGGCGGGCGAGATGTACGAATCGCAAAGCAATTGGGATCAGGCTAAGGGGATGTACCAGAAGGCGCTGGAGATTCAACCCGACAATCCGCTGGCCTCGAACAATCTTGCCTATGTGATGCTAGAGCAGGGCGGCAACGTAGACGTGGCACTGGAAATGGCGCAGACAGCGCGCCGAGGTATGCCCGACTCGTCGAATGCCGCCGACACTTTGGGCTGGGCCTATTTTCAAAAGGGTGTGTACCGGTCAGCAATCGACATGTTCCAGGAATCGCTGCGGCTCAGCGAGAAGCGAGGCGCGGCCGACGACCCGACGGTGCACTATCATCTGGGGCTCGCTTACCAGAAAGCGAACCAGCCAGCGCAGGCGCGCCAGCAACTGGAGCGCGCGTTGAAGATCAATCCCAATAACAGCGAGGCACGCAAGGCGCTGGCGGAGCTGCGGGGGTAGTGGAGCTCGGCTGAACTTTTCCGGCAGTCGCGGTTGATTAGAAATTCCTTCGCAGAAACTCCCGCAGGCGCTCGAGGCGGAAAGCGGCATCGCCGATTTCGATCTGGAGCAGCAATTGGGCTGTGGTTAGCTGATTGCGGAAGTCGAGCGCGGCGGTGGTTTCGGCGCTGGACACAAGTTGAAGGTTGCTTTCGATTTGCTTCTGCTCTTCCTGGAGAGCTCTGAGGCGGCCGTCCTGGACAGACATGCCGCTTACGACCTGCTGCCTGAGGATTTCGGCGTTGCGGATGACATCGCCTTCCTGAACCTTCTTCCAATCGTCATAGGCGTCGGCGGCCTGATCCAGATGTCTGTTGACGGCGCGGCTGGCGAGATTGTAGCTAATCGAGACCTCGCCGTAAGCGCCTTCGGTGCCCACCCACGGACTGATCTGCTGGTGTGCGCCGACGGAGAGCGCGACGTCCCAGTCATTCTGGCGATTCAGTTTGTCGAGGGCCTTCTGCTGGTTCACTTCTCTGGATTGTTTCTCAGCGACCAGTTCCTTCAGCGGCCGATCACTCAACGGCGGCGTATAGAGGGAGACAATCTTCGTCTGTGTATCGGCGCGATCGGCGTCCAGCTTGATCTTCGAGGTTTGCAGGGCGAAGGCCATAGGCCGGGTCATGTTCTCAGCACTCACCATCTTTGCGGTGGTGGCGAGCAGCGCGTCCAGGTTGTCGGTGGCGTGTTGGATGAGTTCCAACCGGTGTTGCAGCGCCTGCTTCTCGAGCCTGGGCAGGGCATATTGAATGTCCTGCTGGGTGGAAGTGGTCGCGGTGTAGAGGTCGCAGTTCTTGCGCGCTGTGTCCATTGTAAGTACGCCTTTCCTTACACTCGAAAGGCTGCCGGAAACTCCCCACACCGCTTGCATGGGCAAGCCGGTATTGGGTTGGGTGACGCCGGCGATCGCGCTGGGCGTCATCAGAAGATCCCGTTGCGCCGCGGCCTGTTCGGTTACGTATTTGCAAAAGGCCTGTTGATCTTTGCCTTTGTCTTTATCTTCATTGTTCGCGCCGGCCGCAAAGGCGGCGGGGATCAGCAGCAGCGCAACAGCAAAGCCCGCGGTGAATCTTCCTGGGAACGACTTGGACTTTGCTTCAGGCTTCACTCCGGGCTCTACTTTGGTCGGGGGCATTGAGTGTCTCCTTACTGGGCCTGCTCAGAAGAAAAGCGGTTTGCGGTTCAGGAATACAGTTTTCGATTTCGCCGATTCGGAGTGGTCGAGCTGCATCTGGATCAAGAAGCCGCGTATGTCCGTCCTGAAGATGGGATGGATGGCGTGTTCTTCGCCGGCAAAAATCTGCTTCACCGTGCCCACCTTCCGGCATAAAATCATGTTCAAGTAACAGTCGTAAACGGCAGACCCGATGGCAGCGCTGCTCTGGTTGTCATAGGGCACGAATGCGAAATACACGGCGTTGTTTCCAGAGACGCTGAGGTAATAGGGCGTCTGCTTGGCCGTGGCGAGCGCCTGTTTCAGACGGTCGATCTGTTTCGTCTCTTCATAAATCTGTTTCTGCGCGACGCTCATGGCAATGTCAAGCTGTGCAATTTCCGAGATCAGTTCGGCCTGCTTGTCGAGGACGTCGAGAGTCTTGGTGTCGGTGGTGGTTTTTTCCAGAATGTTATCGGTAAGCAGGACCGCGCCGATCTGGCTGTCGGTATATGCACTCTGAACCTGGTTCAGCGCGGCGCGCTGGGTAGCGGCGTCGCCCTTGGTGATGAGGCCGGCAGCGAGATCTTTGTCGATGGCGGCTTCCACTTCTTTTACTTGCGCCATGACCGCTTGCGTTTTCAGATTGTCCGCCTGCTTCTGCTTATCGAGATCGAGGAGCTGCGGGCCGGTGGCTCGGTTGTGCTGTTGTTCGCGGGCGATCGCGGTCCGAAGTTCGGGTTCGAGCGCCTCCAGCGCAGCCCGGTGTTTTTTCATTTCATCGACGCCATCTGAGAGGCGCTTCTTGTCTACGTTCAGATCCTCCAAAGTCTGGCGGCTGGTCACGAGTTTCTCGGTGAAATCGAGACTCTTGTCGTCGGCGGGAGAAAGAATCACAGGTCCGGCCCACGATGTGTTCAAGGCGTAGAAGCCCATGACAAATCCGTATGCCAGCACTCCGATGAGGACGACGTAGAGTGTCAGGATGGCGAAGATGCGGTATACCGTGACCACCGATTTGTAGATCATGGGCTGGATCACGGACGGTTTTGCCTCAGGCACTTTCTTGACGACTTGCGTCGCCATCGGGAGCCTCCTTTTCCTTGATACGCGTACCCCAATCTCTCGAGTCGAGGGTGCACAACGCTAGTGTCGTAAGAAACAAACTGCTGACGACCGTCCAGGCTAGATAAGCGCCGAAGGCGAGCGGGTTGTTGACGGCTTCGCGGGCGCTGTATTTTCTGATGACCCATCCGAGAATTGCGGCAATCGCGAGGTAGCCAATTAGCGGCCCAGGGCCAGCTAACTCCATGGGATTGCCGGAGAGCATGGTGAGGACCACCAGCAAGCCAAGCAGCGCCCCGAGCGGCGTGAGCACCAGCGTGAGTACGGTGTTGGGGTGCAGCGTCCAGACGTGCTTGGGCAGCGTTCGCAAGGTGTAGAAAAGATCGCGGACGATGCTGCGCTTCCAGCGCAGCTGCTGCTTGAACAAGTCCGGCAAGGTGGAAGGCACGGTGGTCCAGCACAGGGCGTCATTGTTAATGTAGGTTCCGTAGCCACGCAGAAGCGTCTGATGGGTAAGAAAGCGGTCTTCGCCCTGGTTGACCGGAATGCCGAACCAGTGGCGGCTGCGGATTTTGGGCTCGATCTCGAGCAGGAGCTCGCGGCGGATGGCGAACAGGCATCCGCTGATGCAGCCGACGCTGCGGGTCCAATTTTCGGGGACTTTGTAGAGCTGGAACGCGGCGTAGTAAATAAATGTCTGGATCGCGGTGATAGCGTTCTCGTTGGGATTTCTTACTCCGACTCGACCGCCGACGGAGCCGATTTTCGGCTCCGAGAAGCAAGCAGCGAGCTCGCGGATCGCGTCGGGATGAAAGATGCAATCGGAGTCGATGGAGATCATCAGCTCCGCCGTGGAGTGCTGCAGAGCGTTACAAACGGTGCGGGCCTTCCCGCTGTTAACGGTATTGCGTCCCACTCTTACTCGTATGTTCGAGAAGTCGCGCTGTGCCTTGAGCATCCAATCGTAGCTATCGTCAACCGAGCAGTCGTCTTGCGCGATTACTTCAAACCGGTCGTTAGGATAATTGCTGTTACTAATGCTCTCGATGGTCTCGTAGACCGTCTTGCCCTCGTTGAAACAGGGCATGAGAACACTCACCGTAGGCTGGTAGGTGTAGTCCTTCGTAACCGTGGCCGCCGGAACGGACCATTTCAGGATAAGCGCGAGAGTGTACTTGAAGACAGAGATCAGAAGGCAAAGAAACAGTATGAGCCAGACTAGAACCGGAGCCATGTGGGCCTCGGTCGCAAGGGATCAAAAGCGTCGCCACAGATTCGCTCCGGTGCCGCAACCGCAGCCGGGCCGATAAGAAAGAGGACGATGCGGCCTGGCTTGGGTGCGAACATAGATCTGCGATCCCGCTGACGGACCTGACTTCTCTTGCCCGATGCGAACTGGTCTGAATAGGTAAACCACGAAACGCGGCAGAAGTTTCGGTCCCACCGTCGATCACAGCTAACGGAGCCGCCCACGCAGATCATGAAAACAATGAAATCCTTCCGGCAACCCGCGAGAATAACACAGTTCTTTTTGCAGGCGCGCTCGACGCTCCTGCGTTTCTGAAAAAGTGGAGCGGCGTGGCCGTCAGAAGCTTCTGAGGTCTCATTCCTGCCGCCCTCTGCGGATACTGACCGGTCGTCAGGTCCATATTTATTTCATAGACTGTGCAAATGTGAACAGTCTCCCGATGCGGCACGTTCTAGATTACTTCTACAAATCGGATGTGAAGGGACCGCGGCCCTCGGTCGTGGTTTCTCTGATGGCGCAGCGGCCCCCCTGCTGCGCCATATCTTCCCACTGGATGGTTAGATATGAATAACAGCGAGCCCTCGACTCCTCCCGCACCTGACCTAAACAAGGTACCGCAACCTCCAGAGGCCGGCGAACCACCCGCAAAGAAACCCGGCAAGCCGTTCCTGGTCCCTCCCAGGCCGAAAGCTACGTTCCTGTGGCCGCCTGAGAGTATGTGTGGCCACCTCGAAGATGAATTCGACAGCTAGGCCTACATCATTTTATTTGAGCTACGCTGTGTCCCGATAAAGACGGATGGATGAAACGCGCCAGACGGAAACAAAAAACCCGCCGCGGGCACGGCGGGGTTCAGGTTGGAAGTTGCTTAGCCGAGTTTGATCTTGCGGCGGATCACGCCCGCCAGACCAATCAGACTGGTCCCGAGTAAGCTCAGAGTGCCGGGCTCGGGAACCAGGACGGAAGTGTCCCCACTGGAAATGGTGGTGCTGCCGTTGAAGAAGCCTTTGCCCGTATTGATGGTCAGCTGCACCGTCACGCCATTCGTGGAGTAGCCGCCCAACGAACCCGTGACCACACCGGTCAAGGTGTAGTTGTGGGTGCCGTTGGCCAGCGTTACCAGAGTCCAGGTGACATTGGTGAAGGAGCCGGAGAAGATGGTGCCGTTGGGCAAGCCATCGGTGCCATTGCCGGTGATGGTGAAAGTGCCTCCGGGGCCGAATGTGCCGCCCGTTTGCAGCGACCCGCTGGTCAGGGCGCCGGTGGTGAAGCTAAGGCTGCCGAGGTTCGAGCCCGTAATGAGCCCGCCCCCGCCAAAGCCATTGACAAACACGAGAGTCGAGCCCGTCAGCGAAAGACCGCTGCTGGTTCCCGACAGAGTACCGCCGCTGTTGGTGAAATCTACGCTGTTGCTGGCAAAGGCCATGAACGGCAAGGCCAGTGCCAGGGCAAAGAGTAAAAGGACTCTCTTCATGAAATACCTCCGCGAACGCCTGGGGGTCCTTTGGGGGGAAAGACGCGAGAGGTGGCACTCGTTGGAACTCAGATGCGCGTCCTAGGAAGCGCAGAGCGAGTACGAAGTCACAATAATCCTGACCGATCCTGTACGTCAACCACTTAAATTAACTAGCCGCTCCAAGGAGGAGGTTCCTGGTAAAAACGTGCCTGGCGGGGGAGAATCGTATGTGCTGAATTCGGGGACCGGACGGCACTCTACCGAAGCTCCGACGACAGCGGGTGGCAGGAGAATGAATGTGAGGTAAGGAGCGGATTGAGGTCAGTCGGCGGCGAGGCTGTGCTTGGCCGCGTCGTTGGCGGGATCGTCGGGCTGGGAGCGGCGAGCAGCGCGGTTGGAAGGCAGCCCGGCGTCGCGGATCTTGTAAAGCAGCGCGCGGTAGCTGATGTTCAGAGCGCGGGCAGCCTGCTTGCGGTTCCAGTGATGATGCTGCAGAACTTTCAGGATGATCTTGCGTTCCAGCTCGTGTACCGCCTGGCGGGTGATCTTTTTCAAAGAGATCGGTCCGTCGACGGAAATGTCGGCGCTGAAATAATCCGGTTCGTGAGGCCGCAGATCACCGGAGATGGATTCTTCGGTACCGAGGATGACGTAACGCTTCATCAGATTTTCCAGCTCGCGGACGTTCCCAGGCCAGCGGTATTTCCTCAAGGCACTCATCAAGTCGGCAGAGAGAGGCTTGGCGCGGGAGTTGAATTTCCGGTTGTAGTAGTCGAGGAAGTAGGCGACCAGATCCGGGATATCGGAGGCGCGCTCCCGCAACGACGGCATGCGAAGATTCACCACGTTGATGCGGTAGAACAGATCGGCGCGGAAGGTGCCGTTGGCGATTTCCTCTTCCAGTTTTCGATTGGTGGCACACACCACGCGGACTTCCACTTTCTTGTCTTCCTGCGCGCCGATGCGGCAAAACTGGCCGTCCTGCAGGAGCTGCAACAGCTTGGATTGCAGACTCATGTCGAGTTCAGAGATTTCATCGAGAAACAAAGTGCCGCGATGCGCCATCTCCACGCGCCCGGGCTTCATGCCAAAGGCCCCGGTGAAGGCTCCCTTTTCGTAGCCGAAGAGTTCGCTTTCGAGCAGCGTGCCAGGAATCGCAGGACAATTCACCTTCACCCACGGACCGGTTTTCCACGGCGAAGCGGTGTGGATCATGCGAGCGATGATGTCCTTGCCGGTGCCGCTCTCCCCTTGAATGAGCACGGGGACATTCGCGCCCGCAATCTTGGCCAGTCGCTCGCGAAGAGCCTGCATAACATCGGTGCCCCCAAACACAATCGCCTCAGGAGGCATCTCTCCAAGAGGCTGGATCAGGGAACTGACTGGGTTTGAGGTGCTCATAAGGTCTGGCCGGCTCAGCGGCCCAGGCTACCGTTAGGTAGTGCATGCGCAGAGCCAAACGCAGGGGAACGTACAAATACTTCTTGAGGCTAGCCTATCTGATTGAAGAAAAGCAACTTACTAAAGATCGACCGAGAGCACAGCTGGTAATCATCAGGATACGAAGACAGAGGAGACGTGGGGTCGCGGGAGGGAAAATATTTTCACACCGGAGAAGTGAGTTTCCGTCGTGGCGATTTGACCCGGCGATGGGAGTTGGGGAGCGGCCGGGAAAACTTCAGGGCTACCAGGTTGTACCCCTGGGCGTGCTCCAGACGCAGCACCTTGGCACGCAGGCTGCGTGCGACCTTTGACAGGGCAGCCAAAGCGGCCAACGGAGCACTCGGGATCTCCAGCAGAACCTGCGCTGAGGACGGCAGAGAGCGGCGAACGGCCACGAGCATACCGCCGGCGGAGACGTTCAGAGCGGTGGCGAACTCCAGAAAGTCCTTCTCCCGCTCCACCTGACCTCGCACGAAGACGGGAATCGCCAAGGGCAAGCGGGGCCATCTCCGACGCTCCGCGGCTGGACTACCTGAGCTCACGCACACCCCTTCCTTCGCCGTTAACGGGGCAATTTAAGCATCTTAGGGGCCAAATCGAGAGTTAGGGGTAGCATCCCCTAAGGGACAGGTATCAAAGCCGAAGAGAGACGGTTGTGCCGGGTTGAATTGAAGGCAAAGAGACGCCAAAGCGCTGGCTTTTCATGATCTTGGGTGCAAGTACTCTTGGTCTCCCGTGCGGAGTAGGATAGGGGTTTCAGCCAGCCCGGAGTGCAAGGTTTTGCTACACTTGGGTAATCGGCGTGCATTTTTCGTTGACAACGAAAAGTGCCATGGCATACGATTTTAGTACAGCATTCCTCTTTAGCCAGTCGAGTGCATCCCCCCTTCTGTGTTAGATCACCCTTATGGCCAGTGTGCAAAAGAATATATGTGTTTCCGGGCCTGCCGAAGGAAAAAAGACGAGCGCGCCTGCGGCTCCGGTTACTGAGGGGGCAGAGCCCAGCCCTGCCGATGTGCTGCGGGCGTATTCCGAGTTGCAGGAGCGCTTTCAGCGCACGACGAACGCGCTGGGCTCGGCGGCTCACGATCTGAAGACGCCGCTGGCGATTCTGAATGGCTACGTGGAATTGCTACAGAGCGAGAAGCTGGGACCGTTGAATGTGCGCCAGCGGGAAGTGCTGGGCGATATGCAGTCAAGCGGCAAGCGGCTGCAGCAGTTCATTCAGGATTTCCTCACCTACAGCGCTCTGGAAACCGGCGGCCTGAAAATGCAGTTCGCGGCCGGCAACATCAACGAGTGCCTGTCGGAGGTCTGTCGGCTGTGGTCGACCCGCTTTCAGGAAAAAGGATTGGCGCTTTACTTCCTGGCGAATGACAAGCTGCCCGTGTTTCCTTTCGATTCTCCGAAGCTGGAGCGCGTGATCTCCAACCTGCTGGAGAACTCGTTTAAGTTTATTCCGCAAGGCGGGACGGTTTGGTTGCACGCGGAACCCTACATGTGGGAACGGCGCGCCACGGCTCAGCCGGCAGCGACGGGAGAGAGACGCCGGCAGGATACGTCGCAGCCGAATTCGGTAAAGGTCAGCGTTTCCGACACCGGTCCGGGAATCCCGGCGGAGTTTCATCAGGAAGTGTTCGATGATTTCTTCCGTCTGCCGGGCAACGAGAATCAGGAAGGTATGGGGCTTGGTCTCGCGATTGTGCGCCGCATGGTGCAGGGAATGGGTGGAAAAATCTGGGTGGAGAGTGATGCCGGGGCGGGATGCAAATTCTCATTTCTGATTCCCTTCAAACCTTCCGCGAGTCCAACGGGCAAAGGAAGGAATCGATGAGCGAAACCGCGAAGATTCTGCTAGTGGATGACGAACCGGCCATGCTGCGCTACATCCGTACCCTGCTCGAGGTTGACGACTACCGGGTGGAAACCGCGTCGACCGGCGAAGACGCTCTGAAGCTCATAGAAAAAGGGCTGGAGCCGGACCTGGTTCTGCTGGACGTGCTGATGCCCGGAATCGATGGACTGGAGACTCTGGAACAACTCCGGCAGAAGCGTCCCGGAGTGAAGGTCGTGATGCTTTCCTGCGTCAACGACACGAAGAAGGTAGTGCAGGCCATGCGCCTGGGAGCACAAGACTACCTGACCAAGCCCTTTCAGAAAGCGGAGCTGGATGCGGTGATCGACCAGTGCCTGGGCCAGGGCAAAGGGCCAGTCGGAGGAGAAGTCGAGGAAGTCGCCGACGATCTCTTCTTCATTGCGGCGAGCCCGGCCATGCGGAAGATCCGGTCGCAGGCGGCGCTGGTCGCGAATGTGGATATTCCAGTGCTGCTGCTGGGCGAAAGCGGAACCGGCAAGGAAGTGCTGGCACGGCTGATTCACAAGCTGTCGCCGCGCGCGCACCGCACATTCCTGAAAGTGAACTGCGCGGCTGTCCCCGCGGACTTGCTGGAGAGTGAATTATTCGGCTACGAGCCGGGCGCGTTTACCGGCGCCACGCACGCCAAGCCGGGCAAGTTCGAACTGTGCAACAAGGGTACGATCCTGCTCGACGAAATCGGCGAGATGCCTCCAGCCCTGCAGGCCAAGCTGCTGCACGTGCTACAGGACCAGCAATTCTCGCGGCTGGGCAGCCGCAGTGTCATCAAGGTGGACGTCCGGATCCTGGCTGCGACCAACATTGACATTCCCCAGGCGCTGGCGACCAAGCGGCTGCGCGAAGACCTGTATTACCGCCTCAACGCGTTCACCCTGCAACTGCCGCCGCTGCGCGAGCGCAAAGAGGAAATCCCCATTCTGCTGAAGCATTTCATGACGCGCATGGCCGAACAATATGCGCGGCCGCAGCTTCCACTTTCGCCCCACCTGCTCGAGGCCTGCCACGCGCATTCGTGGCCGGGCAATTTGCGGGAGCTGAATAACTTCTTGAAGCGCTACTTGATCCTCGGTGATGAGAATCTGGCGGCGGCCGAACTGCAGCCGCGGCTCGACGGCAACGGCGGCGGCAGCGCGCGCCTCGATTCCGGAGCGAGGACCGGAGAAGCCGGCGGTGGATTGAAATCCCTGGCCCGCACCGCCAAGGATGAAGCCGAAGGCGAAGCCATCCGGCAAGCCCTAGAACAGACGAACTGGAACCGCAAGCAAGCGGCCGGGCTTCTGCAGATCAGCTACAAAGCCCTGCTCTACAAGATTCGGCAATACGGAATCGCCGAAGCCAAGAGCCACCACAAGCTTTCCGCCGGAGCCTAGAGGCGACCAATTCGGCCTTGCCGGAATTACTCTCTCCCGGCTAACCAAGAAAGCCTCTCCGCCGCCTCCTGCACCGTCTCTACTGTACCGTCAGGCTGAACCCAAGACTCTGGGTGCTCGAGCCCGAAGTTGCCGTTACCGTGAGCGGATAGGTACCGGCCGGGGTTCCGGCCACAACCGGCTGCTGCTTCTGGCTGCTGCAAGCCGGCAGCAGGAGGACGAGCGCAAAGAGGGTCGAAAGCGCGAGGAAGCCCAGCATGCGATTCCGCCTGCGTTTGCTGCCCCCGAGCCCCAGTAAAGCCATTCCCGGAGCCATCAACCACAGGGCATAAACCGGGCCCCGCCATTTTCTGGAAGTGATGGTGGTAGGGGGACGCGCGGTCGTGGTCACGCTGAGCGCGCTCGACTGATTTCCGCTGCCATTGAAAATCAGGGTAGACGGGCTAAAGCCGCAACTAGCCCCCACGGGAAGAGAACTGCAATTGAGGGAGACGTTGGATCCAAACCCTGGGCTCGCATTCACCGACACAGAGTAGTGCGCCGTGTTGCCGGCTGCCACGGTGGCGGCGGCGGGGGCGATGCTCGCCGAAAAAGTGGTCGCCGTGAACGAAACTGTGGCTTGGTTCTGGGCGTTGGTATCGTTGCTGTTGCCGACCGTGGCTGTCAACGAACCACTGCCTATCCCATTCGGCGTCACCGAAAAGATAACCGACGCTGTGGAGCCGGATTGAAGCGTGGGGATGGTGCAAGTCACAATGCCGCCGGTGGGCGCGCTGCAAGTGCCCGACCCCGCCGTAGCGGGATTAAAGGTGGCGGACGAGTTATCAGAGGAACTGAAGAAAAGGTTGCCGGTGACGGTGATGTCGGTGGCCAGGTCCGGTCCCTGGTTGAGTACGGTAAAGGTCATAGTGACCGCCGTGCCGGCGCCCACCACTCCTCCGGGCGGGGAAACCACCGGTGGGGGACAGGTCGCAATG
>Ga0187890_10001537_pt1 | contig 16438 bp, 14 predicted proteins | sample June2016WEW_21_1_FD_133005 | JGI IMG/M metagenome (GOLD analysis project Ga0187890, IMG submission 133005) | Peatland microbial communities from SPRUCE experiment site at the Marcell Experimental Forest, Minnesota, USA - June2016WEW_21_10 | ecosystem: Environmental > Terrestrial > Soil >... | reverse complement strand
TGGGCTGGCCCGGCCGCTGGCGATCTATTGCGATGCTTCGCTGCGCGATTTGGGCGAGGTGGTCCCGGCGGCCGGCGCGGTCAACGCCGCCGTGCGCATCGACGCGGCGCGCCTCGCCGAGCTTGTCGGCGCCCAATGGGTCGACGTCTGCCAGCATCGCTGACCGATGGCCGATGCGTGAAGAACGCGCGGCGGCGACAAGGAAGGATGCGATGCGCGGCGGTCTTCGTGCTAATGTGGACCGTAGGAGAATGACGCGATGACCGAGATGCGGAAACTTGCCGCAATCCTGGCGGCCGATGTCGTGGGATTCAGCCGGCTCGCCGGCGCGGACGAAGATCGCACGCTGGCGCGACTGCGGGCGCTGCGCAGCGACCTGATCGATCCGACCATCGACGTGCACCACGGGCGGGTGGTGAAACGCATGGGCGACGGATTTCTCGTCGAATTCCGCAGCGTGGTCGACGCCGTGCGCTGCGCGATCGAGTTGCAGAACAGCATGGTCGAGCGCAATGCCGGCCTGCCGCCCGAGCGCAGCATCGTGTTCCGCATTGGCGTGCATCTCGGCGACGTGGTCGAGGAGAACGACGGCGATCTGATGGGCGACGGCGTCAACATCGCGGCGCGGCTCGAAGGAATCGCCCGGCCCGGCGCCGTCTGCCTTTCCGAGGACGCCTATCGCCAGGTGCGCGCGCGCCTCGATTTGTCGGTCAGCGATCTCGGCGCGACCCAGCTCAAGAACATCGCCGAGCCGATCCGCGTCTATTCGCTCGAGGTCGGCGTCCCCGCGCAACCGAAATCCGCGACGCAAGCCGGCCCCGCGGCGTCGGAAAGACCTTCGCCGCCGCCCGTTCCCGACAAGCCCTCGATCGCTGTGCTGGCGTTCAACAATATCAGCGGCGACGCCGAACAGGAGTATTTCTCCGACGGCATCAGCGAGGACATCATCACCGATCTCTCGGCGCTGTCAGAGCTGCACGTGGTCGCCCGCAACTCGTCCTTCGTCTACAAGAAGGCGACGGTCTCGGTGCCTGACGTCGCCAAGGCGCTCGGCGTGCGCTACGTGCTCGAGGGAAGCGTGCGCAAGGCCGGCAACCGGGTCCGCGTCACCGCTCAATTGATCGATTCGAACAGTGGCGGGCATGTCTGGGCGAACCGGTTCGATCGCGAGCTCACCGATATTTTCGCCATTCAGGACGAACTCACCAAGGAGATCGTCTCCGCGCTGAAGTTGAAGCTGACGATCGGCGAACAGGGTCGGCTGAACCAGAAGCGCGACGTCAGTGTCGAAGCGTTCGAGCTTTTCCTGCGCGGCCGCGAGCAGGCGTGGACGGCGACCCGAACGGGCGGCATCGCCGCGCGCGCCTTGCTTGAGCGCGCTATCGCGATCGAGCCAAACTATCCGTCGGCCCATGCACTCATCGCGGCGACTCATCTTATCGACTACGCCAACGGTTTTTCCAGCGATCCCGAACAATCGCTGCGAACGGGCTTCGAGCTCGCGCAGCGGGTGGTGCAGATGGATGAGACGGACCCCGCCGGCCATTTCGCCCTCTGCGCCGCTTACATGTGGACCAAGGATCTCGACCGGGCGCAGGCCGAGGCGCAACGGTGCCTTGAGCTCTCGCCCAATTCGGCCGACAGCCTGCGCCTGACCGCCCAACTCCAGATATTCTCGGGCGATCCCGCGGGCGCGATCGAGAACCTCGACGCCTATATGAAACGAGACCCTCATTACCCCGATATCGCGTTGCAACTTGTCGCGGATGCGCGCTTCGCGCTCGGGCAATACGAGCAGGCGATCGCCGCGATCGAGCAAAGACTCGCTCGCAATGCTCAATCGGAGACCGCCTACGCCCTGCTTGCGTCCTGCTACGGCCAGCTCGGGCGATCGGATGAGTGCCGGAGCGCATGGGAACAGGCTCTACGGATAAATCCCGCCTTCTCGATGGAGCGCCGCCGCCGCGTCCTGCCGTTCCGCAACCCGGAGGACTTCGAGCGCCGCGTCGAAGGACTGCGGAAGGGCGGACTGACGATCTGACGCGCCGGCCCGGCGGCCGGTCATCCCGCCACCGCGCGCCGCTCCGCGTTGCTGCGCTGAAACAGGTCGTACAGCGCGATCACCCGCCGGCCCTCGCGCGCGGTCAGCGCCTCCCGCGGCTCCCTTCCGGCAAGCACGTCGAGAAAGTGGCGCGTTGAGCGCGCGAAGCTGCCGCCCCAGTCGGCGTCGAGGTTGTGGAAGGCGCGCACTTCGCCGTCGCGGTAGAGGGTCAGCGCCGGCTCGTCGAGCATCCGGTCGGAGCAGCGCGTGACCTGGATGATCCCCTCCTCGCCCTGGATTTCGAATCGCTCGGCGTCGGCGTAATAATCCGTGCGCAGCGTCATCTTCAGCGCCAGCGACACGTCCCACATGCCGTGGACCGGCGGGTCGGCGTGGCGCCAGGTCAGCGTCGCCGGCGCGTCATAGACGCCGACCGGCGTTTCGGTCCGCTCGATGCAGGCGAACCCGTCGCGCACGTCGCCGAACAGCCACAGCGCCACCGCCATCATGTGGTGGCCGTGGTCGAACACCATCGGGCCGCCGCGCCCCTCGGCGGCGAGCGCGTGGCGCCAGCGGCTTGCCGCCTCCGGCACCGGCCACGCCTGCGCGCGGTCGGCCATCACCACTTTCATGCGAAAATGCAGCGGCTTGCCGATCGCCCCCTCGCGCAGCAATTCCCGCGCGCGCGCCAGCGGCGGATAGAAGAGGAAGTTCTCAAACACTTTCAGCCGCTTTCCGCTGGCGTCGGCGGCGGCGATCATCCGGTCGCACTCGGAAAGCGTCATCGCCATCGGCTTCTGCACGCTGACATGCGCGCCGCTGGCCAGCGCCGCCGCCGTCATCGCCTCGTGCAGCGGGTGCGGCGTGAGAATCTCGATCAGGTCGAGGTCGGCGCGCAGGAACTGCTCGAAGTCGCCGGTCGCGCGGGCGTTCGGATGCTCGGCGGCGCGCCGGGCGAGCAGGGCGGGGTCGCTCTCGCACAGCGCGGCGACCTCCGCCTCGGGGTGATCGAGGTAGCCGCGCAGGTTGAGATCGAAGACGCGGCCAAGTCCGACGAAGCCGACGCGCAGTTTTCGCGCCATGCAGGTTTCCTCCCCCAGGTCCGGCGGGAATCTGGCGCCGAGGGCGGCTAAAGTATCAAGAGGCGCCCTGGAATGCCTCCGCCGGCGCCGAACCCTACGGCATCAGCTGTCCGCCGTTGACCTCGATGACCTGCCCGACGATATAGCCGCTGAGCATTTCGGAGGCGAGAAACAGATAGGCGCCGACGCATTCTTCCGGCGCGCCGATGCGCCCGAGCGGGATGGTGAGCCGCATCGCCTCCAGTTGCGCCGCGCTCGAGTAGCGCTCGTGAAACGGCGTCGCGATGACGCCCGGGGCCACGGCGTTGACGCGGATTTTGCGGCCGATCAGCTCCTTCGCCTGGCCGCGCGTCAGCGTCGAAACGAAGCCCTTCGCCGCCGCATAGAGCACGGCGCCGCCGGCGCCGCCGTGGCGCGCCGCGATCGAACTGGTGTTGATGATGAAACCGCCCTGGCGCTCCAGCCAGGGCGCGGCGGCGCGCGTGACGCTGAGCACCGAGCGGATGTTGAGGTCGATGACGTTCTGAATATGCTCGTCGCCGGCCTCGATCGAGGGCACGCGGCCGAGCATCAGCCCCGCATTGTTGATGAGCCCGTCGAGGCGGCCGAAATGCGCCGCGGTCTCGTCGACGATGCGCGCGCAGTCCGCCGCGACCGTGACGTCGCCGCGCACCAGCAGCGCCTCGGCGCCCGAACTGGTCAATTCCTGCGCCAGCGCTTTGGCGGCCGCCGCGCTGGAATGATAGTGGACCGCGACGCGCGATCTCTGGGCGGCGAAACCGCGGGCCAGCGCGGCGCCGATGCCGGTGGAGGCGCCGGTGATGAGGACGACTTTGCCCGCGAGATCGGGGATCGTCAGATGCGAAGCATTTTGAGCGGGCGTCATGGATTTCCAACCGGGGTCGGAGATTGTGCGCCGCGAATTTGGCCGCTCAAGCCGCGCGCGTCAAACCGACGGTGAGTTTGGGCGAGGCGGCACCGGCTTCGGGTGGTTTATTTTCGCGCTCGCTCCCTATATGAGGGGCGCTTAAATCACGAAAAATTGACGCACGAAAACTGTGCATCACGGATCCGAAAGGGCATCCGCCGCATGAATCGAATTCTCCTGGCGCTGGTGGTGGCGGCCGCGGTCGGCGGTGCGGCGCTTGCCGCCCTCAAGCTCCCGTTTCCGGCGGCGGTTTGCTTCGTCGTCGCGGGCGCGTTGGCGCTCGTGCTGATCTTGCGGCTGTTGCCTTTGAAGACCCGCCGGCCGGCGGTTTTCGCATTGACCTTCGTCATCCTCGCGGGTCTTGGCTACGGGCTCTATCATTTTCACTTTGACCTCAAGCCGGACATCATCAAGGGCGCGATCAGCGTCGCGATGGCGCCCAAGCCGCAGGCGGTTTCGGCCGAGGCCGTCAAGGTCGAGCAATGGACGCGGCTGTTGCCCGCTATCGGAACCCTGCGCGCATTCCAGAGCATCGACGTCGCGCCGCAGGTGGCGGGCGTCATCAGCGCGATTCATTTCAGGTCAGGCGAAGACGTCGCGGCGGGCGCGGCTCTGCTCGAGATCGACGATTCGGTCGACCAGGCGGATTTGAAAAACGGGTTGGCTCAGCTCAAGAACGCCGATATCTCTCTCGAACGACAGCAGACGCTGGTCGCCGGCGGCAATACCGCGAAGGCGCAGGTCGACGCGGCGATCGCCGCGCGAGACTCGGCGGCGGCGACCGTCGAGCGCACGCGGGCGATCATCGCCCAGAAGAAGATCACCGCGCCGTTCGGCGGACGTCTTGGCATCAGCAAGGTCGATGTCGGACAGTTTCTTTCCGTCGGCTCCAGCATCGTCACCTTGCAGCAGCTCGATCCGATGTACGTCGACTTTCAGTCGCCAGAACAATCGTTGCGCGACCTGGCGGTGGGCCAGGAGGCGCGCATGGTTCTCGACGCTTTTCCCGGCCAGACTTTCGTCGGAAAGATCCGCGCGATCGACGCGCGTGTGAGCCAGGACACGCGCAACCTGCTGGTGCGCGCGGAATTCGCCAATCCCGACCATAAACTATTGCCCGGGATGTTCGCCAATATCGAGGTGACGACCGGCGCGCCGGCCGACGTCCTGACCGTGCCGCGCACCGCGATCGTCTACAGTCTTTATGGCGACAATGTCTATTTGGTGAAGCCGGCGCCGCCTCCGGCGGGCGAAGCGCAGGCGGCGACCGCTGCGGACAAACACGAGCTGATCGTCGATCGGCGCTTCGTGCGCGTAGGCGAGGCGCGGGGCGAGCGGGTGGCGATCGACGAAGGCGTGAGCGCCGGCGATGTCGTGGTCACCGCCGGCCAGATCAAGCTGCAGCCCAACTTCCCCGTCACGATCGACGCGACCGGCGCTTTGCCGCCGCCCGCCCAGACGCCCAGGCCGTGAGCTTTTTGCGATCATGAACAGTTTCACCGATCTTTTCATTCGCCGCCCGGTCCTCTCGACGGTGGTCAGCCTGCTGATCCTGCTGGTCGGCGCGATGGCGGCTCTCAAGTTGCAGATCCGCCAGTTCCCGCAAATGTCGAATACGTCGATCACCATCACCACGCTTTATCCCGGCGCCAACGCCGATCTGATCAAGGGCTTCATCACCACCCCGCTGGAGCAGGCGGTCGCCAGCGCCGAGGGCATCGACACGCTGGTTTCGAACTCGCAGCAGGACGTCTCGACGATCATCCTGAATTTGCGGCTCGACGCCAACCCCGACCGCGCCGTCGCCGACGTGCTGGCCAAGACCAATCAGGTGCGCAGCGTTCTGCCGCGCGATTCCAACGACCCGATCGTCGTCAAGCAGACCGGGCAGGGCTTCGCCCTGATGTACATGTCGTTCAATTCGAAGGTGATGACCGCCTCGCAGATCACCGACTATCTGACCCGCGTCGTGCAGCCGCGGCTTCAAACCGTCGATGGCGTCGCCAATGCGCAGATTCTCGGCGGCCAGACCTTCGCCATGCGCATCTGGCTGGATCCGGTGCGCATGGCCGCGCTCGGCGTCGCGCCGGCCGACGTGAACCGTGCGCTCGCCGCCAATAATTTCACCGCGGCGGCGGGCGAGATCAAGAGCGACTACACGCAGGTCAGCGTCAACGCCCTGACCTCGCTCGACAACGCCCAAGCGTTCGGGCAGCTGGTGGTGGCGACGCGCGGCGACGCGCTTATCCGTCTGGGCAATGTCGCCAAGATCGAACTGGGCCCCGAGAACTCCAACTCCTCGTCGGTGTTCGACGGGCTGAAGGCGGTTTTCATCGGCATCTACGGAACGCCGGAAGCCAATCCTTTGACGGTGATCGACGGCGTTCGGGCGGCGATGCCAGATATCCAGCGCCAGCTGCCCACCGGGCTGCAATCGGCGATCGCCTACGATTCGACGCAGTTCATTCGCGCCTCGATCTACGAGGTCGCCAAGACTCTGGCGGAGGCGGCGGGCATTGTCATCGTCGTGATCTTCCTGTTCCTGGGCAATCTGCGCTCGACGATCATCCCGATCGTCACCATTCCGCTGTCCCTCGTTGGCGTGATGATCGCGTTGCTGGCCCTCGGCTATTCGATCAATCTGCTGACATTGTTGGCGCTCGTGCTGGGTATCGGCCTGGTGGTCGACGACGCCATCGTCGTCGTCGAGAACATTCATCGTCACATCGAAGACGGGATGACGCCATTCGACGCGGCGATCAAGGGCGCGCACGAGATCGCGCTGCCGGTCATCGCGATGACGATCACGCTCGCTGCGGTCTATGCGCCCATCGGCTTCGTGTCGGGGGTCACTGGCGCCTTGTTCCGCGAATTCGCGTTCACGCTGGCGGGCGCGGTCGTCGTCTCCGGCTTCATCGCGCTGACGCTGTCGCCGATGATGTGTTCGAAGCTGCTGAAGCACCAAACTGGCGAGGGCGGCGGGTTCGCGGGGTTTCTCGATCGCATTTTCGACCGTCTGCGGCGAGGATACGAGCGCCGGCTGCACAGCACGCTGAACTTTCGCGCGCTGACCCTGCTGATCCTGGTCGGCGTCCTCGGTCTGACCGGCATCCTCTATGTCTCGACGCCGAAGGAGCTCGCGCCCGAGGAGGACCAGGGCGTCGCCCTGGCGCTCGTCAAGACGCCGCAGGTCGCCAATCTCGACTATCTCGAACAGGCCACGCAATCGCTTTTTGACAAGGTGCGCGACATTCCCGAAGTGGCGCATCTGTTCGTCATCAACGGCCTGAACGGCGTGCGCTCCGGCTTCGCCGGCGTGCTGTTCAAGCCCTGGGACCAGCGCACGCGCGACGCCAAACAACTGCTCAACGCCATGGGGCCGAGATTCCGCGACATCGCCGGCGCCCAGGTGATCGCGTTCTCGCCGCCGGCGTTGCCCGGTTCGACCGGCGGGCCGCCGATGCAGTTCGTCATCCGCACCACCGGCGATTTCGTGACGCTGGCCAATGTCACCGCCCAGATGCAACAGGAGGCGCGCAAGAGCGGGCTGTTCCTGTTCACCGATACGGATCTGAAATTCGACACGCCGCAATATCAGTTCAAGGTCGACGCCGACAAGGCGAACCGTCTTGGCGTCAACATGCAGGACGTCGGCACCGCGCTGTCGACGATTCTGGGCGGCAATTATGTCAATCGCTTCAATCTCTACGGACGCAGCTATGAAGTCATCCCGCAGGCGCCGCGCGAGTTTCGCCTGACCCCGGACTGGCTGACCCGCTACGAAGTGCGCACCAGCAATGGCGAAATGGTTCCGCTGTCGACCGTGGCGAGCGTGACGCAGACGGTCGAGCCCAACGCGCTGACCAGTTTCCAGCAGCTCAATTCGGCGACCCTGTCGGGGGTGCCGTTCCCCGGCCGCACGCTCGGCGAGGCGCTCGATTTCCTCAAGGAGAAGGCGCAGACCATTTTCCCCGAGGGGTTCACCTATGACTTCCAGGGCGATTCCCGCCAATACGAGCAGGAAGGCAACGCACTCGTTTACACCTTCGTCTTCGCGCTGATCGTCATCTATCTCGTGCTCGCCGCGCAGTTCGAAAGCTTCCGCGATCCGTTGATCATTCTGATCGCGTTGCCGACCGCGATGTTCGGGGCGCTGTTGCCGCTCAATATCGGCGGAATATTGGGTCTGACCAGCATCAACATCTACACCCAGATCGGGCTGGTGACCCTGATCGGGCTGATATCCAAGCACGGCATCTTGATGGTCGATTTCGCCAACCATCTGCAGCTCGACGAAGGCCTGTCGCGGCGCGAGGCGATCGAGCGGGCGGCGGGCGTGCGGCTGCGCCCGATTCTGATGACCACCGCGGCGATGGTCGTCGGCATGGCGCCGCTGATCTTCGCGGCGGGGGCTGGCGCGCGCAGCCGCTTCTCGATCGGGCTGACGATCTTCTTCGGCATGTTCATCGGCACGGCGTTCACGCTGTTCGTGACGCCGGCGGTCTACACCTTCGTCGCGCGCATCCACCGCGCCGCGCCGGGGCGCGATGAAGCCCCGAGCGTCGAGACCGAAAGCGTCGCGCATCCGCAGCCGCCGGCGCGGCTCGCCGGGCAGAAGGCGGCGGCGGAGTGATCCCTTCTTCCCTCGTGAGGGAAGAACGTCCCGTCACTGCGGCAGCCATTTCAACGCGCCGCGGCCGGCCGCCGCTCCCGTCGCGAAGCACGCCTGCAGCAAATAGCCGCCCGTGGGCGCCTCCCAATCGAGCATCTCGCCGGCGACGAACACGCCCGGCAGGCGCCGCAGCATGAAATCCTCGTCGATCTCGCGCCATTTTACGCCGCCCGCGCTCGATATCGCGCGCGCGATCGGCGCGACGGCGTTGAGGCGCAGGCGCGTATGTTTGATCGCGCGCGCGAGCGCCGCGGCGTCCGACGGCGGCGGGCCCGCTTCACGAAGCAACGCGATGGCGACCGGCGCGAGGCCCGCCGCCTTGCGCAGGAACGTCGCCAGGGATTGCGCGGGCGGCCGTTTCAGCCTGCCAGCCAGCGCCTCCAGGCTGATGTCGGGCTTGAGATCGATCTCCAGCACGGCCTCGCCATGCGCGTCGATCGCCTCGCGCAAAGGCGCGGCGAGCGCATAGACGGCGCCGCCTTCCAGCCCGAACGCGGTCGCCACCGCTTCGCCGCGCACGCGGGCTTGCCCGAAGCGCGTCGCGATCGCCTTCAGCGGCGCTCCCTCAAACCGCTCTTTGAACCGCGCCGACCAGGCGACGCTAAATCCGCAATTGGCGGGCCGCAGCGGCGCGATTTCGACGCCGCGCGCGTGCAATGCGTCGACCCAGGCGCCGTCCGAGCCAAGGCGCGGCCAGGAGGCGCCGCCGCAGGCGAGAACGACGAGGCCGGCCTGCTCGACGAGGCGCCCCGCCGGCGTCGATAAGATGAGCGCGCCGGCTTCGTCGAAGCCGAGGAAGCGATGGCGCGGGCGCATCTCCACCCCGAGCGCGGCGAGCCGCCTGAGCCAGGCCCGCAACAGCGGCGAGGATTTGAAGTTTTTCGGGAAGACGCGCCTGCTGCTGCCGACGAAGGTTGGTTCGCCGAGCCCCTCGCACCATTGGCGCAGCGCCTCTGGCGGGAAGGCTTCGATCGCGGATTTAAGATAAGGGGCCGCCGCGCCATAGCGCGCGATGAAGGCGTCGAGCGGCTCGGAATGCGTCAGGTTGAGCCCGCCACGCCCCGCCAGCAGGAATTTGCGGGCGGGCGAGGCGGCCTGGTCGAATACGATGACGCGTTGGCCCGCGCCGGCCAGAATCTCGGCCGCCATCAGCCCGGCGGGGCCGCCGCCGACGACGACGGCGGGCGCATGCCGGGAATCGTCCATTAGCGATAAATCTCGCGCCGATTCCCCTGGCGCACGACGATGACGCGGACCGCTTCATTGTCGATGTTCGCGATGATGCGATAGTCGCCGACGCGATACTTCCAGAACTCGCCGAGCTTCGATCCCTTCTGAGCCTCGCCAATCATGCGCGGATTGTCCAGTTGGGCGACCCGGTCATGAAGGAACTTCAATATGCGCTGCCCGACTTGCCGGTCGAGTTGAGGGAGATTCCTTTCTGCGAGCGGCGAAAACTCAATCCGCCAGACCATAACGCTTCATCAGTTCATCCAGCGGAATCGTCGCCGCCGCGCCAGATCGGATCGCCTCCATTTCGCGCTCGGCGAGGTAAACGTCCTCGAGGTCGTCGAGATGCTCCAGAATGGCCTGGCGCGCATAATAGCTCTTGCTGCGGCCCGTCCGTTTGGCGAGGGCGTCGAGGCGATCTTCGATTTCACGCGGAAGGCGCAGCGCGAGCATTTTGTCATTCTCCGGCGGAGCTATACGTGTATAGCGCCTGCGGACTTTCTCGTCAATCTCCGGTCGCGCGCTTTGGCGACCGGTGGAGGCTCCAAAAGCCACGAGGCGCGCGGCAAGGTCATCGTTGGCCGTCGGGAGTTTCAGCGATACAAAGGGCTTGGCGCCCCGCAACGGCGGCGATAACACCGCCGCATTGGCGTTCGTCTGGCAAAGCCCAAGAAATCTCCAAAATCGCCCTCAGGGGAAACGCGATGCCCGCATTCGGCGACTACCAGAACGAGATATACCTTGGCGGGCTGCGCGGCGCGCGGCCGAAGCTTCCGGTCGATTTCAAATCGCTCGAGGAAAAGGCCTGCGCGGCGCTGCCGCGGAGCGTGATCTCCTATGTCCAGGGCGGCTGCGGCGACGAGCGCACTCAGGACCTCAACGTCTCGGCGTTCGGCCGCTGGGGCCTGCTGCCGCGCATGATGGTCGACGCCTCGCAGCGCGACCTGTCAATCGAGCTCTTTGGCATGAAGCTGCCGACGCCGCTGTTCATGAGCCCGATCGGCGTGATCAGCCTTTGCGCGCAGGACGGGCAGGGGGACATCGCGACCGCGCGCGCCGCCGCGCGCACCGGCGTGCCGATGGTGGCCTCCACCCTGTCGGGCGCCCCGCTCGAGGAAGTCGCCAAGGCGCTGGGCGGTGCGCCCGGATTGTTCCAGCTCTATACGCCAAGGGACGTCGCGGTCGCCGAAAGCCTCGTCCATCGCGCCGAGGCGGCCGGCTTCAAGGCGATCGTGGTGACGCTCGACACATGGGTCACCGGCTGGCGGCCGCGCGATCTCAACGACGCCAATTTCCCGCAATTGCGCGGCTATTGCCTCGCCAACTATTTCTCCGACCCGCATTTCCGCGCCTCGTTGGCCAGGCCGCCCGAGGAGGATGTCCCGGCAGCCGTCATGCAGGTGCTCAGGACATTCGGCAAGCCGCTGACCTGGGCCGACCTGCCGTGGCTCCGCTCGCTGACCAGGCTGCCGCTGATTCTCAAAGGGATCTGCCATCCCGACGACGCGCGCCGGGCGATCGACGGCGGCGTCGACGCGATCTATTGCTCCAACCACGGCGGCCGCCAGGCCAATGGCGGCCTCGCGGCAATCGATATGCTGCCCGCGGTGGTCGAGGCGGCCGGCCGAACGCCGGTGCTGTTCGATTCCGGCGTGCGGTCGGGAACGGACGTGGTCAAGGCGCTCGCGTTGGGCGCCAAAGCGGTCGGGATCGGGCGTCCCTATGCCTATGGCCTGGCGCTCGACGGGACGGACGGCATCGTCCACGTCCTGCGCTGCCTGCTCGCCGAAGCCGATCTGCTGATGGCGGTCGACGGCTATCCGACTCTCGCCGACCTCGGGCCGGGGGCGCTGATGCGAACGTAGCGCGGAAGAGGGGGCGGGCGAGTTCGGGGGGGCCGCTAAGCAGTCCCAGGCGCCGACGTGGCGGCGGGAGCGAGGGCCGGGCGCGGGTTGACCTCAGGCGTTCCGATCGGCGTCAGCGCGGCGCACGCCACGAGGACATCGCGCGGCGTGGCGAGACGCACCGTCGCGGGCGCGCCTTTGATGAGCCCGGCGGTGAGAAGGGCGGCCGTGACAAGGGCGGAGCAGGTGTAGGCGTTCGCGGCTGGCCAGTTTGGCGCCTCGCCGGTCAGGGCGCCGTCGGCCATTTCGGCGATCGCCGTCATGTCGTAAGGCAGTCCTATCTTGCTCTGCAGGAAGGCGTAGAAAGCGGCCGCTTGCGGGTCCGTCGCGGGCGCGTCGACAAACAGCTGCTGACTCCATGTGGTGTCGTAGGACGAAGGGCGCGATTGCACCCCGCCGTTCGTCAGCGCCCCGAGATAGCGCCCGTCCGGCGTCACCGCTTCGACATGCGAATAGGCGAGCCCGAGCTCGGCGCCGCGAATGACGCGGGAGACGAGGCTGTCGTTCGTGTCGACGAACCTGAGCCTGACGGATGGCATGCGATATATCCCTACTTTTGGGTCAATGCTGTGAAGGAACTGGCGCGGACGCTTTGCCGCCTCCCCGATTGCGCGTTCCTGGCTGGCCCCGCCCCGCTTCCTCGATCACATCGTAGCTTTGATTGAATGTCAGGTCGGGCCGATTCGATCAACGAATCAGACTTTATCCGCCATTTGTTCACCAAGCGCGCCCTCATACCGTCTCGCGGCGGGATCAAAATTCAGGATGATGTCGTCGAGGTCGACACGCTCGAGCATGTGCGCCATCGGCTCGCACTCCACAGGAATTGGTCGACATTCCGTGGGGTCGTCGAGATTTTCATGGGCGTTCGCCCAAGGCGCCGAGTGGGCGGCCGACCGTTGGCGGCTCTCGACCGTGTCACGCGACCGCCCACCGCGCCGCAACCGCTGGGATATTGGCGCGCGATATCAACACGCGGGCCGGGGCAGCGGAAGAGTTCCGTTTGAACAACGGCTGTTCAGAATTGGGCGTCGAGCGGCCAGAGGTGCGCGCCCTTGTCGCTCGCACCGACCACGGCCGATTTCTCAATTGGCTCTTCGAGAAAGAGCCCACGCGGCGGCGATCTTGAGAGGGTCGTGAATGGCCTCGACGCGCGTTCCGCGCAGATCGCGCCGAGCCGGACGCCGCGCGAGCGTCGCGACGGCCGCGAGCATTCTCCATCTATTGGCGAACACGCCTCAGTGCCGCGTGTCGCTCTCCGGCCAATCGCTCGCCGCGAACGAGGCCATCCGCTCGAACGCGGCAAGAACGGCGAGGCGGTCGTCCGGATCCAGCGCTTCGACCAGCGCCTCGACGGCGCTGGCGATCCTCAGCGGATCGTCGCCGTGCGTTTGCGCGGCCTCCGCGTACATCCTGTTGATGATATCGAGGGTGCTTTCGTCGCTCGGCATGATCACCCCACGTTCGCCGGACCGTGTTCAATTCTGAACGTCACTCGTTCAAATCAACGCCTTCCGTCCGGCGGGCGACTCGATGGATGGTTAAGGGATCGATTCGGCGAGCCGGAGCGCAAGATGGACGAACCAGGCCTCCATGGATTGGACAATGCGATCCGGCTTGTCGTCGTCACCACCCACGAGCAACTCCAGCACGCCTATGCGGTGCGCAGCATATGCTTTATGGAGGATACCGGAATCTCCGTAAAGCGCGCTTTCGACGGCAACGATTTTCAGGCCACGCATATCGTCGCCTATGCCGACGGTGAACCGATCGGCGCGACAAGGATACGGTGGTTTTCCGGCTTTGCAAAGATCGAACGGACCGCCTTCCGCAAGGCTTTTCGCAGCGCGCGGACCCTCAAGCAATGCTCGGGATTCATTTTCGATCATGTCGCGCAGAAGGGTTATTCGCAGCTCGTCACGTTGGCGAGGCGCGATTTTGCGATGGTGTGGATTCGGGTCCTGGGATTCCGCCAGCTCGCCAATCGCGGGGTGACGATCCGCGAGGGCGAGCCCTATCTCACGCTGGTCAAGGTGTTGCGCCCGCCGGAGCAGGCGATATCGATCGAAAGCGATCCCAACATGCTGATGCGCATCGAGGGCGCCTGGGACGTCGCGACGGCGTTCGAGGGCGACAACGGGTGAAAGCGGACGGGGCGGCGGGCTACAGGTTGAACAGCATCTGGTAGCCTTCGGTGTAAGGCGATCGCTTGGCGGCGAGATTCATTTCCGACGTCAGCCAGGGATTTTCTTCGCTGAGCAGAGCGAGGACGAAGTCGAACACGATGCGCACCGGCCGCGCCTGCAGGCGCTCGGTGAGCGCCGTCACGAACAGCGGCAGGCCGATCTGGCAATTGATGTCGAGAGGGATCGCCGACGGTTCGAGGACGTTGATGCTGGCCAGCAATCCGATGCCGAGGCCCGCCTTGACCATGACGCCGTAGACGGTCGAGGATTCGCAGCAACAGGACGCCGAGCCGCGTTCGACGACCTTGCGCCATGGGCGCCAAAGCTCGATTTTCGAGGAATAGCGCTCCGCGTCGATGAACAGATGCGACTCCAGATTGTCCGGCGTCGGCATGCCCTTGCGCTCGACATAAGATCTTGCGGCCATCGGCAGGTAATGAAGCGTGCCCGCGCGCGCCGAGGTCATATCGGGGTGCTTTTCCGGGCTGAAGCCGACCATCATGTCGGTCTGGTTTTCGCGCAGGCTCACGTAATTCTGCGGATTCTTGATCTCGACGCGCACTCTAGGATATTGCCGCGCGAGCTGGCGCAGCGCCGGCGCGATGAACACCACGGCGAGCCCGTCGGTGATGCTCAGCCGCACGACGCCTTCGGCCTGCTTGGTCTCGCCGCGCAGGTCGTTGGTGATCGCAAAGAGCTCCTGGTCGAAGCGCAGCAGCGTTTGCGCCAGCTCCTCGCCGCGCGGCGTCAGCGTCGCGCCGGTCTTGCACATGGTGATGAGCTTCGAGCCAATGACGTCCTGCAGCCGTTTGATCTCGCGGCCGGCGGTCATCCGGCTGATTCCCAGCTTGTGAGCGGCCTTGGCCAGACTCTTGGCCTTGGCCACGGCGAGGAAAGTCCGCATCTCTCCCCAGTAGCGGCCGCTCAACAGCGCGCCATCGTCGATCGCCAATCTGCTGATCGATGGAACACCGGTCCGGAAAGGATGCTCCACGCAATTCCCCTAAAACTCCCGGGCGCCGCTGTGCCGGCGGTCCGCGGCTTTTCCCGCCCTGTTTTTTCCCGTCTCAATACAAGATGAATTTTATGTTACTGGAATTGAACAACGCTGTGAATGGTCGCCGCGATCGATCCTCAGCTGAATCGCAAGTTTTCTCACGCGGGAATCACGATCTCTTCGTTCTTCGATAAGTGATTCGTCTTTCGAGAACGAAATGCATTGCGATGGACGCGATTGAGCGCAGAGGAACCGCAGGCCGAGGACTTGCGAAGGAAACAGCGTGGCGCTCACGCGCTCGATTTCTGATAGTCCTTCACGTCGGTGAACGCGATTTGCGGCCAGCGCTCCTGTTCGTAGCGCAGGTTGAACGCCGAAGTCGCCATGAACACCGGCGCGCCGTCGAGATCGGCGGCGATCGACGAGGGATAGGCGTCGACGAACCTGTCGAGTTCGGCGCTATTGGCCGCGCTTACCCAGCGGCAGACCTCGAAGCGGCTCGGCTCGAACGATACGGGCAGGCCATATTCGGCGTTCAGCCGCTCGGTCAGCACGTCGAGCTGCAGCGCGCCGACCACCCCGACGATCGCGCTGGCGCCGTCGCGCGGCAGGAACACCTGGACGACCCCCTCTTCGGCCATTTGCTGCAGCGCGTCGCGCAGCTTCTTGGCTTTCATCGCGTCGGCGAGCTTGACTCTTCGCAGAATTTCCGGTGCGAAGCTCGGCACGCCGCGAAACACGATGTCCTCGCCCTCGCTCAGCGTGTCGCCGATGCGCAGCAGGCCGTGATTGGGAATGCCCACGACATCGCCGGCGAACGCCTCCTCGGCAAGCGAGCGGTCCTGCGCGAAAAAGAACTGCGGCGCGGACAAAGTGATCCATTTGCCGGTGCGCACCAGTTTGGCCCGCATGCCGCGCGACAATTTGCCCGAGCACACGCGCATGAAGGCGATGCGGTCGCGGTGGTTGGGGTCCATGTTCGCCTGGATCTTGAATACGAAGCCGGTCAATTTCGGCTCGCCGGCGGCGACGACGCGCCCGGCGGCTTCCTGCGCGCGCGGCGGGGGCGCGAACTCGACCATCGCGTCGATGAGATCGCGCACGCCGAAGTCGCGCAAGGCGCTGCCGAACAGCACGGGCGTCAGATGGCCTTCGAGAAACGCCTGTTTGTCGAACGGCCGGCAGCCTTCCACCGCCAGCGTCAGCTCCTCGATCGCCGCCGCGCGCTCGTGCTCGGGCAACAGCGCGGCGACGGTGGGATCGCCGGGCCCCGAGACGGCGACGTCGGCGCTGTCCTTCTGCAGCCCGCGAAGCGTCCGGCGCCGGATGTCGTAGGCGCCGGCGAGCGTGCGCGCGCGCCCGATCGTCCAGGTCAGCGGCGCCGTGTCGAGGGCGAGC
>Ga0187890_10001536_pt1 | contig 16441 bp, 13 predicted proteins | sample June2016WEW_21_1_FD_133005 | JGI IMG/M metagenome (GOLD analysis project Ga0187890, IMG submission 133005) | Peatland microbial communities from SPRUCE experiment site at the Marcell Experimental Forest, Minnesota, USA - June2016WEW_21_10 | ecosystem: Environmental > Terrestrial > Soil >... | reverse complement strand
GAAGCCCGCAGCAAGCTGGTGTTCATGATCGAGGCGGTTTTCGACCCGAAGACGGCGGCAAACCTTCATCCAGGCCAACCGGTGGATGTAGAGTTCGGTTTGTGATCCATGACCGACGATCTTGTCATCGATGTTACCGGAATGACCAAACGGTTTGACAACCGCGCAGTCGTAGACAATGTGGACCTTCAAGTCCGCACGGGCGAAGTCTGCGGCTTTCTCGGTCCCAACGGCAGCGGGAAGACCACATTCATTCGCATGCTTTGCGGGCTGCTCCGGCCGGATGCGGGTCGCGGCACATGCCTCGGCTATGACGTTATTACTGAAAGTGAAGCGATCAAAAGCCGTGTCGGCTACATGACCCAGCAGTTCAGCCTGTACGAAGACCTGACGATTTCGGAAAACCTTGATTTCGTTGCCCGCATGTATTCCGTGAAAGACCGGCGCAAAGCAGTGAGCGATAGCATTTATCGGCTCGGGCTCGATGGGCGGAGGCGCCAGCTTGTAGGAGAGCTTTCCGGGGGATGGAAACAGCGCCTGGCCCTGGCGGCATGTTTGATCCACCAGCCAAAACTGCTTTTGCTCGATGAGCCTACAGCGGGCGTGGACCCACAAGCGCGTCGCGAATTCTGGGAACAAATCCATCAGCTTGCCGGCCAGGGGCTAACCTTTTTGATCTCTACGCACTACATGGATGAGGCCGAGCGCTGCCACCGGCTGGCTTATATTCTAAGTGGCATTCTGCTGGCCCATGGCACTGTGGCCGAAATCATTGCAGGGACGAATTTGACGACCTGGGCGGCCATCGGACCCAATTTGCTGGAACTGGCAGAGGTGCTCCGCAATAAACCGGGGGTGGAGCAGGCTGTTGCCTTCGGCAGCCTTCTCCACGTTAGCGGGACCGATGCTGCGGCACTCCAGGAAACAATCGCCCCGTTTCATACCTGGCAATATGAATGGCGCAGGATCACCCCGGGTATGGAGGACGTTTTCGTTCACCTCATGAAAAAATCGGAGGGTAAGGTTTTGCCATGACCTTTCTTGCCCCAAGAAAAAGGCCCGCATTTTCTCTGGCCCGCTTTTGGGCTGTGGTGTTTAAGGAATTCGTCCAGATGCGCCGCGACCGGCTGACTTTCGGCATGATGGTCGGTATCCCGCTGCTTCAGATCGTCCTCTTTGGCTATGCCATCAATGTGGACCCCAAGCACCTGTCTGCAGCCGTGCTCCTGGCTGACAACGGCCCGCAGGGCCGCACTTTGCTGCATGCGATCCAAAACTGCTCTTATCTTGATTTCGTACGTGAGCTGAAGTCTGAAAACGAAGCCAACGAGGTGCTCAAGCGCGGCGAGGTTCAGTTTGTCATCGATATCCCCGAGAATTTCACACGCGATCTGCTCCGTGGCGACAGGCCCGCTATCCTCGTCGAAGCGGATGCCACCGACCCGGCAGCTACCAGCAACGCCATAGGCTCCTTGCGCATTCTGCTGACCACCGCTTTGCAAAATGATCTCAAAGGTCCATCCGCATTTCTCGCCGGTGCAGATGGCCCTGTGGATCTTCGCATCCACGCCTGTTATAACCCTGAAGCCATTACGCAATATAACATCGTACCGGGTCTGATGGGGGTCGTGCTTCAGATGACGATGACCGTGGTAACCGGGTTGGCAATTACCCGCGAACGGGAACGGGGCACCATGGAAACTCTGCTCTCCATGCCCACGCGTCCGATCGAGGTCATGACAGGGAAAATCATTCCTTACATTTTGGTGGGCTACATCCAGGTGTTGCTTATCCTGTCCGCCGCTTATTTTCTTTTTCGCGTGCCAATGGCAGGCGATCTCTGGTTGTTGTTCGCAGTTGCTCTGGTATTCATCATCGCCTCCCTGGCTGTGGGCATCACTTTTTCCACTGTGGCAAAAAACCAGCTCCAGGCCGTGCAGATGGGTTACTTTTTCTTTTTGCCCTCGCTGTTGCTTTCAGGGTTCATGTTTCCCTTCCGCGGGATGCCGTATTGGGCACAGATGGTCGGCGAATTATTTCCACTGACTCATTTTCTCCGCATCGCCCGGGGTATCCTGCTAAAAGGCAACGGGGTGCAGGACATAATCCCGCAGCTCTGGCAAATCGTGCTCTTCATCGCCGTCGCAATGACGATCGCCGTAAAGCGATACCGGCGGACGCTTGACTGATATACTTGGAATCGCCCACATCTCCACGTTCCGCGAGGTATCCGGTATCCGGGACGTCCTAATGTAAATTGCCTGCTTGAACAAATTGTGGTTTGGTTCTCTTTACAAATGGAACTCCAATAAGCATATTTTGGAATAGATTTTTTGCCCTGACGACGCCATAAATTTGCAGCCTCGTTTGAAGGAACGGTCCGAATGGAAAAAAAGTTACTCGAATTAGCGGTCGAAATCGTTCATGCTCAGGCTTCCATGAGCAAAATGACACCCGAGGACATCGAGCAGGCGTTGGTAAGAGTCTATAACGCGCTTCACAAAATGAGACTTGCCGAAGAGCAGGGGCGATCTATCCTGCAGGCAGAGCCGGGATTTCAGGCTTCCGGCATACCGGTTGCCGCAGATCCGCTTTCTTCCATTCAGGAAGACAAAGTTACCTGTATGGAATGCAAGGCTGAGCTCCGACAGCTCACGGCAAACCATCTACGCATCCATCACCTCACTCCCAGGGAATACAAGAAGAAGTGGGGATTCCCGCTCAAACAGCCCCTTTCCGCAAAAATGCTGACCAAACTCCGCAGCCGGTCAGCCAAGAAACGCGGCCTGCCCGAAAATCTTAGAATCTACCTTGACCGGAAACGGGAAAACAAAACGGCATCAAGCCGCGAATTGCCGACCTCCGGACCAACTCACGGGAAGAGATCGTTCCACGGCACTTTTTGAAAAGCGACTAAGATTTCCTGCAGTCCCGGGCAAACCGGCAGTATGCAGCGCGGGTTTTCAAGGTAATTAAACGTCATCACCTGACCGCTTGGAGACAGCACGACCTCTGACACCGCAGGACAGGGGACTCGAAGGGTTTCGTACACCAGTAATGTACTCAAAAATACTTTACAAACGGGATTTTCGCACCTTCCCGCGATTCGCGGGACCACCAGGACTTTTCGAACGAAGATTTGATTTTGGCCGGCGCTCAACTCATAGGTGGTCCTTCACCCGGTTGATCCCGACGTTGAGCGCCGACTCAAAACTAAGAACTAAAAACCAAAAACTGAAAACTCTTCAGGCCGCCGTCCGAAACTGTTTTTCCTCCGTGGAGCCCTTTAGAGCGCCGGTGGAGAACTCTTCGCCACTGATCGCCTGCGCCACAGCGTCAAAGTAGCCCGTCCCGACAAAGGATTGATGTTTGACGGCCTTGTACCCTAGCTTTTCCCATTCGAACTCATTATCCTGAAATTGCGAATAAGCTGTCATCCCTTTCTCGCTGAAATCCCTGGCCAGCTCATACATCCCGAGATTAAGCGAGTGAAAACCGGCAAGCGTTACGAACTGAAACCTGTACCCGTAGGAAGCGAGCTTATTTTGGAACTCGGCTATGGCTGATTTATCCAGCTTCGCGCTCCAGTTGAATGAAGGTGAAAGGTTATAAGCCAGCAGCTTGCCCGGATATGAGGCATGTACCGCTTCGGCAAACCTTCCGGCCTCTGCGAGGTCGGGTTCCGATGCTTCGCACCAGAGCATGTCCGCATAAGGAGCGTAGGCTAACGCCCGCTCTATGGCCGGTTCGATTCCGTTTCTGACGGTGTAAAAACCTTCAGCCGTTCTTTTACCGGTTATGAAAGCGCGATCTCTTTCATCTATGTCATTGGCGAGCAGTGTCGCGGAATTGGCATCCGTTCGGCCGATGAGTATAGTCGGGACGCCGCAGATATCGGCGGCAAGTCTTGCGGCTATAAGCTTCTTTACTGCCTCGGAGCTCGGTATTATTACTTTGCCTCCCAGGTGCCCGCACTTTTTGGCCGATGCAAGTTGATCTTCAAGATGAACCGCCGCCGCGCCAGCCTCGATCATTGCCTTCATCAGCTCGAATGAGTTCAAAATCCCCCCGAACCCGGCTTCTGCGTCGGCAACGACAGGCGCAAACCAGTACGGCCCTTTCCTGCCTTCCATATGGTCGATCTGGTCGGCCCTCATGAACGCATTATTGATTCTTCGCACCAGATTGGGAACGCTGTCTACGGGATAAAGGCTTTGATCGGGATAAGTATGGCCTATGCTGTTGTTATCGGCGGCAACCTGCCATCCGCTTACATATATGGCTTTCAAGCCAGCCTGGACCTGCTGTACGGCCTGCGCGCCGGTCAAAGCGCCCAGGGCCGCAGTGAAAGGCCCTTCATGGAGCAGTTCCCAAAGCCGGCGGGCGCCTTCATTTGCCAGGGTGTATTCGATTCGGATAGAGCCCCGCAGCCTCACTACATCCTCGGCCGTATAAGGGCGCTCTATGCCCTTCCAACGCTCATATTCGTTCCACTGCGGAATGGATTTTCGATTTTGATCATCAGTAATCATTTCTTTATAACCTCCTGAGCGCATACTCATGTGCAATTACTTTTCTGTCCGATCTGCCATCCTCAAATTTTTAAACGCTGCCGTGAATCCTATAATATTTCTTAGGCCATAAACATTCATGGGCAGGAAGTTATGATCGACGGCCCCGCTTGGCAAGTGGGTTTTATGGACGGCGCAGGGCCGATTGATCTAATGTTTGAAACTTTCATCATAAAGGTTTCACTCTCTTGACCGTAAGTTCACAGCAATTAGAGTATAGCTACGTTTCCTAAATTCACGCTAATGGAAGGGGGATCGAAATGAATCTCGATGATATCCAGCGATGCATCAGAGCATTCTGCCATGCCTGCGATGGAAGCGGCTACGACTCCTTCGAGGACCGACAGTGCGAAACCTGCTGGGGCGCAGGTGATTTCGAGATTTGCGCAGGTTGAGGCTCTTTGTCAGGTTGAAAAAAGTGAGGTCTCATTGATAATCTTCAGAACCATGCCGGGTGTGATTTCGCGGATGCACCTCCAGTCCGGGCAGGGCTTTCTTGTGAAACAGGGCGAACAGGGAAGCTCCAATCGTGCGATCGAATGAATCTTACCGTAAGGGCCGGTTCGCTCGGGGGCCGTGGGTCCGAAGATCGCGAAAACGGGCACGTTCAGGGCCGCCGCCAGGTGCATCGGTCCTGTATCGGAGGATACCAGGAAGTATGCCCCCCGAATTATTGCGCCAAGCTCTTTAAGGCTTGTCTTTCCGGCAAGAGAGACTGCGCGTGAGTTGGATAATCGTGCGACTTCATCTCCAAGCACCGCGTCCGATCTGCCGCCAACAATAATTGAAGGAATCGGCAAAAGGGAAGCAAGACGTCCGAAATACTCGGCGGGCCACCTCTTCACCAGGGTCCCGGCCGAAGGGGCGATAACCGCGTAGTGCCGCATGCCCTTGACAATCCGGGGAACTTCGCCGAGGGGAGGAAGCGCGAATACCGGGAGGGCAGGCTCGCAGCCAAGGAATTCGGCAAACCGAAGATTTTTTTCAACGGCGTGCAGTCTGGTGTCTGTCCTTACCCTGTACTTGTAGGAAAACTTCGCCCCCTCCCGCGCGTGCTCAAAGCCTGCTCTGTCCCCGGTCCCGGTGAAAAGACCTATCGCCGCGCTCCTGAAAAGCCCCTGAAGATCGATCACCAGGTCGAATTTCTCCTTTCGCAACTCCCGCCACAGCTTTCCGATCTCCGAACAGGTGCGCGGCAGATTCCCGGGCTTTTTCCAGGAACCCTTATCTATGATCCAGAGCCTGTGAATGAGGGGATGGCCCTCCAGCAAAGCGGCAAACTCTTTCGCCACTACCCAGTGAAGCTCGGCTTCCGGGAACCGGAGGCTCAGAGCATGAAGAACCGGCAGGCCATGAATTATGTCACCAAGAGAGCTCGGCTTTATGATGAGAATCTTGCGCAAGCCTGAGGGCGTAACGCGGAAGTTTTTCATCGCTCTCGGACCCCTTTTCCAGTTGCGTGCATCAAGTTCCGCCCCCCCGCACATTACCCCCTTCTTCCGATCTCAACAAGGTCTCTACCGCGTAGAGGACATCATGTACGGAAATATCGGCCATACACCGGTGGTCGGTCGGACATTGCCTCTTGAGGCAGGGGGCGCACTCGGTTTCCTTGCACACCAATGAGAATCGGGAGCTTAAAGGAGACGTGGTGCAATGGTCTGTCGGGCCGAATAACCCGACTATCGGGCGGCCGAAGGCCGCAGCCACGTGCATCGGGCCTGAATCATTAGTGATTACGAGCTGTACGGAAGCGAGAAGCGCCATCAACTGCCGCACGGAAGTCCTGCCGATCAGGTTCAGGGGCTTAGAACGCATCCGGGACTCAATTTCAGAGCCGATCGCGGCCTCCCCCGGCCCACCCACGAGCACCGATTCATATCCAAAGTCAGAGGCAAGAGCGTCCGCAACCTGTCCGAACCTTTCCGGATACCATCTTTTTGCAGAACCGTACGTAGCTCCCGGATTTATCGCGGCCCATTTTCCCGGACCCAGGACGCTGTCGGCCCAGCTCTTTTCTTCATCAGTACACTGGAGGCAAACCTCTTGCCCGGCGGCTGGAATCCCCAACTCGGCGAGCATATTCAGGTAATATTGAGTATGATGCAGCCTGCGCGCCTCTTTTGTTACCCGAATCGCATGGGTAAGGAGTATTCCGCGCCCGTCCGTACCATACCCGGCCCGCATTTTTATCCGGGCCAGCCTAACCATTATCGCAGCTTCAATGGCGTTCTGAAAAAGGATGGCCAGGTCGAATCGCTCCCCTGCAAGCAAACGGCAAAACTTCCAAAGACCCCCGGTCCCCCTGTGCCGGCCTCTTTTGTCGTAGACGATTACGCGGTCGCAGAAAGGATGCGGGCTCATGAGTTCAGAAACAACGGGATTAGCGGCCAGTACGATCTCCGATGATGGAAAAGCCGTCCTGAGCGAGCCCAGGGCCGGGGTGGTCATAACGGCGTCCCCGATCCAGTTTGTGGATCGGACCAGTATTTTCCGGATACGGCCTGTATCGAACTTCCGCATTATATTCCAGCCCTTGCGCAAACCGCTGTATTAATCCATCCTTCTTCAAAGCAATTTTCCATATCATAACCCTGGCAAAACTTCTTGAAAAATACTCATTTGCCGATAAGCCCAATGAGATAAATTAGTTCTCAACTCCGCCCTTTTATGATGAAATCGAAATTCGAGGTACCGCACTGGATTATGAGATAACTTCGAGGCTATGGTTAATCAAAAACAGGCATACCTTTATGCTCTATCGGCAGTCTTATTGTGGTCTACCGTGGCATCGGCGTTCAAGCTGGCCTTGCGATACCTGGATAACGTTGAACTTCTTGTTTTTTCCGAGGCTTTTTCGGTCGTAATTTTGGCAGTTGTCCTCATTTCCAGCCGGGGATTCGGACAGGTCTTCCAGTGCACGCTGAAAGAGTATCTTCGCTCATTTTTGCTCGGTATCCTAAACCCGTTCCTATATTACCTGATCCTTTTCAGGGCCTATGAGCTTCTTCCGGCCCAGGAGGCTCAACCGCTAAACTACACTTGGGCCATTACTATTGCGCTGCTCTCTGTTCCTCTCCTGGGACAAAGGATCGGGGCTACGGATTTTGCAGGCCTGCTTCTGAGCTATTGCGGCGTTCTTATCATTTCTACTCGAGGCGAGCTACTGAGTTTTCAAATTCCGGAGCCTACCGGGGTTGCGTTGGCTCTTTGCAGCACTTTGGTCTGGGCGCTCTACTGGATCTACAGCACCAAGGACTCCAGGTCACCCGTCCTGTGCCTCTTTATGAGCTTTGCTTTCAGCCTGCCCCCGACCGTCCTCTATTATCTATTTTTCCATCCGGCACGCATGCCCGAGTTTCGTGGAATCCTCGGGGCCGCCTATGTCGGCACATTCGAGATGAGCATAACCTATGTGATGTGGCTCCTGGCTTTAAGGCGTTCTGAAAACACGGCCAAGGTCGCAGGCTTGATTTTCGCCTCTCCGTTTATTTCCCTGATGCTCATACATTTCTTCGTGGGAGAGCCGATACGGGGATCGACAATAGCTGGACTTGTTTTTGTGGTCGCAGGTCTTCTCGTCCAAAAGTACGGATTCCGCCTGAGATTTTGAAATCAGCGGATGCTCCCGGGGAGCAGGACGAATACAGGTATGATTGTCCGCATCAGGACTTTGCGCCGAGATAAACCGACTGGACCTCGGGATTCGAGAGCAGGGCGCCTGCCGAATCTTCCAGAACGATTCTTCCGAATTCCATACGAGAAGGCGGCGCTGCCATCGTGATACGAAATTCACCGTGGTTTTCCCAACCACACCTTGCCGGATTCCACCCGCGTTGATATTATTCCGCGATTTTGAAATCGAGCTGAACAGGAGAAACAGGATGAGGCGCACCGGCATTGCCGAGACCTGCATCGGAATTTTCATACTGGCGCTTCTGGCTGGAATAACTGCTTGGGTTTATTTTGCGCAGTCGCTGTTCGATCCGGACTTCTATAGCGTTACTCTACTGAAGGAGGGCAATGGCGCCTACCGCAAGAACTCCCTGCCCTCTCCCGGTTCTGGGCCCGTACCTGCCTTCCTTCCCGAAAACCTCACTCCGATGGGCCCCGAGGAAACTTTCGACTCCGAAACCTTATCCGACAAAATTGACGGGAAGGCGGATCTCTATCTTTCAAGCGGCTTCGTAAAGCTTCGCACAAGGCGTTTTGCCAGCAAAGCGGACCCGAAGAGCTGGCTCGAGCTCTTCATATACGAAATGGGAGACCCTACAAAGGCGTTCTCCGTCTACAGCAGTCAGAAAAGAAAAGACGCGAGGCCGGTCGACCTTGGCGTTTCCGCATACTCCACGGAGGATGCCTTCTTTTTCACAAATGGGCCTGACTATTTCGAGATAATATCAGCATCCAAAGACCTTGCCGAGGAGATGACCTCACTGGCCAAAAACCTTGTTGAAGCGGGGCCTAAATATACCGGGCAGCAAACGGAAGCTTCCCTTTTTCCGCCTGAATCCCTCGACGAGTCAAGCATATCGCTCCACATGAGCGACGTTTTCGGCTTCAGTGCGCTCGACCGCGTGTACACGGCCAGTTATAGTATGGGGGCCGCCCAGGTTACCGCGTTCCTCTCGAAGCGTGAAAGCGCCGAAGAGGCGGCCGATCTTGCCGCCACATACGGCCGGTTTCTCGTTGAGAACGGGGCGGAAGAAGCCGGTGCAATCCCTGGCGCGCCCGATTCTAAAATATACAAAGTGTTTAATGCCTATGAAGTCGTCCTGCACAGGGGCGAGTTTCTGGCCGGGACTCACGATGTCGATAACATGGAAAGCGCAACGGATGTCGCATCACGGATTTACCGCAAACTGGACGAGGCCGGGCGATGAGTAAAAGATTCAAAGATCATCCGCCCCAACCGGAAATGAACAGGCGCGATTTTATCATCCGCTCCGCGAAGGCGGGGATAACTCTGGGAACTGCGGCCGCCATAGGTTATTTCCTGTACGACCCTGTCGGTCCCGGCGCGCCGGTCGAGAAATCCTCAGTCGCCCTGCCCGACTTTTCGGTCCCTGAGGCAGGCAAAAAAATAGCGATAGCAGCCGGCGATGACAGAATAAAGACTGTCAACGCCGCCCTCAAGGCGCTTGGCGGAATCGAATGTTTCGTAAAAAAGGGCGACAGGGTCCTGATAAAGGTGAACGGGTCCTTCGCTACCCCGCCTTCCCTTTGCGCCACAACGAACCCGGAGCTTCTGGCCGAAGTCACGCGCCTGTGCTTCAGGGCGGGCGCTGCGGCGGTCGCCGTCACCGACAATCCGATCAATAATCCGGAAAGTTGTTTTGCGCTTAGCGGCATAGGGGATGCAGCCCAAAGTTCCGGAGCCGATCTGATTGTGCCCAGGGAATCGCTTTTCGCCAACATTACAGTGCCAGGTTCAAATTTTATCCGCAATTGGCCCGTTCTCTTCGGAGCTTTCCACGGGGTGACAAAGCTCCTCGGGATTGCTCCGGTTAAAGACCATCGCAGGAGCGGCGCCACGATGTCTATGAAAAACTGGTACGGGTTCATCGGAGGCAGGCGAAACATCTTCCATCAGGATATACATACGTTCATAAAAGACCTTGCGCTTATGATAAGGCCCACCCTCGTCATCCTGGACGGAACCTTCGCCATGATTTCCAATGGACCGACCGGAGGCTCGGTTTCCGATCTCAAGCAGACCAACACGATGATCGTCAGCACCGATCAGGTTGCCGCCGATGCGGCCGGGGCGGCCCTGCTGGGGAAAACGCCGGCGGATCTGCCCTACATAGCCAAAGCCGAACATGCAGGGGCGGGGACTGCGGATTTTGAAGCCCTGAGTCCTTTCCGCGTATCCACAGGGTAAGAATCTGATGAGAATTACAACTGTCAGGCGAATAACCCAGATTTTCTTTTTTGTCCTGTTTATATGGTTCTGTATTGCGAGCACCTTCGGGCAATCTTTTTGGCAATTGCGGGGCTGGCCGGTAAATTGGTTCCTCCAGCTCGATCCGCTTGTCGCCCTGGGAACGATTCTGACGACCCGCACTCTGTACTCGGGACTACTCTGGGCCATAGCCACAGTCGTGCTCACTGTCGTTCTGGGAAGATTCTTCTGCGGATGGCTGTGCCCGTTCGGCACCATGCATCATTTCATCGGTTATCTCGGCTTGAGCGGACGCTCAGTACGGGAAAAAATCGCCGCGAACCGGTATATGGGCGCACAGAGGATAAAATATTACGTTCTTCTGGTCCTGCTTTGTCCGGCTCTCGGGGCATTCGTGTTAAACATCGCAGATTCTTCAACGTTGGACCCGCTTAGCATTGCCTGTATCCTTTGCATTCTGGCAATTGCCGCTGCCGTTTCGCAAAAAGCCACCCCTGTGAGCAGACGGCCGATCACGGTATTCATCGGGCTGGCGGTATTATGGGTTGGGGCCGGTTATTTCCTGAAGCTCGATGGGGCCTTTTCTGCCTCGCTCATCACCGGACTTCTCGACCCAATTCCCCTTGTGTATCGCTCGGTAAATTTCCTGCTGCTCCCTTTTGCAGACTCTTCTTTTCACCTGATTTCCGCAGCCCAGAGACATTATGAAGGACCGTGGCTTACCGCTTTGGTCTTCTTTGGCGCCCTTATTCTCAACCTGGCGACACCTCGTTTTTATTGCCGGTTCGTATGCCCTTTGGGCGCCCTTTACGGGATTCTGGGCAGATATGCTCTGTGGCGGGTGGCAAAGAAGACCGCCGAATGCAGCCAATGCAGGCTTTGCGATTCCAGGTGCGAAGGCGCATGCGACCCGGCAGGACACATCCGAATTCCCGAGTGCGTGCTCTGCATGAACTGCCTCTACACCTGTAATGAAGACCTCATCGGCTATAACACGTTCCGATCCGCTTCAGGCGAGATCATCTCGCCCGACCTGTCCCGCCGGGGATTCATCGTGGCGGCGGTGTGCGGAATAGCCGCCGTACCGATGCTGAGAATAGATGGAAAGCTCAGCCAAAACTACGATCCCGCCCTGATTCGACCGCCGGGGTCTCTGGCCGAACCCGAGTTCCTTGACCGCTGCATCAGGTGCGGGCAATGCGCGCGCGTTTGCCCCACCAACGTTATACAACCCGATATTACGAGGGCTGGGATCGAGGGCCTCTGGACCCCGGTTCTGAACATGCGCACCGGGTCGAGCGGCTGCCAGATGAACTGTACGGCATGCAGCCATATCTGCCCAACCGCCGCCATACGACCGATTTCACTCGATGAAAAGCTTGGGCGAGGCGTTTTCAAAAAAGCCGGCCTCATGCGCATCGGCACTGCATTTGTCGACCGAAGCCGTTGCCTGCCCTGGGCCATGGACAAGCCATGTATCGTCTGCCAGGAAAACTGCCCCGTAAGCCCGAAAGCGATATTCGTAAAAGAGAGCTTCGCTACGGTGCGGGACGGCAACCTGGATGTCGCGAAAATCTCAGGCGCCTCTGTTCTGCTCTCAAAGCCGGTCCTTCAGCCGAACCGGTTCGATACGGGCGACTTCTTCGTTCTGGTTCAAAGCGGGGATATCTTTACAAGGACCCGAATCGTTTCAAATTCGGAGAACTCCATCATGCTGGAATCGCGATTTTCGCCAGAGCTTAAAACCGGCGATTCGAAAAAATTCTTGCTCCAGGTCCGTCTCCAGACCCCTCAGATAGATCCCTATCTGTGCACCGGCTGTGGTATCTGCGAGCACGAATGTCCCGTGAGCGGCTTGAGGGCGGTTCGGGTGAGTGCGGAAGGCGAATCCAGAGACAGGAAGCATTCGCTCCTGCTGAAGTAGTTTGAACTCTAATTTTGCTGGCCGCCGCCCAGCGAGCTCAGACTCATGTTCGCCTGCTGCCCAAAGAAGGCGAAGCTCTCAAAGCTTTCTTCGTCCAGTTTGCGGCCGCTCTGGTTTCTGTCCGCGCATATAACTCCTATCGCCGTTCCCTTGATGGCAACCTGCATGGCAAAAAACGGGCTGCCTCCGATTAGATTGGACAATTCCTCCGTCAGCAGCGGCTTTATAGTAAAGTCCGGTTTTTCGGTTACCCAGATCGGCTTCTTATTTCTTAGCACGTAGCCGAAAATATTCATGACCTCTAAACCTGCGCCGATCCTGAAATTTTCGATATAGCCCTGATCCATCCGTCCCAGTCCGTACTTTCCCTTGAGGTGCTGCCGGTCCGGCGTGAGCAGGGCAAAAATGACCCTGTCCATACCTATTCCGCGATAGATGCCCTCCAGAACAATCGAAAGCACCATGTTCACGTCTCCTTTGCCCGCAGTCACCAGGGTGGAAAGGTCGCGAAGGCTGCACAGTTGAATATTGGGATCGGGCTTCGGATATTCGTGTTTGATCTCCACGGCCTGCACAGGTAGGGGCAACAGTGCCTCTACGGGAAGCGGAACCAGGCGGCTGCTATTTTTCGCTCCGTAGGATTCCGTGATCTCCACGGCGGCCATGGCCGATTCATGAAGAGTTTTGATCGTCTCCTTCTCCGAAAGATGGAGGAGACCACGCGCCTCATTCATTATTTCTTTGATCGGAGGACAATCCCAACCTTTTTCCGATGCCTGCGCAACAGCGTATCCAAGTCTTACGCTCTGGACCCGGGGGTCGGTCCCGTTCCGATTTTGTAAGGCGGATTCCAGAAGGTCACTCAATTTCCATTCCTGGCTAAGTCTCAGGGTCAGCCGTTCAAGTTTGAATCCCAGGACCTCCATCTCGGCCTGGTCCTCGCGCTCGGCATCCAACATCGCACTTCCGAGCCTGTCCCCAACCTCTCCGGAAAAACACCAGAAGGCTATTTGACCGATACGGCCGAGGAGCGCGGCTATAAATACTTCCTCCGGATTGGACAGATTGAGCAGGGTGGCGATTTTTCTAGCCTGCACGGCAGCGTGGAATGCCCTGGCGACCTCGACAGCCACCTTTTCTTTGTGCAGACTCGAAAGAACAGTCTCAACCAATGCAATTGTGAGACATATCTCCTTTACCATATTGAATCCCAGCCGCATCACCGCCCGGCTCACCGTGTTGATCCGCTTCGAGCACGGATTGTAATACATGCTGTTGGCCAATTTAAGAACCTGGGTGGTGAGGCTCGGGTCCTCGAGAATCGACCAGGCCAGCTCTGAAAGCGAGCTGTTCTCCCTGCTTGCCGTTCCGGCAACACATTGAACGGTGCGGGCAAAAATGGGCATATTCTCCTTAACGAGCCGCGTTACCCAAAGATCAACTTCCTTTTCAGCCACTTTCGCACCTCCCCACCGTAAACAAAGCATTTTAAACAAGAAATCGGAAAAACCACGGCGCAACTGCACAAAAATTCAACATCCTTTCGAGATTCAAATGTTTTCATGTGGAGAATCTGCCGGACTCTGTCACTGTTGGTTTTCGATCGGGAAAATATGAATGTTAAATATGTAAGAAGCAGTTGCATTCGCGCGCAATTCGAGTTATGTTGGCATGTCACGGCTAATTATGACCTCGTTCCCCATCCCCTGCATTTGTCACAGAACTCCACCGTGCAACTCGAAGAGTGGTCCCCCTGCGCAGGGGCTTGGATTGAAACGGGCTTCGAACGGAGCACACTTAGGAGAAGAACAAAATGGATCCATTGGTGCTTACAAAGCGTGAAAAATACAACCTTGCGACCCAGTACGCAGATCTGTGCCTCACCTGCGGCACGTGTGCAGGCGGGTGCCCGGTAACGGGCGTCGACGGTCTGGATGTTCGCAAGGCTGTGCGGATGGTACTGCTGGGGATGGAACAGGAACTGATCGATTCGAGATTTCCCTGGGTCTGCACCCTTTGCGGCCGTTGCGAACATGCCTGCCCCATGGGCATCGATCTGGTGGCAATGCTTCGTTCCGCCCGCGGCAAGAGGGCAAGGGACAAGGTCCCAGGCGTCCTCCACAAGGGCGTGGCAATGTGCCTCAAGACGGGAAACAATGTTGGCATTCCCAAGGAAGACTTCCTGTTCCTGCTTGAAGATCTTGGCGCAGAACTGGCCGAAGAGCTTCCCGGCTTCGAGGTCCCTGTTGATAAGAAAGGGGCAAAATACCTCTTTACCATCAATTCCAAGGAGCCTTTTGGAGAACCTGAGGACATGATGTACTGGTGGCGAATTCTTTACGCTGCCAAAGAGTCATGGACCACTACTTCCGAAAACTGGGAAGGGGTAAACTGGGGCCTTTTCACAGGTGACGACGAATCGATGAAAGAGGTCGCCGGGCGGATTGTTAAGAACTACAAGGAACTGGAATGCGAGTACCTTGTCTTGCCCGAGTGAGGGCACGCATACTTCGCGACTAGGCTTAGTCTGCGCAAATGGTTTGCCAACGAAAACATCAAGTTTCTCTCGGTTCACGATCTTTTGAAAAAATACATCGCAGAGGGGCGCATCAAGTTAGATAAATCGGTGCACACTCAGCTTACCACCTACCACGATCCGTGTAATTACGGCCGAAAAAGTGAACGCACTTTCGGCCAGGCATATTACGACGAACCCAGGTGGATTACGCAGCAGTGCTGCGAGAACTTCGTGGAAATGTATCCCAACCGAGCCAACAACTTCTGCTGCGGCGCGGGCGGCGGCGCGTGGGCTGCGCCCTATGTGGAGGAGAGAATCTTCTATGGCCGCGTGAAAGCCAAGCAGATAAAGGACACCGGGGCCAAGCTGCTCATTGCGCCCTGCCATAACTGCCGCGATCAGATCATGAAAAGCCTCAGGAAGGAGTACGACTTCATGGATGTCGAGGTAAAGTACCTCTGGGAGCTTGTAGCCGACTCTCTGATTATTGAGCCGCGCGAGGTGGAATCCGAAGAGGAAGGATAAAGTTTTCTCACTCCGATGAAACAGCCCCAGAATCACTCTTACCTACGTGTGCACGGGGCTTTTCTATTTTAGGCAAGCAACGTCATTTAATGCGGAAAGAACTCGACGCTCCGCGAGGTCTCATTGGATACTGGAGTAATATGAGCAGAAAGCAAAATACAGTTAAAAAAGGAAAAGACCACTTTTCGCTGACTCGCGGAGAATCCCAAGAACTGCAAATGATTCTTGACCGCCTTGCTGTCCAGGACCCCGAAGGTGAGAGTTTCGAGGGCTACCTTCACTCGCTTCGTAACTCTCTTTCCGGAAGACCACTGCTGGGGGCCGTGCTCATCGACAGTCTGAGCCGCAATCCGAGCCAAACCGGCTTTCGCACCTTTCAGGCCCTCCATGAAGCCATCGATGCCTCGCCTTATAAAAGGAACCTGAGGCAGGCAGCCTACCGGTTTTCACAAAAGGGTTTCAATGCTGCCGAAAAAATCTCCGCTCCCGAAAAAGTCGTACTGATCCAGAGTGAGCACAGACAGGCTACAGCTCACCTGTTCATGGTCCAGGGGACCATGTGGATCGTTTCCGCTTTTATTCCCGAGGCGTTACAGGGAGGTTATGTTCTCATAACCGCGTTTCTTGAAGACGATTTTGCCACTTTCAACGTGCGAGTTGCCGAAAGCCGCACTCAGAAACTGTACAGGGATTATCTCCAGGAACTCTCAGTCCACGCGATCGGGGGCAGAGCTCATGAAATTCCACTCTGGCACGCAGCGCGGCTCTTCTTTGAAATGCTCGATTTTTGGACAGGCAAAGGATCGTATGCCCAACTGGAAAGGGCCCGCGATTTTCTTAAAAGGTATCATGAGCCGGACAGAAGACCATATGTCTACGACCTGATGCCCGAAATCGAATATCCCGAACGACATTTTTCCGAATTGGAAATAGAAAAATTACTGGAAACAATGGACCTTTCCTGGCTTAGATTTGGCAAAGAGGAGCTTTCACCCTAT
>Ga0187890_10001534_pt1 | contig 16471 bp, 17 predicted proteins | sample June2016WEW_21_1_FD_133005 | JGI IMG/M metagenome (GOLD analysis project Ga0187890, IMG submission 133005) | Peatland microbial communities from SPRUCE experiment site at the Marcell Experimental Forest, Minnesota, USA - June2016WEW_21_10 | ecosystem: Environmental > Terrestrial > Soil >... | reverse complement strand
CAAAGCGAAGCCGGCGGCGGCCTCCGCGGCAATCAGCTTTTGCCTGCGATTCACATCCGTCTCCGATCAAAAGAAAATGTGCTTGGTGGCGTCCACCAGGGCATGGCAGGTCACCGAGGAAAACACGCTGGACGACTTCTGAAACGCTTTGCCGTAGGCCAGGCCGGCGATGGTGGCCAAAATCATGTAACGCCAGTTCGGCAAGGGCTGGGGCCCATTATCCAGGTGCGCGCAGCCGAATATGAATGCGGAAACGAGCAACATGCGGCTGGTGAAACCGAAGCGCTGCATCAGCCAGTTCTGGATCAGCGAACGGAACAGGATCTCTTCGGGCAACGCGGTGCCCACGAAAATGACGCCGAATGTCCGGCCAATGCCGCCCACCGAGGGATGCGCAGGCGCGTGAAACGCCGGGATGAACCCGAGCAGGCGGCCGGCTACGATCAGGATGGGCGCACAGGCCAGGAATGCGGCACCGCCGTAAGCCAGATCGCGCGCGGAAGGCAGGTTGAATTTCATGCCGGGAAGCGCGCGGAAGCCGAGGAAGATCGTCAGCCCCAAGAGGATCGAGATGCCATAGGCCACGCTGTGCAGGAAGCCTTGCGCGGGCTTGGGGATGAGGTGTTGTCCGGCCGAAAACTCCAGCGGTAGCCAAAGCATCAGGATGATGACGAAATCAAGCCATGTTGGCCTGCGCGCGGGACCCTGGACAAAGGCGGCCGCCACCGGCGCGAAGGTGTACGCCAGAACAAGCAGTGCCAGCGGGACGCTGAAGGCATCGGCAGCCACTGCTAGCACGCTAAAGACCAGGGTCAGCGTAGCCGGCACAACGAACAACAGAGCGGGGCGCGCCTCCAGGCCCGAACGGACACGGTCGCGCACCATCGGAGAGAGGAAGCTCAGAATCGCGAGCAGCAGGAAGGCGAGGACAAGCGCTGAATGCGGAACCACAGATGGACACAGATTAACACAGATAAGAGCTGACTTTACCGAGCCGCGACCGTCAGGAAGCGGCTTCGGGGTCTTATCTGTGTCTATCTGTGCTTAAGCGCGCTACTTTGTGTCCGCGGTGATGCCGCCGCCGGTTGGCTTCCGGTCGGCTTTGATCTTCCGCGTGTCGATGGTCTTTTGGAAGTAGTCGTTGGCCTTGTCGATGTCCGCCTTATACATGTCGGAAGAATCTTCGAGGTCGGCCTTCTGCCGGTAGAGCAGATTCTCGTACGCCATGGCGTCATCGTACTCGGGATCGATCTGCAGGGACTTGTCGAGGTACTTGATGCCCGCGTCGACAATGGGCGCGTTCTTCGCGGCCACCTCCCCGCGCACCTTCTTGTCCTTCAGCGGGCCCGGATCTTCCGGCTTCATCCCCAGTTTGGCCCTGGCCTCCCCATCCGAAACCAACGCCTTGGTCCAGGCAATTACGCCCAGCGTATAATAGGCTTCCTTGGATTTCGGGTTGAGGGAAATCAGCTTTAGGTTCCACTCGTTGGCGTCGTCCAGCTTCTTCTCGCTGAACAGCAACGAGGCGATAGAGGCCACAGCCAGCTCGTTCTTGGGATCCCGCGCCAGGACCTCCTGAAACTGATCGTAGGCCGCCTTCGCCATCTGATTGTTCTCGGGAGAATCGGCGCCGGGAATATACTGCTGCATGTAAGCCGTCGCCAAATATAACCGGGCGGTGGCAAAGGTGGGGTCGTACTCAACGGCTTTCTTGAAGTCCTCCACCGCTATTGGATACTGCGCGCTCTTGAAGGCCTGCACGCCTTTATTCAACTGGTCGCGAGCCTTCAACTTTTCGCAACTGGTGGCGAACACCGTCATCGCGGCGATCGCCAGCACCACAACGGCTTTCCGTTTCATTACTGTCCGGCCTCCATTTGCGGCGTCATCAGCCCGACCTTATCGATCCCGGCGCCGTGCGCGATATCGATCGCCTTGGCCACATACTGAAATTCCAGGTCGGCATCGCCCTTGACGAATACCACGCGCTCGGCGCGCGTCTTGAAGATCTCTTCCAACCGCGGACCCAGGTTAGCCTCCAACGTGGACTCCTGGTTGATCATGATGGATTTGTCCTTGTTGATCACGATCACCACCGTGCGTGTGTCAGATGCCGGCGGGGTGCCCGGCGGAGGCGGTTGCGGCACCAATGCCTCCAGACCTTTCGGCGTGAGCGGCGTGATCACCATGAAAATGATGATCAACACCAGAAGCACGTCAATCATGGGCGTCATGTTGATATTGGAGATCGCGCCGCCCGATCCCCCTACTGCCATTGACATATGAATTACTCCTTTTCAGTTCGCGCCAGGAAACTCCGTCTACTGCCCGGTCGGCGCAGCCGCACCCGGCCTCTTTTGTTGCATCTGCTCGGTGAGCAGCCCGAGTTGATCGACGCCCGCCGCGCGCAGATTGTTTACCACGTCTACCACCTTCTCATACCGCGCGCGCGAGTCCGCCCTGATATAACACATCTTGTCCAACCGGCTCGATAATATGTCTTTGACCTTGCCGGGAATGTCAGCGGCGGGCATCTGGGTGGTACCAAGATAGGTCTTGCCGTCGCGCGTGACCGCTACGATAATGGCGTCGCTCTTATCCGCCGCTTGCATGGTGACTGGATTCACAGTCTTCACCATATCCACGCTGATGCCTTTCGACAACATAGGCGTGATGACCATGAAGATGATGAGCAGCACCAACATCACGTCCACCATGGGCGTGACATTGATGTCCGCTACCGGCGGCGGGGACTTCAACTTCATAATTACCGACATTGTAGAGCCTCCCATTCAGGCTGGGTCTGGGGCGTCCCGGAGAGCGCCGGGACGCCCAATTCAACTCGCCTTCAAAATCGACAGGCCGAGAGCCCGTCCCACACACTTGACAGGCTAAAGCCTGTCCCACTTACCTGACAGACCAGGAGGCCTGTCCTACCACACCACTTTTACTTGCGGGCGGCGGCCCGTTGCGACCGCTTCAGGAAGTAGTCGATCAGCTCGGAACTGGAGTTGCTCATTTCCACATCGAAGGCTTCGATCTTGCCCGTGAAGTAGTTGAACATCCAGACCGCCGGGATGGCCACGAAAAGTCCGATAGCCGTGGTCACCAGGGCCTCGGAAATACCGCCGGCCACTGCGCCCAGACCGGTGGACTTCTCGGTCGAAATCCCCTTGAACGCGTTGATGATGCCCACCACAGTTCCGAACAGTCCCACGAAGGGGGCCGTCGAACCAATGGTCGCCAAGCCGCTGATACCGCGCTTCAGCTCGGCATGTACGATGGCTTCGGCGCGCTCCAGAGCCCGCTGCGAGGCCTCAATGTCGTCGCCCGAAATCTCGGGACTCATCTGGTGAGCCTGAAACTCCTGCAGTCCGGCCACCACCACTTTGGCGAGATGGCTTTTCTTGTACCGATCGGCAATCTTAATCGCTTCGTCTAACTTGCCTTCCTTCAAGGCGCCCGCCACAGCCGGCGCGAAAGCGCGCGATTGTTTGCGCGCGGCGCTATAGGCCAACAGCCGGTCGATCATGACGCCGATGGACCAAGCCGACATGATGAACAGACCGATAACCACCAATTTGGCGGGAACGCCCATCTGTGCCCACAGAGAGCGTGGGTCCCATCCGATGGGGCCCTGCTCCTGGAGCAATAAAAACGCCCAAACCTGCGTTTGCAAAAGCATTGTCCTGTTCTCCTGCGAGTTGAATTAGTTTAACGCTACTACTGGCTCAACGTAAAAACTACTGGCTCAACGTAAAATTCACGTCGATCTGAGTTACCACTTCCACCGCCTCCCCATTGAGGAGAGTCGGCTGATAGACCCACTGTTTCACCGCTTCCATGGCGTTCTGTACCAGCAAGGGGTGGCCGCTGGCAACCGTCAGATTCTGAATGGTACCATCCTTGCCGATGATCGCGTTCAGCATCACGTGGCCCGAAATACGCGCCTGCTTGGCCAGCGGCGGATAGATCGGCTTGGGCTGGCGGATCAGCTTGGCCGCCTGCACGTTGCCGCCCACGCGGATGCGCTGCGGGGTCGCCGCTTTTTCGACCTTGACCGGAGGAGGGGGCGGAGGAGGCGCGGCCGTCGGGACCGAACCGATGATGCCGCCAATCACCCCGCCGGCCGCGCCGCCCGGTACGCCGCCGGGGACGCCGCCGACCACGCCGCCCGAAGACGGCGGAGGCAGCTCTTCCTCTTTAATCATGGCGATGTCTTTGGGAACCGCCTTGGGGGCCATCAAGCGTCCGGCGTCGAACTGGCGCGGAATGACCCGGACCACTTTGGGCGCGGCGGCCGGTGGAGGAGGCGGAGGGGGAGGCGGCGGAGGAGCTACCAGAAAGCTGGTCAACTGGCTCTTGGGCAGAGCGTCGAAATAAATCATCGGAATCAGGATCGCAATCGCGAGCACGATCATCTGAGCCAAGAACGATACCAGCACGGTCCAGGTCTTGCGAGAGCTGCGCCCGGAATCGATGAATGTTTGCTCAAACATAAAGTCCTCCTAACGTTCAGTCACAGGCTGAAGCCTGCGCTACCTATTTCACGGCTTTCGTCGAACTCTTTCTGGCCGGCTGCGGCTTGGCGGCCGCCACCGGGGTGCCCACTGGGCCGGGCGCCGTCCTTTTCCGGTCGTCCGCCCAATTGTGCCAGAACAGCACGATCGGGCTGGCTACGAAAACGGAGGAGTACGTACCGATAATAATACCTACCACCAAGGCAAAAGAAAAGCCATGCAGCACCGGCCCGCCAAACAGGAACAGCATTATGACCGTCAAGAACGTCAGGCCGGACGTCATGACGGTCCGGCTCAGCGTTTGGTTGACGCTCTTGTTGATTAGCGATTCCAGCGGCTCGCGGCGCAGCAATTTTATGTTCTCGCGGATGCGGTCGAAGATCACGATCGTGTCGTTCATGGAATACCCGACCAGCGTTAACAAAGCCGCGATCACCGTGAGCGTGATCTCCTTGTTGAACAGGGAGAACAGCCCGATGGTGATGATCGTGTCGTGGAAGCACGCCACCACCGCCGCCACGCCGTAAATCCATTCGAAGCGAAACGCTATATATACCAACATTCCACCCAGCGCGTAAAGGGTGGCCAGAACCGCCTTGGTGCGCAGTTCCCCGCCCACCTTCGGACCGACCATCTCCACCTGCAAGACTGAAAACGGCGCCAGGTAGCATTGCTGTTTGAGAACGCTAATAATAGCAGAGTTTACACCCGGTATAGCCTTTAATTGATCAAAATCTGAAATCAGGCCGGAACGCGGCGGCGTATCGCGAAAAGTACGCAGATCGGAGGCCAGGGTCTGGAGCTGCGGGTCGGAAAGCTGCACGCCCGCCTGCTGCAGCGGCACGGTGAGGCGATCCGCGATCTCAGTGGCGCCGGCGTTGTTGAAGTCCAGCTTGCCGCTCTCATCGGCTCTGAGAAAAGTGGCCTCCAGCGTATCCTGCATGGCTTTGCCGGCGGCGGCCATCTGCTGCTCGCCCATGCGCTCGGTGCCGATCACCACGGAGTTCAGGTTGCCGACGTCGGTAAACGGCTGCACGGTGACTTCACCGCTGATTCTCTTGGAGAGCGCGGCCCGGATCTTGTCCTCGGGAGGCGCGCCGTTCCACTTGACGGTCATCTGCGTGCCTTCTTTGAAGTCGATGCCGTAGCGCAGCCCGCCGTGGGCAATAATGCTGCCGATCCCCGATACGGACAGCACCAGGGAGGCGCCGATGAACGGCCACTTGTAGCGGAGGAAGTCGAAATTCGTGTTCTTAAAGATTTGCATCGGAATTACGCTATACCGGTGCTTAACATGGTTTGGACACCGGTCTTCTCAAAATTGTTCCCATTTCGTCCAACTGCACAGGCGGCCTGAGAGGCCGCCGCAGGCCGGGGGCCTGCCCACAAAACCTAAATGCTCAACTCCGCCAGTTGCCGGCGGCCGGACAACTCGTAGTCGAAGATCACCTTCGAAACAAAAACGGCCGTGAAGACATTGGCAAGCAAGCCGATCGTCAGGGTCACGGCAAAGCCCCGCACCGGCCCTTCTCCGAAAATAAACAGGAAGGCGCAGGAAACGATGGTGGTGACGTGCGTGTCCACGATGGTCCACCAGGCTTTCGAAAAGCCCGCATCCACGGCCGACACAATGGCCTTCCCTGCCCGCAACTCTTCGCGGATACGCTCGAAGATCAGTACGTTGCTGTCCACCGCCATACCGATAGTCAGGATCACCCCGGCGATGCCCGGCAACGTGAGCACGGCCTTGAAATACGACAGCGCCGCCAGCAGGATCACGGTATTCAGAAAAAGCGCCAGCACCGCGTTCACCCCGGCGCGCTTGTAATAAACCAGCATGACCACGATCACCGCCGCGAGTCCGGCCAAGCCGGCCACGATGCCCGCGTGGATGGAGTCGGCGCCCAGCGAGGGCCCCACGGTCTTCTCATATTGCTTCTGGATGGAGGCGGGCAGCGCGCCCGAGCGCAGCACCAGCGCCAGGTCGGAGGCCTCCTGCTCGCTGCCGATGTTTTCGATCTGGCCGCTATCCTCAATGCGTCCCTTGATCACTGCCACGCTGCGGATGGCATCGTCCTCCACCACCGCCAGCCGGTTTCCGATATTGGCTTCGGTGTACTTGCCGAAGCGTTTGCCGGCATCCGGGCTAAGCGAGAACTGCGCTTCCCACTTGCGGAACTCATCCTGGCCGGCGCGCGCATTGCGCAAGTCGGTGCCGCGGATCACCGGCGTCTTGGCCAAAAGATACCAACTGGCTGCCCGATCGGCCTGCCCCGGTTCCATGACCAGCCTGGTACCCAGCGGCAAGATGCCGCCCTTTTGCGCCAAGGCCGCGTCGCGGCTTTGAAAGGGGCCATCCTTGACATCGGTGATCTCCAGTTGCGCGGTTTTCTGCATGATTTCTTCCACGCGCGCCGGATCGTCCACACCCGGAAGCTCCACCAGGATTTCAAAGTCTGTGCCCGCCTGCCCGTACTGCTGGACCGTCGGCTCGGTCAGTCCAAGCTGGTTGATGCGGTTGCTGATGGTCTGCAGGGAGCGCTCCACCGTGTCGCGCTCCAACGTGACCACTTCGGAGGGCCGCATGGTCAGCTTATAGTCGGTGGAATTGAGGGGGGTGAGAACCCACTGGTTGAAGCGCTCGGAGATCAGGTTCCGGATGGCGGTGGTCTTGGTCGCCGGAACGCCCTTCACATCGATCTCAATGTTTTTGGCGTCCGCCACGGTGGCCGGATCGTTGCGTTCGATCGAGGCGTAATCGATGGTCTGCTTCTTCAGCTCGTCTTTCATCCGCTCGATGGCCCCATCGGCCTCCGTCTTGATGGCGTCCTGCACGTGGACTTGCAAGACCAAGTGGCTGCCGCCCTTGAGATCCAGCCCCAGCCGGATGTTGTGCTTTACATTCTCGATCAACCCGGCGCCCGACTTGGGAAAGCCGATGATGCCGAACACGCACACCAGGATCGTCACCACGATGACTACGGTCCTGCCCGTCACATTTTTTCGCATGAAGATTCTTGCCTTGCTCTGTTATTGTCCTGCTGTCTATTTCTTGCCTTCGCCCGTCACCAGGTTGGAAACCGCGCTGCGGGCCACCTGCAGCTTGATATTGTCGGGTTTCACCCGCAATACCAGCGTATCGTCGTCGCCGATTGAAATGATGGTCCCGACGATGCCGCCACTGGTAAGCACCGTGTTCCCGTTCTGCAACGAGGTCAACATCTTCTGCTGGTTCTTCTTCTGGCGCTGCATGGGAAGGAACAAGAGAAAGTAGAAGATTCCGAAGATCAGGAGAATGGGGAGAAAGCCCAGCAGGGAACTGCCCGAGGGCGACGTTTGGAGAATCAGATTTAGGAACACGTTGGCAAACTACTCGATTTCAACCGGCGCGGAGCGTACGGTTCGCAAATATTCAGGATATCTACCCGATAGTATAGCGTGCCTGATCTCACGCATGATGTCAAGGTAGCGCTTGACATTGTGCAACGTCGCCAGCGCGGCGTACAGGATCTCTTTAGCCTGAAACAGGTGGCGGAGATAGGCTCGGGAGAAACAGCTACAAGTATAGCACCCGCATTGTGGATCGAGCGGCCGGGCATCGTCCTTGTAGCGCGCCTGCTTGATGCGCACGGTTCCCTGGGAGGTGAACAGGCAGCCGTTGCGGGCATTGCGCGAAGGCAGCACGCAATCCATCATGTCGATGCCCCGGGCCACGTATTCGGGCAATTCTTCCGGCATGCCCACCCCCATGGCATAGCGCGGCCGGGCGCGCGGCAGAAGGCCCTCGGCGATCTCCACCATTTCCAGGCTCAAGGGGCGCGGCTCGCCCACCGAGAGCCCGCCGATGGCGTAGCCGTCCGCCCCCAGTTCCACCAACTGGCTGGCGCATTCGCGCCGCAGGTCCGCAAACATGGATCCCTGCACGATGGGAAACAGGGCGTGGCGGGTAGGCAGTTCGGCGCGGCGCTTTTCAAAATACGCGTGGGCGGTACGCGCCCACCCGACGGTGCGCTGCATGGCCGTGCGCGCGTATTCGTGGCTGACGGGATACTCGGGGCACTCGTCCAGCACCATCAGGATGTCGCTGCCAAAAGCCAGTTGCGTTTCGACAGTGGACTCGGGCGTGAACTTGTGGGTGTCGCCGTTCAGGTGGGATTGAAACACCACGCCCTCGGCGGTGATCTTGCGCAGTCCGCTGAGGCTGAACACCTGGAATCCGCCGGAATCGGTCAGGATGGCGCGCGGCCACGACATGAAACGGTGCAGCCCGCCCAGGGCGCGGATCAGGTCCGGGCCGGGCCGTAAATAAAGATGATAGGTGTTGGCCAGCAGGATGCGGACGTCCAGGTCGCCGGCCAGTTCGCGCGGCGCGAGTCCCTTCACCGTGGCTTGCGTCCCGACCGGCATGAATACGGGAGTTTCGACGATGCCGTGGGGCGTATGCAGCAAGCCGGCCCGCGCGCGGGTGACCGGGCACTCGGCCTGAATTTCGAAGGGAAATGGTTCTAGGGGCAATGGATCGAACCTTACTCCGGGCACCAGATCTTCGCGCTCATACGCCAATTCTATACGGTGCTGAAGGACGGCGTGGGACGCGGCCCGGGAGGCCGCCGCCGGCCGAGGGCCTGCCCTACGTTGCGGCAAGCGAGAGCGGGTCTGGAGACCCGCTGCAGGCGTAGACGCCCGCCCCACGGGTGCTCACTGCTTCTTTGTGATATCCTCTACCGCATGTCAAGACTACTTCTGATCACACTACTGGCCGGGCTGGCGTGCGCGCCCCTCCTGGCCCACGATATCTCCGGCAACTGGGAATTCAGCGTGGACACCGCCGCCGGCAGCGGCAGTCCCTCGTTTGTCTTCAAGCAGGCTGGCGAGAAGCTCACGGGCACCTACACCGGGTTGTTTGGCAAGGCCGATTTGACTGGCACGGTGAAAGGCGACCAGATCGATTTCAAGTTCGACTTCTCGTATTCCGGACAGAGCGGCGTGGTGCACTATTCCGGAACCATCGAGAGCGACAAGAAGATGAAGGGGAAGGTCGAAATCGGCGATATGGGCGAGGGGACCTGGACGGGCGCCAAACAGTAGGCGGGCCCTATAACAACCGGAAGTTCACTTCGACGGTGGCGGCCACGGTGACAGGCTTGCCGTCCTTGTAGCCGGGGCGGAACTTCCACTTTTCCACGGCCTCGATGGCCTTTTCGTCGAGGCCCAGGCCGAGGCTGCGCATCACTTTCAGGTTCTTCGGCTTGCCGGCGGGATCGACTTCCACGTACAAAATTACGGTGCCCTGATACTTGGCTTTGCGCGCTTCTTCGGAGTACTCCGGCTCAGGCCTGTAGAGCGGCACCGGCGCGGTCACGCCTCCGCCCACGCGGAAAACGCCGCCGCCAAAACCGCCGCCTTCGCCCGGACCGAATCCCGGGCCCTTACCCGAACCGACGCCGCCGCCGGAACCCGACCCGATGCCGCCACCGGAACCCGGACCGTTCGAGGGAGGACCAATCTTGGCCAGCGGATCGCCATACTGCGCCATGTTCACGTTTGGCATGTTCACATCCGGCGGCGCGATGATGGTTGGTTCCATCGGCAGCAACGGATGCAGATTGTTGTACACCTGCACGGGAGGCGTGAACTGGCGGGGTGCAATCTTCGGCAGCCTGCCTTTGGCGGCCGGCAGCGGAGAACGATCGCCACCACCGCCCCCTCCGCCCGATGGCTTTTGCGGGCCGGCTTTGGGCTGATACGCCGCCAGATCGACCGGAGCAATCAGGGCGGTGACGTCCTTAGCGGCCTGCTGAACGGCTTTGGTCGAAGCCAGGGTGAACAGCAGCACGATGACGGCTATATGGATTGCCAGCGAGTAGGCCCCGGACTGCTTCTTCCGTCCATAGAGGCCCCAGATGTCCTTGACCGCAACCGGCTTGGAGGTAACCTGAAGCGGCGGGAGAGGCGTTGGCTTAATCAGTTCCCGCAGGCTCTCGAACAGCGATACGAACCAAGGTGTTTCCACTTCCGGCGCCAACAGGTGGTCCAGGTGCTCGTTTGGATCGAACTGCCGCGCGTTATGGTCTTCCGGTGACGGGGTGTTCTCCATTTTCTCAGACATCGTGTCCCCAGGCGCCTCCGCTGGCGTAGAGGGCCGTTCAAAGCCTTCGACGCAACTACCGGCTTCTTCGTTACAGTTCTTGGAATCGTTACAAGTCTTGGAAACCCGAAACGGAAGCCCGCACTTTGGATTCTACCACATCCTCCCGATTCTCAAGTCCCATACCAGGGTGCGGGACACGCGACACCAAAGGTGGAGAGGCGGGAAAAACTCAAACAGAGCCGCAACTTGCGTACCCGTACTGCAGCCCGCTCGGTCAGCCACGCCGGGCGAGGGGAGCCGTGCTTCCCGGCCGCAGACAGTCTCGGGCGCCGCGGTTTTATACACTTCGTCCGCTCAGAAAACTTCCGTGTTGCTCGTTCCTATCTGCGTTCATCGGCGTTCATCGGCGGCCAATGGGGTTTTGGTTTTCGCGTTGGACCCGAAGAAGAGTACATCTGGCCGCCGATGAGGTGCTGCGATCCGGCGTCTCACTTGGCGTTGCCGGAATCTCCACTTTGCGTCGCACCCATACCAGAAGGCCCGGAGCGGTCGTATTCTCCAGCCGTTCAGGTTACGGCGCGTACAGATCCAGGTCCTGCGCCGTGTCGGTGGCTTCCGGCAGTCGCAGCGAGCGCGCGCCGGCGGCTTCCATGGCGTCGGAATCCGGCTTCTCGTATTCAAATGTGCCGAGAATGCGATACAAGCCCGGTGCCAGACCGTCGAAACGATATTGTCCGCGCAGATCGGTACGGGTAGTACGGAGTTCCGCCAGGCGTTTGCCGGCATCCTTGTCGAATGCCTCCAGGTAGACCGGTGCACCGGGCGCCGGATCGTGCCCCGGGCCGTTCACCACGCCGTGAACCGAGGCGGGGTGCGAGGAGAGCTTGATCGTAATCGCATCGAAGCCGTGCAGCACAACTTCGTTCCAGCCGTCGGCGCGGCCGGACTGCGAATCCGGTATACCGGCGCCGCCGGTCAGTTCGACCGCATAATAACCCGCCTGCGGAAGAACGGACATCTCCCAGCGTCCCGGCCCCAGCGCCGCGCGGCCGTTTTCCAGTTTCAAAACCTCGGGGCGTCCGCCGCCATCCAGATCCTTGCGGCGCGCGGTGATTTTGGCGTTCGCCGGATCCAGGCGGTTGCCCTTCTCATCCTGCATGCGAAACTCGGTTTCCCGCCAGGAATTGAGCGGAACCTGCAATTCTCTGTCGCTATCCAACGCCATCTCCTGGAAGGCCCCGAGCTTGCCGCGGCCGTAGGGATCGTCGGCCTCCGCAATAAGCTGGTAGTTTCCCGGTGCGACGTGTTCGAAGACAAACGTTTCGACAGTCTTGGTCTGCACGCGCCCGACGTCCGAGATCAGGCTCACCGTAACCGGCACCCGCGGCTGAGCGAGGACCTTCCCGCGGACGCGGAACAGCTTGCCGGGCAGCGGGCGAATGTCGATATCGTCGGCCTGCTGATCCAGATCCACATCCACCGTCATCGACTCGTCCACCGCCATGGTTTCTTTGTGAAAAGTCGGCAGCAGGCCAGAGCCATCCTCCAGTTCTTTGGCGCCGGCGCGTACATGATAAGTGCCGGGTTCCAGGCCGTGAATGCGGTAGATGCCGCGGTCGTCGGTCATGGCGCTGGCCGCCACTTGGAGGGGCCGCGTGGCGGGATACGCGATCACCTTTTGGTCGGCAATGCCGATTTCGTTCTCGTCCAGCACCGTGCCGGAAATCGCCGCGTAGCGGCGCAGGCGGATATCCAGGTAGAGCGAGCCGTCCTGCTCCACCGCCATGGGTTTGCCCGCCGATTTCCATTCTTTCTGTCCGTACTGGAAGGGCGCAAAGCCGTCGCGCGACGCGCGCAGCAGGTACATGCCAGCGCTCACCGTGAAGGCGAACTGTCCGCCGCGATTGGCCCGCACGGACCTTTGCGCGCCGCCCACGCCCTCGACCGGCCGCAGAGTCACCAGCGCGCGCGCCAGCGGGCGGCCCGTGGAACGGTCCAGCACCACCCCGCGAATTACGGCGGCATACGCGACACAACAGCAAAGCGCAGCCAGAAGCAACCTAAGCATCGATCGTGAATACCCGTTCTACCGCCCTATAATACCCGCTCTCGATTATGACGCGCAGCCGGCCTCAAGCGCGCATATGATAGATTAAATCCGTAATGATGCAGCCTTTTTCCGGCGTGATTGCGGCCGCTGTGACGCCCCACGGCAAACGCGGCGACGAGCCCGATATCGGAGCCACGCTAGAGCTGATCGATTTTCTGTGCGCAGCGGGAGTGCAGGGGATTGCCTTGCTCGGCTCGACGGGCGAGTTCGTCAATCTGAACGTCGACGACCGCGTGCGCCTGGTCTACCTGGCGGTGAAGCGCAGCCGCGTGCCGGTGCTGGCGGGAGTCTCCCACTCGACACTGGATGGCGCGCTGGCGTTGGGACGCGAGGCCAGCGCGGCGGGCGCGGCGGGACTGCTGCTGATGCCGCCCTTCTTCTTCCGATACCGGCAGCCGGAGATCCGCGAGTTTTACCTGCGGTTCCAAGCGGAGATGAGTCACGGGGCGCCCGTCTACCTGTACAATATTCCGGCGTTCACCAGCGAAATCTCGAGCGAAACCGCGGCAGAACTGCTTTCCACCGGACGCTTCGCCGGCATCAAAGACTCAAGCGGCGGTTGGGACAACTTCCAGGTCCTGAGCCGGTACAAGCAGGAGCACTCGTACACGCTGCTGGTGGGACACGACGCCATCTTCGCGCGGGCCCGCGCGTCCGGCGCCGATGGCGTGGTTTCGGGCGTGGCTTGTGCCATGCCGGAGCTGCTACTGGCACTCGACCGGGCCATCGCGCGGCATGACGACGCCGAAACCGAACAGCTCGACGCACGGCTGCATGAGTTCCTCGCACGCATCGAGCCTTTCCCTACGCCGGTGGCCATTAAGGCGGCGCTGGCCGCGCGAGGCATCAAGACCGGGCCGCCGCCAGTGCCGCTGGCGGCGGAAACGCAAGCCGCGCTGGACGAGTTCCGGGAATGGTTCCGCGCCTGGCTATAAAACTGGAGGGCGGGCTTGAGCCCGCGCGGGGCTTCAGCCCCGCCTATGATCCAATAAAGAAATGTCCCCCGAAGAGTTTCGCCGTTGCGCGCACGAGTCTGTCGATTGGATTGCCGATTACCTGTCGCATCCCGAGCGCTATCCCGTGTTGCCGCAGATGGAACCGGGGCAGCTTGCGGACGCGCTGCCGCCATCCGGCCCGGAGCTGGGCGAACCGATGGAACGTCTCCTCGAAGACTTCCAACGTCTGATCGTGCCGGCCATCACCCACTGGAACCATCCCGGATTCATGGCCTACTTCGCCAATACCGCCCCGGGGCCGGGCATCGTCGCGGAACTGTTGGCGGCTGCGCTGAATGCCAACGCCATGCTCTGGAAGACCTCGCCCGCGGCGACGGAGCTGGAGCAAGTGGTGCTCGACTGGCTCCGCCAGTGGATGGGGCTGCCCGACGGTGTCTTCGGCATCATCTACGATACGGCCTCCACCAGCAGCATGCACGCCATCGCCGCCGCGCGCGAAATGGCCGATCCGGAAGCGCGCACCCTCGGCGCCTCGCGCGGGTTCACACTCTATTGCTCCCAAGAGGCGCATTCCTCCATCGAGAAAGGCGCCATCGCCATTGGCATCGGGCAGCAGTACGTGCGCAAGATTCCGGTGGACGACGAGTTCCGCATGCGTCCCGCGGCGCTGGCCGCCGCCGTGGAGGCGGATATCGCGGCCGGTTTGCGGCCCTTCTGCGTGGTGGCCACGGTGGGCACCACTTCGACCACCAGCATCGACCCCGTGCCGGCCATCGCCGATATTGCCGCGCGCCACGGGCTGTGGCTCCACGTGGACGCCGCCTATGCCGGCTCCGCCGCCATCGTGCCGGAGTTCCGCCATATTCTGAACGGCGCCGAGCGCGCGGATTCGCTCGTCGTCAACCCGCACAAGTGGTTCTTCACGCCGTTCGACCTGAGCGCGTTCTATACGCGTCGGCCCGATATCCTGCGGCGCGCCTTCTCGCTGGTGCCCGAATACCTGCGCACCGCCCAGGACGGCCGCGCGGTGAACTACATGGACTATGGCGTGCCGTTGGGACGCCGCTTCCGCGCGCTGAAGCTCTGGTTCGTGATGCGCTATTTCGGACACGAAAAGCTGGCGGAAACGATTCGCGACCAGGTCGCCTGGGCGCACGAACTAGCCGCCGCCGTGGATGCCGATCCGCATTTCGAACGCAGCGCTCCCGCGCCCCTTTCCGTGGTCTGCTTCCGCTACAAGGGAACCGACGACGAGAATCGCCGCCTGCTGGAGACCGTGAACGCCACCGGCGAGTTCTTCCTGTCGCACACCGTGCTGCGCGGAAAGTTTACGCTGCACCTGGCGATCGGGAATATGGGCACCACCCGCGCGCACGTCATGCGGGCGTGGGAGGCTGTGCGCCGTGCGGCCGGCGAGCTTTAGCTTTAATGTGGGGCAGGCTCTCAGCCTGCGGCGGCCTCTCAGGCCGCCCCTCCCGGCGAAAGACATGGGCGATTTATGACGGTGATCGAGTTGCCCGATGAACAGGCGGCGGCGCCGAAAGCCAAACCGGACGCGGCGGACCTTACCCTGGAGGCGTGGCTTCAACAGCTCGCCGCCGACCAGGTGTGGTCTGCGAAAACATGCGGGCTGTGCTCCCTGAAATCATGGCGAGCATGCCCCAGGACGGTGCCAGCCAGCACGATCATTACATCTACGGTTGGCCCAAGAAAGAGCGCACACCGCCCTGCCGTAGAAGATGCCCAATCGGCGGGGAGGCATTCGGATGGCAATGGAGGTTTGCATAGGAGCACTGATGCAGTGCTCTTTCGGCGTGGCGCCCAGTTCGCTGGTGGTGTTGCCGGTGAATCGGACGTTCACGGATCAGGTGCCGGAGCTAACATCATGGATCACGTCCCGATGGTGAGTATTATGCCTTCGGCATGTGCTCTTCGATAACAAACCCGGCTGACACCCATGCCCTGCATACCGAATACACCGGCGCCCTGGGTTCCAGGCGCGCTACGTTGCTGTTGGGGAATCAGCCCCCGCTCGTGATTAAGTTTGTCACACCCGGCGAGTTTACCGTGGACGTGCCCTAACTCGGTGGGGCAGGCTCTCAGCCTGCGGCGGCCTCTGACGAGCCTCTACTCTTCCGCACCTTCCACGTCGCGGCCTTCACGCGCAGCGCGTTCGCGTTCTTCCTTGCGCTTGGCGCGGTCGGCGGCGCGCTTGACCAGCTCCGAGCCGACCAGCTCGATCATAGCCACCTCAGCGCCGTCGCCCTTGCGGGGTCCCAGGCGCACGATGCGGGTGTAGCCGCCGTTGCGCTGGCCGAAACGCGTAGCCAGCGTGTCGAATAGCTTCTTCACCGAAGCCGGCGTGAACAGTACCCGGGCGGCTTCGCGGCGGGCGTGCAGCGTGTCTGCCTTGCCCAGCGTGATCATGCGGTCCACCAGCGGCTTGGCCGCCTTGGCCTTGGGCACGGTGGTGATGACGCGCTCCTGCTCGATCACGTTGGTGACCAGTCCCCGCAACAGGGATTTGCGGGCGGCGCCGTCCCGCTTTAGTTTGTATCCGGCTACTCTATGTCGCATCTGGTTAACCTTGTTCTTTGGTCAAGAGGGCGGGGCTGGAAGCCCCGAGCGGGCTGAAGCCCGCCCTCCTCTATAACTGGTCGTCGTGCAGTTCTTCCTCGTCGAGCTCCGGCAGGCTCCCGGCGGGTTGCGGCGGCGGCGCTACCAGCCGGCCGTGCGGATCCACCCGCATGCCCAGCGACAGCCCCATATTCGCCAGAATTTCCTTGATCTCGTT
>Ga0187890_10001533_pt1 | contig 16476 bp, 9 predicted proteins | sample June2016WEW_21_1_FD_133005 | JGI IMG/M metagenome (GOLD analysis project Ga0187890, IMG submission 133005) | Peatland microbial communities from SPRUCE experiment site at the Marcell Experimental Forest, Minnesota, USA - June2016WEW_21_10 | ecosystem: Environmental > Terrestrial > Soil >... | reverse complement strand
GGGCCGCCTGGACCGCCGGGGCCGCCGCCGGGACCGCCCGGTTGAGATCCACTTTTTCCAATCTCAGGGCCGAAGCCGATTGTTTTCGAGAGGCGGAGGTTGAGGGTGAATTGGGACGGGCCGGTGAGATAGTTGACGGGGATCTGATCGCTGGGGCGGGTTGGGATGACATAGTGGCTGCAGGCGGCAGGCGTAGGGAACGGGCAGGAACCGACAGGATTGGTGCCGAACGCGGGCCGGACGTTGAACTGTAAGTCGTCGGCCAAGTCCTGACCCACGGTGACGTTGTAGGGCGAACCGGAGTTGAAGATCAAGAACGGACTCAAGCGAAAACCGCGGGGGAGTGCGACAGTTCCGCCGAAAAACACGCGATCGCGGATGGCAAAGGAGGCGCGGCCATAGTCCAAACTCAGGTCATTGGAATCCGAGGGAAAGTTTCCGGCTGAGGAAGCATCGCTGTTGGCATAGTTCAGAGAGTAGTAGCCGTGCAGGGAAACCTTTGATCCGGCCTGCACGTTGGCATTCACGATCAACTGGTTCTGGCGGAAGACTCCATCGGAAGAGTATTGATAGATGGGATTGTAGGAGGTTATGGGGTAGGGGTAGACCGGGGGGTCGGGCTGCGGGGCGTTGGTGACGAGCGAGAGAAGCTGGTGCACGCCCCGGGAATTCAGATAAGTGAATGTGAGGTTGGCGACCTTCGTGACCTGCCGCTCCAGGCTGACGGCGGTCTGCATGATGTAGGGAGCGCGCAAATCGGGCGCGACCTGGTAGATCGACTGTTGCGCTGACGATAAGTCAGTGGGCGGGTTGGGATAAGAAATGACCGGATTGAGCGGGGTGGGGGACACGACATACTGTTGCTGGGTCAAGCCGTTCTGACGATCGGCATTGAGAATCAGATCCTCGGCGAAGCGGTTGTAGAAGAAACCGAAGCCGCCGCGCAGCACGGTTTTCGGCGCACTCTTTCCTGCTCCGCCAATACCCCAGGCAAACCCCAGTCGTGGCGCCCAGTCGGCGTGGTCGTGGATTCCGTTCTGGGTTTCAAAGCGCAGGCCGCCGCTGAGGGTGAGGTTTGGGCGCACCTTCCAGTCATCCTGTACGTACAGTCCGGCGTCGACCATGTTGACGAGAACGGTGGCGGCGGGAGCACCAGAAGTTCCGTTGAGGAAGACGGAATACTGACTGGGGGTACCAGCGAGGTAGTTTTGAAGCGGCGTGGAAGTGCTGGTCTCCCCGAAGGTATAGGTGCCATTGAATCCAGCGGCGGACAGATTCACATCGCGAATGTCGCGGAGGCGGACGCCGAACTTGACGAAGTGCTTGCCTTCAGAAAGCGAGGTGTAATTCTGGAACTCGTAGTGATCCTGGTGATCAGTCTGGAGTCCGGAACTGGAGCCTCCGCCGACGAAGGCTCCGAGTACGTCGATGCCGACGGAACTGCTGACCGGGGTCTGATTGCTGTTGTCGCGCAGGTATTGGAAGCGCGTCTCATTGACAACCTTCGAGCCGAAAATCTGAGTATCGGAAATCTGCACGGTGTGCTCGGTGGAGTAAGAGTCGTATCCGGCTTCGGGCAGGGTTAATCCACCAATGCCGTCGTTCAACCAGGTATCGCGGTAGTACTGATAACGCGCGGTGAGCGTATTGGAGGGTGTGATGGCGTAGTCGAGGCGAGGACCGAGGTTGGTGCGAGTGCGCGGGTTGGCGACGCTCTTGCTGAGAGCGAGTGCGGGCGCGTCGACGACGGCGATCTCGTCGATATTGCGGCGCTGCACGCTGAAGAAAAACGATGCCTTCTTGTTGATTGGACCACCGACGTTGCCCTGGTAGATGACGGAATCGTAGGGCACCTGCGCGGCGTCGCCGAGGAAAGGATTCCGTGTATTGAGGCCGGAACTGTTGCCCTCGACCGAAAACTGTCCATGATATTTGTCGGTTCCGGGCTTGGTGAAGATTTCGATGCGGCCGTAGCCGAGTTTGTCGTACTCGGCGGAAAACGGATTCGAGTTAATGCGAATTTCGCGGATGGAAGATTTGGGCGGAAGCTCTCCGGCCGTGAATCCGTCAATGTAGAGCTGGCCGCCATCGGGGCCGGCGGAGGGTCCAGCGAGGGCCTGAAGATCAGCGAGCAGTTCGTCGGGATCGTCGGGCAGGGCGTCGAGATCCGCACCCTTCAACACGATTGCACTGGCGTTGTTCTGGGGGGTCACGTCAACGGTTGGCGTTTCCTCCTGGACGTTGATCTTCTGCTGTTGGATTTGAATGTCGAGAGAGATGTTGAATTGCGAGGCTTGGCCGGGTAAAACGTTGACATCATTCTGCACGAATACAGCGAAACCCTTGGCGTTGGCGGTGACCGTGTACTTGCCGGGCGGGAGATTTGCGATCTCAAAGCCGCCAGTGCGGGTGGTGGTGGCAGAGTGAGTCGGTCCGCCGGATTGCAGGACGGCGACGGTAGCATTGGCGACCACTGCGCCCGAGGGATCGACGACCTGGCCATGAAGCGACCCCGCGGCGGACTGCGCCAGGGCCGGCGTGCCGGACATCAGCAGAGCGAAGATCAATACAGCGAAGACCAATACGAAGAGAGACGTCGAATACTTCAAACGCACACCTTTCTTTCCAGGCAGATCTTTTCCAGACAAACAAGTGACATCTGAAACATTTTTGTTAGGGCGCGGAATCACCTTCTCCGCCCGAGGAGCTTAAGGACCAGGGAGAAAGCAGCGAGTATGAACGGCTCTGCGCAGCGGTCAGGAGCGGTTCAACACCCGCGAGCAAGGTAATGGCGGTGACTGAGCCGGAATCTGTTTCCTGGGTCGCGACGAGCATTACGGAATCACCTTTTTGCAGATCGGCAATCGTGCTGTTCGGCAAGCGTGCCAGCACACGTTGAAAATCAGGAGGGCCATTTGCGCCGGAAGTTCCGCCCGTGCCATGAAATTGACCATTGGCGCCCGAATGGGCTGCGGCTGCCGGCTGAGACGAATCATGAGCGCCATTGCTGGGGGCCGGATTCGCGGATGCATTTTGCGGATTCGCCGATTGATCTCCGTTGGCCGCTGCGCCAGCTTTCAACCGCGCCGCAATGCGTTGCGCCAGTTCTGGCGGAAGCTTCTTGACTTGCGAATCGGCTGAAATCCGAACTACGACCGGGGCTTTGGCGATCAGATCGTGCACGGTAACAGTGTTATGAACGGCGTCCGTCGCGGTAATGGCTCCGGCGATGTTGCGGAATGAGCCGGAGACGATCTCGTCGGCGGTGAGATCGTTTCCGTCGGGCGTGCGCGTGGAACGGGCGCGCAGCTGATCGCCGACCCGGACTTGATCGAGAGGAGCGGGCTTGGCATCGTCAAAGTTCACGGAACCCGGAGCATAGCGGCGCAGGACCGTGTCTTTGCTGACGTGAACGACGATGTTGTGATTGGCACCGGTTGCCGAGGAAATGGTGATCGTGCCGGCGGATGCGTCGACTTTGTTGACCAGTCCGCCGACGCCGCGTTTTTGCCAGTCATCGCGCTCCCGTTGCTGCTTGGCGGCCACATCGGACTGCTTGATGACGATGATTTCGAGGGCCGCGATCGTGTGTCCATCGGCGGAGGCTTGACCGCGAACTCGGACGGCGTCGCCGGGTTGCAGATCCTGTGGCTGGATGGGAGCTGCGCTCTTGAGGTCCTTCGCGCCCGGGAGAACGCGCAGAATTTTCGTCGATGCCGACAGGCTTGCGGTGATCTCGCCGGCGGATGCCGTAATCGTGATGGAATCGGGTTGCACGGTCTTGACTGTTCCGACAACCTTGGCGATCGACGTGTTTGCAGAGGCGCCGGGCTGTGATTGCGCCGCTACGGAGCAGGGGCCTGCGAGCGTCAGGGCAAGGAGGGTGAGAAGACAGCCCGGTATCGATTGATTCCACAAGGATGACATTGACTTTTACTTTAGCATCGCCGAATGCGTGGGGAATGAGGCTTTACGAAGTTTTACCTCGTTCGTGTTTCGATGGCGATAACATGCGTAATTGAGTGCATTTTTTACGAATATTTACGCCTTTTGCAGCGCGATGAGGGACTGCTGGCAACTACAGGCCGAGCTGCCCGCATCCAGTCTTTTATCCAGCATGGGGCGCTTTTCCACTGACCGTTGATTATGATTCCTGCGCTGGCGAACTGATACCGGGATGCGAAACAGTTATGATCGACATGGGAACCGAGGACATCGACAAAAATGAGCCTGGAACGTGCGAAGTTCTTGAAGTTATGTGATTGCGCGCTGGTTTGTGCGCTGACTTTTGCATTGGCGGTTGTTCCCAGTTTTGGGCAATCGCCGACGAAGGACTCGCAGCCCACGCAAGCGGGCAAGGATGCACCGCCGGATGCGGCGCAATCGGCGCCACAGGCCAAGGACTCGGTTGCGACGATTCCGGTCGATGTGAATGTGGTGACGATGCTGGCGACGGTCCATGACAAACACGGCAAGGTGGTGGGCGACCTCACGAAGGACGATTTCACGCTGATACAGGATGGAAAAACGCAGACCATCAAATATTTTTCGGAGGATGCGAACCTGCCGCTGACGCTCGGGTTGCTAATCGACACCAGTTGGAACCAGTGGGAGGTCCTGGACCAGAAGCGCAATGCCAGCCGGAGTTTTCTGGATCAGATGCTGGTGAAGGACAAAGATAAAGCGTTTGTCATCCACTTCGATCGCGAAGTGGAACTGCTGCAGGACCTGACACACAAGCGGGAGAAAGTGGAATCGGCGCTCGATCTGCTGAAAACGGGGGACCGGGAGTCGGGCGATTGGAACGATCCCAATTCGCGATCGAACGACCCCAATTCACGCTCGGATTCAGGACGGAATCATAGCAGCGGGACGCAACTTTACGATGCGATCTATCTGGCGTCGAATGAGTTGCTGAAAAAGCAGCAGGGGCGTAAAGCGGTGATTGTGCTTTCCGACGGAGTAGACCGGGGAAGCAAGACAACGCTGTTGAGTGCGATCGAGTCAGCGCAACGGTCAGACACGATCGTGTATACGATTTATTTCCTGGGGCAGAAGGAGGAACGACGCCGGGATGATAACGGAGGGACGGGACGACAGGGCGGCGGATATCCGGGTGGGGGATATCCGGGGGGCGGTGGTGGATGGCCGGGCGGTGGCGGCGGTCCGGGTGGTCAGGGACGGCGCGGAGGGCAGCGGGCTCCGGAAGAGCCAAAGGTGGATGGAAAGAAGATTCTTGAGAAGATTTCGAAGGAAACTGGCGGACGGTTTTTTGAGGCTTCGAAAAAACAGACGGCGGGCGAGGCCTACAGCGAGATTGTGGAAGAGCTGCGGACGCAGTACAGCATCGGATACACGCCGGATAAAGACGTGGCGGGGGATGGGTATCACCATTTGAAGCTGGAGGCTAAGAAGAAGGACCTGACTGTGCAGACTCGCGATGGGTATTTCGGGGACAAAGACTAGGGGACGCGCGCGGAGTGCGATTCGGGCCGCGGGAAAAGGCTTTTACCACGGAGGGCACGGAGGAACACGGGGGAAAGCTATGGTTGCGCTAATTCAACTTCCAGCGACTGGCTCAGCGCGGTCTGGCGATCGGCGGACAATTTCGCTCCGGCTGAGGTCAAGTAGAAGACGTCGATTGCCATTTGGCCTTCGGTTTCGATCAGGGCAATCTCGATATTGCAGCCGTGCTTTGAGATGACGGAGCACATGCGGTAGAGAAGGCCGGGACGGTCCTGGGTCAGAACCTGCACGAGCGTGCTGTGAGTTGAGGAGCGATCGTCGATCTCGATCTGGGTTGCGATTTTCACTTTTGTGCGGTTGGATTTTTCGGATTTCAGGCGGTCGCGCAGCATGCGGACCAAGTCGGCTTTTCCCTTCAGCACGTCGGCGATGCTTTTTTTCAGACGATCCCATTCCTGAATGTTCATCTCAAGGGTGCGAAAACGGTCGGTGAAGTAGAACGTGTCAACCACGGTGCCGGCCGCATTGGAAAACGCGTTTGCCTTGACGATGTTCATTCCCCAGGCCGCTAATGCACCGGAGACGGACGCGAAGAGGAAGGGGCGGTCGGTGGTGATCAAGGTGAGCTCGTACCAGTGGCGCAGTTGCTTCAGCTCGCAGAGGACGCCATCCTGGCCGAGGCGGGAGGCCATTTCGGTGTGGGCGAGGACATCGGTGGCTCCGTGGATGCGCAGGTAGCGCTGAGGCATCCCTTCGAGGAAAACGTTGATTTTTTTACCGGCGACGGCGGCCAAGGAGTGGATATGGGCAAGATTTGCGCGGCCGGCTCCGGTGTCCTCGATTTCATTTCCGGTATGCACGCGTTCGTCGGCGCTGCGGCTCAGGCAATTTGCGCAAGAGATGTAGAGTTGCCACAAGTTGTCGGCCTTCCACGGCGTCATGGCATCGGGGTTGACGGCTTTGATGTCGGCGTAAGTCATCAGGCAAAGCATTTTCAGGCGCTCGGGGACGCCGACTTTTTCCGAGAAGGATTTCACGTTGGCGGGATCGAAGACGTCGCGGCGCATAGCGGCGGACATTTCGAGATGACTGGCAACGAGGTAACGGACAGTGTCGCGGTCTGCGGGGTCGAGGTCGAGGCGCTGGGCGCAGCTTTCGGTGAGTTCGAGACTGGCTTCGACGTGATTGTCGCTGGGGACACCTTTGCCGGAATCGTGCAATAGCAAGCTGAGGTAAAGGAGTTCGGGCTGCTCGAGTTCGCTGAGGAGCTCGGCGAAACGGCGGTCGCCTTCGGATTTCGATTCTTTCAGGCGATGGAGATGCTCGATGGCGAGGAAGGAATGCTCGTCGACGGTGTAGCGATGGTAAAAGTCGCGAACGACGAGGGCTTCGATTGCCTTCAGCTCCGGCAAAAGAAGAGTCAGAAGGCGGAGAGCGTTCATGGCGCGCAGAGCATCGGCTGCGTGGGGCTGGACGAGGGTTTCCTGGAGGTAGAGCCAGAGTTCGCCGCCCCGGGGAGGGGTGGAAGCGAGCGACGCGAGGGCTTGTTCGACTTTGTATTCGGTGGTGGTGCTGAGGGTGAGTCCGTGCTCGGCCATGAAATGGAAAAGGCCGAGGAGCTTTTCGGGATCCTGAAGAACGGCGGGCTGTTGCAGGAAGATGAGGCCGTCGACGACGGAGAAATCATTGCTGGCAATTTTGCTGCGCCATCCCAGGAACTGGCGATACAAGGATGACCAGGCGGCGGGAATCTCCTCGAGCAGTTGATTGCAGACGCGATGGACGCCGCGTACGTGGCCGAAATAGATGCGCATCCAATCGGCGGCATTGGCAACTTCTACATGCGAATCACGAACGCCGATCTTGCGGGTGGCGGCTTCTTCCTGCGCGTCCCAGCTCAGCATGTTGTCGTCGCGGCCGTTACGGAAGTGAAGAAAACAGCGGACGGACATCTGGAAGTCGAGTGCTGCCTCGAAAGCACGGCGGGAGGAAGCCGGCAGGAGCGAATCGGGATCGGGCCAGACGCGGAGTTTTTCGATAGCCGAGATCAATGCGAGCCAGTGGGTGACGTTATAGTCACGCAATCCGCCGGGGCCGTCTTTCACGTTTGGCTCGAGATGAAAAACGGTGTTGCCGAATTTGTGATGGCGGGAGCGGGTCAGCTCGGCGAGATTCTGAATGAGGGCGTGGCATTCACGGGCAACCAGGCGAGGAACGGATTTTTCGTGCAGGCGGGCGAAAAGATCGCGATCACCGGCTAAATAGCGGGAATCCAGCAGCGCGATGGCGAATTCCAGATTGTTCGGGTCGAGGCGATCGCACTCGCTCAGACTGCGGGTTGCGGGGCTGAGTTTGAGACGGAGGTCCCAAAGCTCCTGCGAGAAGCGGCGAATGGCATCCTTGAATTCGGCCTCGGTGTCGCTGCCGGCATGCAGAAAAAGCAGATCAATGTCGGAGTGGGGGAAAAGCCAACCGCGGCCGTAACCTCCGGTGGCAACGAGGGCGAAATTCCTGGGACCCGGATTTTGAGTGGTATCGGCAGTGGCGGCGGACGCCACGATGATTTCATTCCAGAGAGTCTGGACGATGGTGTCGACCAGCGCGGCGCGGCGCGCAAGGGCGCGGCGGCCGTCACTGGTAACAGAAAATTCCTGCTGGATGGCAGCCGATTCCCTCGCGTAGAGGTCGCGCAATTCGGGATTGACGGAGGCCGCGGCGGTCATTCGCACTCTGCCATTTCTCTGTGAAAGCGCTTCGATCCCCGCTTACGGCTGGCCGTTGGCGGCTGAATGCTAAAGGACGCTGTCGCCGCGCTCGTCGTTGCGAATCCGGATGGCCTCGTCGATGCGCGAGAGAAAAATTTTGCCGTCGCCGATTTTGCCGGTACGGGCAGCCGTGCAAATTGCCTGGACGGCTTTTTCCACCCACTCATCGGCGAGCACGATTTCGAGTTTGACCTTCGGGATCAAATCGACCGAGTATTCACGGCCGCGATAGAACTCGGTATGACCCTTCTGGCGGCCGTGGCCGCGCGCCTCCAAAACGGTCATTCCTTCGACGCCAATTTCGTGCAGGGCATCCTTGACGGCATCCAGCTTTGAGACCTGAATTATCGCTTCGACCTTAGTCATCATTTTTTCGCCGTATTACAGAGCGGCATCATAACAGTAGCGGGTGGGCGGAACTTTCGGAAATCGAAACTATTTATCTTGAGGATTCGAAATACTTATATGAGCGTTGCCAATTGACGGGGGAGGGGGTTCTGGGGTTGGATGGAAGCAGCTTGGAATCCACGCCTCCTATTTTCGATCCTGACGCGCGGCGGTTTACGCGGGTCGACGCGCTGTGGCTGACGATCTGGCTGGCGTTTCTGGTCGTGCTGGCGGCGCTGCCTCCGGAACTCGAGTGGCACAAGCAAGTCATCCTGCTGGCGATCGGGATCGTGCAGTTGCTGGAGTCGCGGCTGGTGGCGCGTTTTCCGCGGCGGGGCGTATTGTATGTCATCCTGCTGAAGATTCTGCTGGCAACACTGCTGATCGATCACACGGGCAGCGAGGCCAGCATCAACAGCAGTTACTGGCCTATTTACTTCCTTCCGGTGGTTACGGCTGCTCTGTATTGCGGCACGGTGATGACGCTGCTATGGACGCTGCTGGCGTCGGCGGCGTATTGCTCGTACCTGTATCCCGCGATGCAGGAGTATGAGATCACGGGCGAGGCGATCGGGTACCTGGCGCTGCGCGTGATGTTCTTCTTTCTGGCGGCGATGGTGGTGAACCGATTTTCGCAGCAGAGCCAGCATCAAACGCAGCTCTATCGGGAACTGGCGGAACGGCTGGCGGAGACGAACCGGCGACTGGAGCAGGCACAAGCGGAAGCGAGGCGGTCGGAAAGGCTGGCTGCGCTGGGACAATTGTCGGCTGGGCTGGCGCATGAAATCCGCAATCCGCTGGGCGTGATCAAAGGTTCGGCGGAGATGCTGACGCAGAGGCTGCAAGGGTCGGACGAACTGGCGAGAGAACTGGCGGGCTATATTTCGACCGAGGTCAACCGGCTGAGCGCGCTGGTGACTGAATTTTTGGATTTTGCGCGGCCGCTGCATGCGCAACTGGAGCCAGCCAAACTGACGGCGCTCATGGATCGTGCGCTCGAAGTGGTAGCGTTCCGGTGGACGGGCAAGCCGGTGAACGTGGAACGGCATTATGAGAAAGACCTTCCGCTTGTGCCGCTCGATGAAAGTTTGTGCGAGCAGGCGTTTTTGAATCTTGTGCAGAATGCTTATGAGGCGATGGAGGAAACAGGCGGAAGATTACGCGTGTCAGCTCGACTGGCCGCGCTTCATGATGAGGACGGAGTGCAGCTAGTGCTGGCGGATACCGGACCGGGCGTTCCAGAAAAGCTGCGCGAAGAAATTTTCAATCCATTTGTGACGACGAAGAAAACGGGCGTGGGGCTGGGCCTGTCGATTGTCTCGAAAATTATGGATGGGCATAACGGGTCAATCCACGTGGAGAATGCGGCGGGGGGCGGGGCGGTGTTTACACTGTTCTTTCCGCTCAAAGAATCGGTAAAGCCGGCGGAAGGAACCGAGCTTCGCTCGGCATTGACGAGCGAGGGCGCACGTCACTCCACGAACCGATAAAACATGGCGACTATTCTAATCATCGAAGACGAAGCGAAGATGCGGCGGCTGCTGGAATTGAATCTGGGCGAGGACGGGTTCAAGACGCTTTCGGCGGGTGACGCGGAAACTGGATTGAAGCTGCTTGCTACGGAGCCTGTACATCTGGTGCTGACGGATCTGAAACTTCCGGGGATGAGCGGGCTGGAATTTCTGCAGACAGCCAAGCAGCACAGTGCGGACTTGCCGATCGTCGTGATGACCGCGTTCGGGTCGGTGGAAACAGCGGTGGAGGCGATGAAGGCGGGGGCAAGCGATTACGTGCTCAAGCCGTTTTCGCTGGCCGAAATGCGAATGGTTGTGCACAAGGAACTCGACCATTCACGGCTGCAGGAAGAAAACCGGTCGTTGCGCGAGGCGCTGGGGCAGAAATATAGCCATCCGAACATCGTGGCGCGCAGCCCGAAGATGCAGGAAGTGCTGGCGACGGTGGAACGGGTGGCACCGACGAATTCGACGGTGCTGCTGGGGGGCGAGAGCGGGGTGGGCAAAGACCTGATCGGGCGCGTGATTCATGAGAAATCGCGGCGCGCGGCGGGGCCATTCGTCAAAATCAACAGCACGGCAATCCCTGAAAACCTGCTGGAAAGCGAACTCTTCGGATATGAGAAGGGAGCGTTCACGGGAGCGGTGACGAGCAAGCCGGGCAAGTTCGAAATGGCGGACAAGGGGACTCTGTTTCTGGACGAGATCGGAGATGTGCCGGCGGCGACGCAGGTGAAATTGCTGCGCGTGCTGCAGGAGCGGGAGTTTGAGCGGCTGGGCGGGACGCGCACGGTGAAAGTCGACGTGCGATTGATCGCGGCCACGAATCGCGATCTGCGAGCGGCGCTGGAGGATGGAACGTTCCGCGAAGACCTTTATTACCGGCTGAACGTGGTGCCGATCGATATTGCGCCTCTGCGGGAGCGCAAGGAGGATGTTCCGGAGCTGGCGAATCTTTTCCTGGCGCGGTTCGCAAAAGATTCGGGACGCGAGTTGCGGGGGATTTCGGCGGCGGCGATGCAGGTGCTGGTCAGTCATTATTGGCCGGGAAATGTGCGCGAACTGCAGAACGTGATCGAACGGGCGTGTGCGCTGGCGGCAGGGCCAGAACTCAATGTGAACGACGTGCAACTGGATTTGCCGCGCAACCGCGCGGGCGCAGCCACGGATCGCTTTTTGCCTGAAGGCCTGACGCTCGATCAGTGGGAAGACGAGATGATTCGGGAGGCTTTGAAGCGCGCGAGCGGGAATAAATCGCAGGCGGCGCGATTGTTGGGGCTTTCGCGGAATGCGCTGCGGTATCGATTGTCGAAGATTGGGATTGAGGATAGCGAGGCGGAGTGACGCTGGAGTCTGCGAAGCGACTTTAACATGGGTGAGCAGCCGCGAAGCGGCGTAGGAATGCAGCCCACGGCGCAAGCCGTGGGTAGATTCCCGTCGCACGACAAAGCCCCATAGGGGCGAAAGAACCTAATCCCGGATAGACCGTTTCGCTCTTTCCCGACGCGCGCTACGGAGCCGCTCTACTTCGCTACCAAACGCGGCGCAACACGCGGTACGGGCACCCGCGGACGCCCGCTCGAAAACGCTCCATCACATTAGCCGACTTTGAAGTGTTGTTCCTGAATCCGTAAACTCCTTCGATCTCTAACCCTCCGGCACTAATTCTGATCGGCCAACAAAATAAATAAGTTAGGAACTGCATTTCGGAATTCGTAAACCCGCGAATGTTAACTTAACAATTGAGGGGGGGCTTTACAGTGCCGTCGCGGCTACTCGCTGGCCGTAATTTCATCAGTCAGAATAGGAGGCCCAGTTATGAGGAGATGGATTGGTGTGGTCGCGATGAGTATATCGCTTTTGGCGATGGCCGTACCGCCGAAGGCATTTGCAATCGGCGATGGATGCTACTTTTGTACGTGCAGCAATGGGAAGTGCACATGCGTCAAGGTCCAGTGCCCAAATTAGCGAAGCGTTAGCCAACGATCTGAGTGCCCGCATGATATCCAGGTCGTGTTATGGGTTTCGTTCGGCTCCGGTTCGGGAGAAAACCGCGACCGGGGCCGGACGTTTCACTAGTGGTCGAGTCAACATATATCCTGCTATATAGGTAGCAAGGTTGCACGTCGAGTTATCGAGATATGGCTGCACAAATGAGAGGGCTGAACATGCACAGTGACTTTGACGGCGAACCCGACAATTCTCTCGTCTTATTGCTTTGTTCGGCACTACTGATGATTATGTTGAATGGCTGCGAGGCACAACGAAAGGATAGCGAGCTGTTCTCCACGAACATGGATATGTCTTCATATGCCCAGGCGCGTCAGCATTCCAGCGGCAACCAAGAATCCACGTTCTCTTTTCCAGTATTGGAGATATACAATAAGTCTGGGACTCTTGTTTACCGCAGCGGGGAATCAGCGTCGAATGCTCAAGTCTTGAAAGACTTTCCCAACAACTTTCAAGGCTTTGAAGCTCAGGAACACGCAGCTCGTTTAGCCGAGATCGTCGAGGCAATTCCCGATTTTGAGGTTAGGAAACGAAAGATTTTGGATCAGAGGCAGCTGGTGATCCTATCCGTCACCCTCGACGGTTGTAAAGGTTGTAGCATTCAGGAAGAAGCCTTGGATGATTTCAAACAACGGATATTGCAACAACTGGCGATTGCTATTCTGGAGATCCATGTATCTCACCCCTAGTGTGAAAGCTTAGGCATAAGGCAAACGCAATTCGCATAAATCAATGTCCGTATCGATGAGTAAGCCGATTTCCAACGAACGATCCCGGCTCAAGACCGCGATTGGGCCAGTTGTCGGCGGAAGGAATTTCGTTTTCTTCTGCGTGCTCATACTGGGATTTGCCAGAGTTTCGCATGCCGGGGCTGAAGGTCGCTTTGACCGCTCCTGCGCTATATCGAGTCCTCTCAGAATGGATGTGTCGACCGATTCAGGGGATATTTCGGTGCGAGTGGGCGAACCGGGAAAGATCGAAATCCACGCCCGCATTTATGGCGCTGAATCCGCGCAGGACGAATCCGTGGAATCGCGCATCCTGTCGATTGCGGCCAGTCCGCCGATCCTGTGTAACGAAAAGGGCCGCTCTGTCAGCATCGGCCGTTTTGCCAACGCGGATGTTACACGGGGGCTTTCGATCTCATACGAGATTCTCGCTCCGGGAGACGCACAAATTCACTCGGAAACCGGCTCTGGCAACCAGACAATCGAAGGCTTTCAGGGCCCGGTCGAGTCCATTAGCGGGTCTGGCAATTTACATTTATGGCACATCGCGAGAGAAACTCAAGCAAGCACCGGTTCCGGCAATATTGACTTTCGCGATGTCCACGGAGAAGTTCGCGCCAAAGCCGGTACGGGAACAATCCAGGCTGCGGAGATTGCCGACGAGACACAGCCACAGAAGGCCGCTTTCGTCTTTCTTGAATCCCCGAAAGCGTCCGCTAAAGCAGCCAAGCCGGAGAGTGTACTGATTACCTTGAGGGCGCACATGGAGATCACAACCGGATCCGGCGACGTAGATATTGCGGATTTAGATGGCGGATTGGAAGCGACGAGCGGAAGCGGCAGTATACGCGTATCAGGAAAGCCAAGTTCCGCTTGGAAACTCGAAACTGGCACAGGCATAGTGCGCGTCCAGTTCGCTTCGGGGACAGACGTCACAATCTCTGCTCATACAAGCTCAGGGACAATTACAGCGCATCTCCCAATTGACACCCACGGAACCAGCAATCCTCGTGAACTCCACGGGAACCTAGGGAAAGGGGGAGGTGACGTTCACATCGAAACCGCGTCTGGAGACATAGAGATTGAGTGAATAAGGCTGATCGGCTGCGCCCCGATTCGCTCCGCAACCCTTTGATAAGGGCGCCGCTCCGCATAGAAAGGGTGCCAACTCGAGTATTTCTAACTTGCTCATTTATGAAGACTCTATCCTAAATCCTTATTTCTCAAAGACATGAAAGAAATCCATCTTCACAATCATTGCATCCTATTGATTTGTAAATACTTTATAGCTAAGTCCTTATTCCTCAAAGACCTGGCGTTTCACCTCCCGCCAAGTCTTTGACTTCAAAAGACCGCGCTCACGGGGGGAGGCCAGTCGGATTCCCTGGCCGAAAAGCACCACTCTGGTGGAACGCGGCCAGCGGGACGGTGTTGCGGCCCGGTTTCCCGCATCGTTTGAGTGCTCCTAATTCGTTGATACGACAATCCTTAGCTAAATACTGACGGTTCGACCGACATTGGCATGCGGGCTGCATGCATTCCGGCATACAAGTTCGTTCAGAGCCTAGGGTGGAGGAATGTATGGAAGTGAAGTTCAAATTCATAGCCGCAGTCATAGCAGGATTTCTTTTTGCGATTCCGGGAATGGTGATGGCGCAGAATCCGGACCTATCGCAAAATCCGACGCCCCAGGGTCAGGCACCGGTAAACCAAAACCAGGTGCAACCTCAGAATCAGATGCAGGCTCCGGCGCAGGATCAGATGCAGGACCAGGAACAAGATCAGGATTCGATGCAGGACCAGGGGCAGAGTCAGAGTCAGGATCAGGCGCATCCGGCTCCGAAGCTCTATGGGCCGGATGACACGCAACAGGATCAGCAGCAGCAGGATCAGAATGGCCGACCGCCGATGAGCGAGCAGCCGCCGAAACCGAGTCCGAATATTCAGGCTCCGAGCATGCAAAGACCGGGGCCGTATGGATATCCGCCGTACGGATATCCGCCCAACGGAAATCGTCCCTACGGAAATCCACGGGGAAATCCAAACAATGGCAATCAGAGCAATCAAAACGAATCCGCCGAAAATAACGGCGTGGCTCGCGTGAGCATGATTCACGGCGACGTTTCGACGCAGCGGGGCGACTCGGGCGACTGGTCGGCGGCGCAGGTCAACGCTCCGGTGGTCTCGGGCGATAAGGTTTCAACCGGCGACAAAGCGCGGGTCGAACTCCAACTGGACTATGCCAACATCCTGCGGCTTTCAGAACACACGCAAGCCAACATCACCAATCTGACGCGTTCCACAATCCAGATTCAGCTTGGCAAGGGGATGGCGAATTACACGGTTCTGGGGAAAAGCGAAGGGGACGCGGAGATCGATACGCCGAACGTCGCGATTCGGACGGAGCGGCGCAACTCCAGTTTTCGGGTGCTGGTGACAGCGGACGATCACACCGAGGTGCTGGTGCGGCGAGGTGAAGTGGAGATCACGACGCCACAGGGCGGCACGCGGGTGGGCGAGAACCAGTTCATTACGATTCAGGGCAGTGCCGACCAGGCACAATACCGCGTTGGCGAAGCGCCGGCCCGGGATGACTGGGATCAGTGGAATACGGACCGCGACCGGATGATCGACGGTTCGGCATCGCGGCGGCACACGAACGACTATTACGTTGGCTCGCAGGATCTGGACAACAACGGGACGTGGAAGAACGTTCCGGATTATGGGCAGGTGTGGCAGCCGAATGTTGGGGCGGACTGGGCTCCGTATCGGGATGGCCGCTGGGTTTGGGAACCTTATTGGGGATGGACGTGGGTATCGTACGAGCCGTGGGGCTGGGCGCCGTATCACTACGGGCGCTGGATGATGTTGGACGGAGGATGGGCGTGGTGGCCGGGTCCGGTATACGGATATCCGTATTACCGGCCGCTGTGGGCGCCGGCTTATGTTTCGTTCTTCGGCTTCGGCGGGGGATTCGGATTTGGGGTGGGATTCGGCTGGGGTTCGATTGGATGGTTCCCGATCGGCCCGTGTGACTTCTTCCATCCGTGGTGGGGAGGGTGGGGGGGACGATTTGGCTCTACCGGATTCTACGGCTACAACCGCGGTGGGTTTGGCCCGCTGCACGGTGGAAACCGCTTCTCGAACGTACGGTCTGCGATGAGCGATTCGCACTTCCGCGGGGCGAGTTCGGTGGCAGGCAATGAATTCGGCCGAAGCGGCGGACATTTCCAAGCGGTCAGCCACGCGGCGATGCAGAATGCGCACTTTGCAACCGGGAATTTACCGGTGACGCCGAGCCGCGAGAGCTTGAGCGCGAGCGGGCGTCCGGCGGCGGCTTCAACGCTGGGGAATCGTGGCGGGAGCCAGCATTTCTTCTCGACGCACGGAACCAGCACGACCAACCAACATTCGTTCGCGCGCGAGCAGGCGCAAGTCTCGAATGCAATGCGGCAGAGCGGAGTTTCGCCGATCAACGGGAATCGCAGTGCGGAGAGCCGGAGTAATGGTCCGGCGGGCGCGAACAACGAGAGCCGCAACAATACTGCTCGGACGGGAGAACAGGGCTCACGGGGATTTGGTCAATCGAGCGAGAACGGAGCACGC
>Ga0187890_10001532_pt1 | contig 16479 bp, 14 predicted proteins | sample June2016WEW_21_1_FD_133005 | JGI IMG/M metagenome (GOLD analysis project Ga0187890, IMG submission 133005) | Peatland microbial communities from SPRUCE experiment site at the Marcell Experimental Forest, Minnesota, USA - June2016WEW_21_10 | ecosystem: Environmental > Terrestrial > Soil >... | reverse complement strand
TCCTCGAGGACCTCGCCCTGGGCGATCGGCGACCAGCCTTCGACCGCGATCTGGTGCTCGGCACAGAACCGGCGCACGTCGTCCTGGGTCAGGTACGGGTGGATCTCGATCTGGTTGATGGCCGGGGGGATCTCGGCCTCCGCGTGCAGCCGCCGGATGTGATGCGGCTGGAAGTTCGACACGCCGATCGAGCGGGCCCGTCCGTCCCGGTAGAACTCCTCCAGGGTGCGCCAGGTGGACACGAAGTCCCCGTCGTACCGGGTGGGCAGCGGCCAGTGGATCAGGAAAAGGTCGAGGTAGTCGAAGCCGAGGGCGTCCAGCGACGCGTCGAACGCCTTCCGGGCGTCATCGGGGAGGTGCGCGTCGTTGTTCAGCTTGCTGGTGACGAACACGTCCGCGCGGGCGAGGCCCGACTTGGCGAAGGCCTCGCCGACCTCCTTCTCGTTGCCGTACATCTCGGCCGTGTCGATGTGCCGGTAGCCGGTCCGCAGCGCGGTGCTCACCGCCTCCGCGGTGTCCTCGGGCTTGACCTGGAACACACCGAAGCCGAACTGGGGGATGCTCCTGCCGTTGTTCAGCATGACGTCAGGTACTGGGTTCACCACGGGTTTCTCCTCCGGGGATGTCTGATCGCTCGCTCCCGATACCGTTCCTCCCTGCCCGCTGGCCGGCGCTTCATCCCTCCAACGGTCCGTTCGGAGACTGACGTGCGGATACTGGTTCCTGTGCCTGCTGATGCCGTGTCCGCCAATCCCCCGCCCGGCCCCGTGACCGCGCTGCGTGAAATCGCCTTCCAGCTCGAACGGGCCGGGGCGCCCACCTACCGCGTCCGGGCCTTCCGGCGGGCCGCGCAGGTAGTGGGCGACCTGCCCGCGGGGGAGCTGGAGCGCCGGCTGGGCGACGGCACGCTGCGCGCGCTGACCGGGATCGGTGAGGCCACGGCCGGGGTCATCACCCAGGCGGCGGCAGGGCAGCAGCCGGACTACCTGGCCCGGCTGCTGCAGGAGCAGGGTGGCCCGCTCGCCGCCTCGGCCATGCGCGCGGCGCTGCGCGGCGACTGCCACACCCACTCGGACTGGTCCGACGGCGGCAGCCCGCCGGGCGAGATGGCTGAGGCAGCCCGGGCGCTGGGCCACGAATGGATCGCGCTGACCGACCACTCGCCCCGGCTCACCGTGGCCAACGGCCTGTCCGCCGAGCGCCTGGAGGAGCAGCTCGCCCTGGTCAGCCCGCTCAACTCCGGACTGGCCCCGTTCCGGATCCTGACCGGCATCGAGGTCGACATCCTCGACGACGGCTCGCTGGACCAGCGGGAGGACCTGCTCGCCCGGCTCGACGTGGTGGTGGCCAGCGTGCACTCCAAGCTGCGGATGCCCGCCGGCCCGATGACCGAGCGGATGGTGACCGCGGTCCGCAACCCGCACGTCGACGTGCTCGGCCACTGCACGGGCCGGCTGCTGACCGGGCGGGGCGGGCGGGGGCGCCCGGAATCGGAGTTCGATCCGGAGGCCGTGTTCGGTGCCTGCCGCGAGCACGGTGTCGCGGTCGAGATCAACTGCCGGCCGGAACGCCGCGACCCGCCCGGCCGGCTCCTGAGGCTGGCGGCCGAGGCGGGCTGCCTGTTCTCCATCGACACCGACGCTCACGCACCCGGCCAGCTCGACTGGCTGGAGAACGGCTGCGTGCGAGCGGAGCGCTACGGCATCACGCCGGACCGGGTGGTCAATACCCGCTCCGCCAGCGAAGTCGCCGGCCGGCGCCCTTGAAGGCATATAACGCCGGCGCGTGCATCACTCGCGCCAGGCCGGACGCCGGCCGCGCCGGGGACTGAACCGGGGCTGAACCGGGGGTCGGCTGGGTCTTGCCACTGATAGTTCAACGATATATAACGTTGGTATGGCAGAGCGTGCGATGCAGGAGGCGACCTTCCTGATCCTGACCGCACTGGCCGATGGCAGCCAGCACGGGTACGGGATCATCACGGAGGTCGGGCAGATCTCGGACGGCCGGGTGCGGCTGCGGGCCGGGACCTTGTACACGGCTCTGGACCGGCTGCGGTCCGATGAGCTCATCGGGATGGACCGGGAAGAGATCGTGGACGGCCGGCTGCGCCGTTACTACCGGCTCACCCCTGAAGGCGGGAGGCGGCTGGCCGCCGAGGCGGCCCGGCTGCACGCCAACGCCACGGCCGCGCTGACGCGGCTGCGCCCGGCAGGAGGACTGGTCACATGAACGAGACGACAAGCCTGGAGCGGGGGTACCGGCGGGTGCTGGCGTGCTACCCGAAGGCGTTCCGGAAGGAAAGCGGGGAGGAGATCCTCGCCGTGCTGCTGGACACCGCCGCAGAGGGCCAGCGGCGGGTCGGGCTGTCCGAGTGCGCAGCCCTGATCAGGGGCGGGCTGCGGATGCGGCTGCGCCCAGCGGCGCGGCCGCCGCGCACCGTGCGGGGCGCGGCCCGGCTGATGTGCGCCGGAGCGGTGGCGGAACTGGCCGCGGTGATCACCATGCTGGTGACCGCGGCCAGCGTGAAGGCGGCCCTGGCGAAGGATCCGAGTCTCACCGCGGCGCAATGGCACACGGTGACCAGCCTGCTGACCTTCAAGGAGGTCAGCGGGGCGATAGCCGTCGGCTTGTGGCTGTTCCTGGCCTGGGCGATCAGCCAGCGGCGTGATGTCGCCCGGCTCGCCTTCACAGGCTTCTTCGCCCTCATCACGCTGAGCATGCTCATAGTGCTGGCCCAGCACGGCGCGGTCTACGCCCCGGCCGACGTGATTGCGGGTGCCACGGTCTGGGTGATCACCCTGGCCACGATGGTCCTCCTCTTCACCAGGCAGTCCAATGCCTTCTACCGCCGGGCCGGCCACCCAGCGGCAGCTCACCCGGCCAGGTAACCAGGCCCGGTACCGCCAGCAACCTGTCCGCCTCATCGGGTGGCTCGTACCCTGTCCCGCATGAACGTTCTCTTCATCGCGAGCATGTCGGTCGTCACCGCTGACCCGCCGCAGAGCCGCAAGCTGTTCGTTGACGCCCTCGGCCTGCCGCTGGAGAAGTACGACGCCGATGAGTACTACTCCAGTGAGAGGATTCCCGGCTCCAGGCACTTCGGCGTGTGGCCGCTCTCACAGGCGGCCGAGGCGTGTTTCGGCACGCCGGCGTGGCCCGCCGGCCGGGTGGTCCCCCAGGCATCAATCGAGTTCGAGGTCGAGGACGCAGAAGCTGTCGCCGCCGCTGGCAGGGAGCTTCAGCATGCAGGCTTCGAGCTGCTGCATCCGGCGCGCACCGAGCCGTGGGGACAGACGGTGACCCGGCTTCTCACTGAGGACGGGATGATCGTCGGCATCTCCTACGCGCCCTCGCTCCACGACGAAAAGCGTGCTTAGGCGCCGCTGAGGCGCGCGGGGCGCAGCCGCCGCTCTGCATCACGGGGCTAGAGCGATCACGGTCATCCCGGCGGCGGACGGCGGGCCGTCCATGGCCGCCAGAGCGGCGCCGGCCTGTTCCAGGCTGATCACGTCGCCGATGACCATCCCGGGGCGGAGCGTGCCGTCCGCGACCTGCGCCAGCATGGCCGGGTAGTCCCGGGCCGCCATGCCGTGCGAGCCGTAGATCTCCAGCTCCCGGGCGACGACCAGGTCCATCGGGACCGGCGGCGCGGCGGCCGCGCCGAGGAGCAGGCCGACCTGGACGTGCCGCCCCCGGCGCCGCAGGCTCCGCACCGAACTAGCCAGCGTCCCAGCCGAGCCGAGCGCGTCGAGGGACACCTGCGCCCCGCCCCCCGTCACGTCGCGGATGACCGGGGCTGGATCGGTGTTCGTTGCGGAAAGAATTGTGTGCTCGGCGCCCAGGTCGCGGGCCCGGTCGAGAGCCGGGCCGGCCACGTCCACCGCGATCACCCGGGCGCCGAGGGCCACGCCGATGTGCACGGCCGACAGCCCGACCCCGCCGCAACCGTGCACCGCGAGCCACTCCCCCCGGTGCAGCCGGGCGTGGCCGGTGAGGGCCCGGTAGGCGGTGGCGAACCGGCAGCCCAGGCTGGCCGCGGTGACGTCGTCCACCGCGTCCGGCACCGCCACCAGGTTCGTGTCCGCGGCGTGGATGGCCACCCGCTCGGCGAACGACCCGGGGCCGGTGAACCCCGGCTGGGTCTGGTCCGGGCAGACCTGCGCCTCGCCCGCCCGGCAGTACTCACACCGGCCGCAGCCGCAGGCGAACGGCACCGTGACCCGGTCGCCGGGCCGCCAGCGGGTCACGGCCGGGCCGGCCTGGGCGATCGTCCCGGCCAGTTCGTGCCCGGGGATGTGCGGGAGCGCGACCGGGTCGTGCCCCTTCCAGGCGTGCCAGTCCGACCGGCACACCCCGGTCGCGCCGACGCTGATGACCACGCCATCCTCCGGGCAGGCCGGCTCGGCGACGTCGGCCACCTCCGGCATGACGCCGTAGTCCGGATAACTAACGGCCCGCATGCGCTGCCTCCCGGCTCCTCATCTCCCAGTGCCTGAATGTAACTGCCTTGCACTCCTGACTTTTGCCTGACATGCACTGCGGGCGGGTGCCGTCGTGCCCGGTCAGGCCCGCCCGCCCAGTCGGCCGCTCCTCCCGGGCGTACTCGCACCATCAGCAGCATGGGTCACATCGATCATGGCCAGCGCCCACGTTTCCCGCGGACGGTGCGCCTTTCCGGGGTTTTTTGCCCGATCCGGCGCACGGTCCGCGGGAAACGTGGGCGGGAGGGTCAGTGCGACTGGGACAGGCGGGCGGCGGAACCCGCGGGGAGCGCGCGGATCAGCCGGCCGGGCTGATCAGGATGACTTCGAGGGTGCGAGGGCCGTGCACGCCTTCGACCCGGTCGAGTTCGATATCGCTGGTGGCGGACGGGCCGCTGATCCAGGTCAGCGGGCGGTCCGGGCGCAGCCGGGCCACGGCCTCGGGGACGAGCGCGACCACCTGCTCCGCGTCGATCAGGCACAGGTGATAGTCGGGAATGAGGCTGAGCGCGCGGCGGCCCTGGCCGGGACCGGCGTCGAGGACGATGGTGCCGGTCTCGGCGACGGCGACCGCGGCGCGGGTGATGACGCCGTCCATCTGATCGAGTTCCTGGGCGGACAGGCCGCCGTCGGTGATGAGCTCGACGCCGTCGAGGGTGCCCACCTGGCCAGGGCCGGGCTGGTCGAGCCCGGGCAGGTCCAGGCCAGGGGGGAGCACCACCCGGCGGGCGCCGCGCTCGGCCAGCGCCGCGCGGACGGTGTCCAGGACCTGCGCGGGGCCGGTGCGCCGTACGTGGCTGCGGTAGTCGATGAGGCGCTCGGCGAGCAGGTCGAGGAGGGCAGGAGGGTCCAGCTCGCCACGGGTGCGGTAACCGGGGGCGGGCGCATCGCTGGGGGCGGGCGCATCGCCGGTCGGGGGCGCGCTGCTGCCCGGCGGGTCGGCGGCCAGCGCGGTGCGGATCCGGGCGAGCACCTCGTCCCGGGCGGTCACGGCGTGTCCCCGTGCTGAGCGTCGCCGTGCTGAGTGTCGCCGTGCTGAGTGTCGCCGTGCTCGTCCCGCCACCACGCACGGAACGTCTGGGCCGGCGGTGCGGGCGCGTCACGGGCCGCCGTCCACGCCGACAGGGGCGGGGGCAGCCGCCGGATCCGCCCGCCGCGGCCCAGCAGCCGGCCCGCGCGGCCGGCCCGCTGCGCGGCCTCGTACCGGGCGGGGCTGGCCATCACCCACGAGGCGGCCGCCATGGTCACCGCCTCCGGGCTGGGCACGCGGTGCGTCTCCGCCACCTCGTCGACATGCCGGGCCCGCAGGTGGACCAGCAGCGACGGGATGTCGATCTTCACCGGGCAGGCGTCGTAGCACGCGCCGCACAGCGAGGACGCGTACGGCAGCGAGGCGTTGTCCTCCACCCCGGTCAGCATCGGGGACAGCACCGCGCCGATCGGGCCCGGGTAGACCGAGCCGTAGGCGTGCCCGCCGACCCGCTCGTATACCGGGCAGACGTTGAGGCAGGCCGAGCACCGGATGCAGTGCAGCGCCTGGCGGCCGGTCTGGTCGGCCAGCGCCGCGGTGCGCCCGTTGTCCAGCAGGACGAGGTGGAACTGCTGGGGCCCGTCGCCGGAGGTCACCCCGGTCCACATCGTGGTGTAGGGGTTCATCCGCTCCCCGGTGGAGCTGCGGGGCAGCAGCTGCATGAACACGCCGAGGTCCTCCCAGCTGGGCAGGATCTTCTCGATGCCCATCACGGTGATCAGCGTGTCCGGCAGGGTCAGGCACATCCGGCCGTTGCCCTCGGACTCGACCACGCACAGCGTGCCGGTCTCGGCGATCGCGAAGTTGACCCCGCTGATCCCGACCTTCGCGGACAGGAACCGGCGACGCAGGTGCGTCCGCGCCGCCTCGGCCAGCGCGGCCGGGGAGTCGGTCAACCCGGGATCCACGTCGCCCATCTCGCGTAGGAAGATCTCCCGGATCTCGGCCCGGTTCCGGTGGATGGCCGGGACCAGGATGTGCGACGGCCGGTCGTGGCCGAGCTGGACGATGAGCTCGGCCAGGTCGGTCTCGTGCGCGGTGATGCCCGCGGCGGCCAGCGCGTCGTTGAGGCCGATCTCGTCGGTGACGATCGACTTGACCTTGACCGCCTCGGTGGCCCCGGTCGCGCGGACCAGATCGACCACGATGCGGTTGGCCTCGTTGGCGTCGCGGGCCCAGTGCACCACCCCGCCCCGGGCTGTGACCTGCTCCTCCAGCTGCTCCAGGTACCGGTCCAGGTGCGCCATGGTCCGGGCCTTGATGGCCTGGCCGGCGTCGCGCAGTTCTTCCCAGTCCGGCAGCTCGCCCACCACCGCGGCGCGCTTGGCCCGGATCGTCCGGGTGGCCTTGCCGAGGTTGCGGCGCAGCTGGGTGTCAGCCAGCGCACGGCGGGCCGCGACCGGGAACGGCTCGGCGCCGCGCAGGTGACCGACGCCGCGGGGCGCAGTGGGCAGGCCGAGGAAGGTGCGCTCGCTCACCGGGCACCTGCCTGGTCCCCAGCGCGCGGCTCCGGTGTTTGCGGCTCCGGTGTTTGCGGCTCCGGTGTTTGCGGCTCCGGTGTTTGCGGAACCGAGGCCAGGATCTCGGCGAGGTGCACTGTCCGGGTGCCCGCGCGCAGCCTGGACAGGCCGCCGCCGATGTGCATCAGGCAGGAACTGTCCCCGGCCGTGCACACCTCGGCCCGGGTGTCCAGCACGCTCCGCATCTTGTCGGCCAGCATGGCCGTGGAGGTGTCCGCGTTCTTGACCGCGAACGTGCCGCCGAACCCGCAGCATGTCTCGGCGTCCGGCAGCTCGACCAGGTCGATCCCGGTCACGTTGCGGAGCAGCCGGAGCGGGCGGTCACCGACGCGGAGCATCCGCAGCGAATGGCAGGTCGGATGGTAGGTGACCCGGTGCGGGTAATAGGCGCCGACGTCCTCCACCCCGAGCACGTCCACCAGCAGCTGGGACAGTTCGTAGGTGCGGGCGGCGACCGCCTCCGAGCGGCGGGCCAGCGCCTCGTCCCCGTACCGCCGGGCCACCATCGCGTGCTGGTGACGGACCGACCCGGTGCACGACCCGGACGGGACCACGATCGCCTCGCAGTTCTCGAACACCTCGACGTAGCGGCGGACCAGCGGCAGCGCGTCGTGGAGGTAGCCGGTGTTGACTTGCATCTGGCCGCAGCAGGTCTGCGCGGCAGGGAACTCGACCTGGTGGCCAAGCCGCTCCAGCAACCGGACCGTGGCCCGGCCCGTCTCGGGGAACAGCGTGTCGGCCAGGCAGGTGACGAACAGGGCAATACGCATGGGGTCAGCCTGCCGCCTCACTGGCTACTCGTGATACACCGGCCCGGCCCTGGCTCGACGCGCGCACCACCAGGTCCGGCTCGAAAACGACCTGCCGGTGCCGGTGCGTGCCGTCGCCGAGGGCCTCCTCGATCAGCAGCTGGGCCGCGGCCCGGCCCAGCTGATGACGGGGCTGGCGGACCGAGGACAACGGCACCGCGGCCGCGGCGGCGAAGTCCACGTCGTCGTAGCCCACGATCGCCACACCGTCGGGCACGCCGATCCGGTGGGTGGTCATCTCCTGCAGTACACCCAGCGCGAGCAGGTCGTTCGCGCAGAACACGGCGGTGGGCCGGGCCGGCGCGGGCAGCGCGGCGAGCGCAGCGCCCGCCCGCTGCCCCGCGGACACGTTCAGCGCGGGGGTCTCGATCACGAGGAGGTCAGTGGCGTCCCGCCCGGCCCGTTCCAGGGCACGGACCGCCCCGTCCCGGCGGTCGCTCACCTGGCGGACGCTCATCGGGCCGCCCACGAACGCGATCTGCCCGTGGCCGCCGTGCAGCAGGTGGGATACGGCCAGGTCGCCGCCGAGCACGTCGTCCACCGACACCGAGCACTGGCCGCGCGACGGTGACCGGCTGTCCACCAGGACCACCGGGGTGCCGCGGCGCTGCACGCTGGCCAGCCGCTTGTCGGCCCCAGACACCGGCGTGATCAGGATGCCCTGGACCCGGTGCTCCTCCAGCACCTCGAGGTAGCGCGATTCCTTGGCCTTCTGGTCGTCGCTGTTGCAGAGGATGACGGCCAGCCCGGCCTCACTCGCCTCGTCCTCCACGCCGCGCGCGACGTCGGTGAAGAACGGGTTGGCGACATCGAGGACGACCAGCCCGATCGTGCGGCTCCGGCCGGCCCGGAGCTGGCGGGCCGACTCGTTGCGGATGAAGCCCAGTTCCTTGATCGCCGCCTGGACCCGGGCGCGGGTCGGTTCGGCCACCACTCCGGGGCGGTTGAGCACGTTGGAGACAGTGCCGAGCGAGACGCCGGCAAGGGCGGCGACCTCCCTGATACTGACCGGCGTGTCCGCCACGGCTCCTCCTGTGCGGTCAGTGTCGTGCGGAGCGCTGGAAGGCGTCAACCACACGCGCCCCCCGCAGGACCGGCAGCCGCCCGCTGGCCACGACCAACAGCCCCCCAGCCACACCGTGACCGGGCACTGGCGGGCCAGCGCGCGCCCGGGATTGGTCAGGACAATAGCGGCCATGAAACCTGTCTGTAACGATTCGGGCATCGCCGCGGACCTCTTATTGACAGGGTCGTGACTTCGCTCGACACTGCTTCCACATACTTGAAACGTTATAGCACATCCTCCTTCAGGCACCCCCGCTGGCCTGCTGCCGGACCGGGGCGACCCACCCAGAGACGAGAGGGGACCGGGCTGTGACAGCTGGCGACGCCCACGACGGCGGGATCCCCTCGTCCGGCACCCCGGGTCCCGAGACGCCGTCGCCAGCCGGGGCCCCGCCGGCCAGCGCACCCCCGGCCAGCGCACCCCCGGCACCACCCGCTGACCCCGTCAGCCCAGCCCCGCCGGTCAGCGCACCCCCGGCACCACCCGCTCACCCCGCTGACCCACCCCCGCCCCCGCCGCCGGCCAGCGCCCCGGGTCCGACGCCACCAGCAACCTCAGCCAGACAGGCCCCGGCATCGCCGCCGGCCCCGGACGCGGTCCCTGTGCTGGCCCTTCACGGCGCCACCAAATCGTTCGGCGCGGTGCGCGCGGTCACCGACGGCACGATCGACCTCTACGCCGGCGAAGCCCACGCGCTGCTGGGCGAGAACGGCGCCGGCAAGTCCACCATGGTGAAGATCCTGGCCGGGGTGTACCAGCCCGATTCGGGCGAGTTGCTGATCGACGGGACGCCGGTCAGCCTGCACAACCCGGCCGACGCCCAGAACGCCGGGATCGCGGTCATCTACCAGGAGCCCACCCTTTTCCCCGACCTGAGCGTGGCCGAGAACATCTTCATGGGCCGCCAGCCGCTGCTCGCCGGGCGGCGGATCGACCGGCGCCGGATGCACGCGGACTCCGCCGCCCTGTTCTCCCGGCTGGGGGTCAAGCTCGACCCGGGCCGGATCAGCCGCGGGCTGTCCATCGCCGACCAGCAGATCGTCGAGATCGCCAAGGCCCTGTCGCTGGACGCCCGGGTGATCGTGATGGACGAGCCCACCGCGGCCCTGTCCGCCACCGAGGTCGCCCGGCTGTTCGACGTGGTCGCCACGCTCAGGTCCGGCGGCGCGGCGGTCCTGTTCATCTCCCACCGCCTGGAGGAGGTGTTCGAGATCTGCCAGCGGGTCACGGTCATGCGGGACGGCCGGCACGTGCTGACCAGCGAACTGGCCGGGCTGACCGCGGACGACCTGGTCCGGGCCATGGTCGGCCGGCAGATGGTGGAGCGGGCAGCCGGCGAGCGCGGCGTGGCCGGTGAGGTCGTGCTCCACGTGGAGCACCTGACCAGGGAAGGCGTGTTCACGGACATCTCGCTGGACGTCCGGGCCGGCGAGATTGTCGCCCTGGCCGGGCTGGTCGGGTCGGGCCGCAGCGAGGTCGCCCGGGCCGTATTCGGCATCGACCGCTACGACGCGGGCCGGGTCGTGATGCGCGGCCGCCAGCTGCGGCGGGCCTCACCGACCGGCGCGATGGCCGCGGGGATCGGGTTCGTTCCTGAGGACCGGCGGCAGCAGGGCCTGGTCATGGACATGTCGGTCCAGCAGAACGTGGCCCTCGCCTCGCTCGCCCGGCTGCGCCAGGCCGGCCTGGTCCGGTCCGCGGCGGAGCGGGCGTTCGCGGCCGACTGGGCGGTCCGGCTCAACCTCAAGTACGGCCGCCTGATCGATCCGGTGTCCCGGCTGTCCGGCGGCAACCAGCAGAAGGTCGTCCTGGCCAAGTGGCTGGGCCGCCGGCCCGCGCTGCTGATCGTGGACGAGCCGACCCGGGGCATCGACATCGCCACCAAGGCGGAGGTCCACCGGCTGCTGGTGCGGCTGGCCCGGGACGGGGTCGCCATCCTGATGATCTCCTCGGAACTCCCCGAGGTGCTGCACATCGGGGACCGGATCCTGGTCATGCGCGAGGGGCGGCTGACCGCGGAGTTCGGGCATGAGGACGCCTCGGAGGAAAAGATCATGGCCGCCGCGACGGGCCAGCTGCAGGAGGCTTCGTGACCACGACCGTGACCGAGCGCCGGGAGCCCGCCGGCGCCCCGCCCGGGAGTGGCTCGCGGCGGCTCACCGAGCGGGTGTTCCGGATCCGGGAGTTCGGCATTATCGCCGTGCTGGTGGTGTTCGTGGCCATCACGACCAGCATCGAGCCGTCGTTCCTGAACCAGCAGAACCTGCAGTTCCTGCTGATCAACACCACGGTCTACGCGCTGCTCGCGCTGGGCGAGACCATGGTGGTTGTCAGCCGGAACGTGGACCTGTCGATCGGCTCGATCCTGGGCCTGTCGGCTTACGTGTCGGCCTCGATGTTCGGCCACCACCCGGGCATCCCGATCCCCCTGGTCTTCCTCATCGGCCTGGGCATCGGGCTGGCCTGCGGGATGGCCAATGGCTTCATGGTCGCGGTCGGCCGGGTGCCGAGCCTGGTGGTCACGCTGGCCACGCTGTACATCATCCGGGGCATCGACATCCTCATCGTGGGCGGTAACGAGGTGACCGCTCAGACCCTGCCCAACTCCTTTACCAATATCGCCCGCGCCACCGTGGCGGGCATCCCCTACCTGGCCATCGTGATCGCCGTGGTGATCGGGATCGGCGCCTACTACATGCGCGCGTTCCGCTCTGGCCGCGAGCTCTACGCGATCGGCTCGAACCCGGAGGCAGCCCGGCTGGCCGGCATCCCGGTCGGCAAGCGGATCTTCACCGCGTTCGCCGTGAGCGGGGCCATCGCCGGGGTGGCGGGCGTGCTCTGGGCCGCGCAGTACCAGACGATCGACTCGACCGCGGGGACCGGCTACGAGCTGACCGTTATCTCTGCGGTGGTGGTCGGCGGGGTGGCCATCTTCGGCGGGAGCGGGAGCGCGGTGGGCGCGGCGGTCGGCGCGCTGCTGCTGTCCAGCATCAACTCCGCGCTGAACGTGCTGGGATTCCCGCAGCTGTGGCTCGAGGCCATCTCCGGCTTCCTGCTCCTGCTGGCTATCACGCTCGACCGGATCATCTCTGTGCGCCTCATGATCGCACTGCGGCGAAGGAGCCCCGGCGTTGGAACCTGACCTGAACGCGCGCGCCGCGCCCGGCCCGGCCACCGGGTCACCCCCCGCCCCCGCCACCGGGCCGACGGGGCTGCTCCGGGCCGCCGCGCGCGGCTCGGTGCGCTGGGAAACCGGCCTGTTCCTCCTGGTCGTGGCCATCGTGATCTTCGGGGCTGTCACCTCGCCCCAGTTCCTGACCAGCGGCAACTTCTTCAACACCGGCGTCACCTCGGGCGAGATCGCGATCATGGCCCTGCCGATGACGCTGATCATCATCAGCGGCGAGATCGACCTGTCCGTGGCCTCGATCCTGGGCATGTCCAGCGCCCTGCTCGGTGTCCTGTGGAGCCACCACTGGCCGATGCCGGCCATCTTCGTGATGGTCGCGCTGCTCGGGATCGTGGCCGGGCTGATCAACGGGCTGCTGGTGACCCGGGTCGGCCTGCCCTCGCTGGCGGTCACGATCGGCACCCTCGCGCTGTACCGCGGGGTGGCCCTCATCCTGCTCGGCGCCAACACGGTCTCCAACTTCCCCGCGACCTACACCAACATCGGCGTGCTGCCGCTGCCGCACACCCAGATCCCCTACAACATCGCGATCTTCGTGGTGCTGGCCGTGATCTTCGGGATCGTGCTGCACGCCACCGCGACCGGCCGGTCCATCTACGCGATGGGGGCCAGCCCGGAGGCCGCGCTGTTCGCGGGAATCCGGGTCAAGCGGGTCAAGACCATGCTGTACGTGGTGTCCGGCCTGGTCTGCGCCATGGCCGGGGTGCTGTGGACGTTCCGCCTCGCCACCGCGGTGCAGAACAACGGGCTGGGCCTGGAACTGGACGTGGTCGCGATCGTGCTGCTCGGCGGGGTGTCAATCTTCGGCGGCAAGGGCACGCTGGCCGGCGTGGTGCTGGCGGTGATCGCGTTCGCGGGGCTGCAGAACGCCCTGCTGCTCACCAACTTCAACCAGGAGGCCACCGGTATCGTGATCGGCGCCCTCCTGCTGGTCAGCGTGTTCGCCCCGAACGCCGGGCGGCTCCGGCAGGGTCTTCCCCCGTGGGCCCGCGGGCGCAGCGGGCGCAGCGGCCACCAGTCCCCCGCCGTCGGGAGCGGGACATGATCAGGCCCGGCCCGGGGGCACATCCCGGCCCCGGGGCACATCCCGGCCCGGGGGCACATCCCGGCCCGGGGCACATCCCGGCCCGGGGGCACATCCCGGCCCGGCCGCGCGACACGAGGGCCGCTCACCACGGCACCGGCCCCTCTGCCCTCAAGGTCCGCAGCACTAAGCACGCCCCCCGATTGAAAGGATTCACGCATGAGACGCTCAATGAGGAGAGCCTTCTGGGCACCCGCAGTGCTCCTGGTGGCCTCCGCGACCCTCGCCGCCTGCAGCTCGTCCGGGAGCGGTTCCACTGCCTCGTCCTCGTCCGCGTCCGCCTCGTCCAGTTCCGGGGCCTCCGGCGCGCTGAAGACCGGCCTGAAGGTCTTCATCATCCCGAAGAACCTCGGCAACCCCTACTTCACCACCGCCGACAGCGTGAAGTCGGGCGGGGCCATGGCCGCCCTGGCGACCCTGGGTGAGACCGCGACCGAGACCAGCGGGACGGCGGCCACGCCCTCCTCCCAGATCCCGGCCATCCAGGCCGCGATCACCAAGGGCGCCAACGCGCTCATCGTGTCGGCCACCGACCCGAACGCGCTGTGCCCGACCCTGAAGTCGGCCATGGCCAAGGGCATCACCGTGGTCACCTACGACTCCGACGCCCCGGCCTGCCGGAACCTGTTCGTGAACCAGGCGTCCACCGCCCAGATCGGGACCAGTGAGGTGGACCTGCTGGCCAAGGAGATCCACGACAGCGGCCAGATCGGGATCGTGTCCGCCGCCGCGTCGGCCACGAACCAGAACCAGTGGATCAGCTACATGAAGCAGGAACTGAAGAAGTACCCGAAGATGAAGCTGGTCTCGACCGTCTACGGCAACGACGACCCGACCACCGCCACCCAGGTGACCCAGGGCCTGCTGCAGCACTACCCGAACCTCAAGGGCATCATCTCCCCGACCACGGTCGGCATCCTGGCCGCCGCCCAGGTGGTCTCCTCGTCCAAGTACAAGGGCAAGGTCATCGTGACCGGGCTGGGCACGCCGGACTCGATGAAGAAGTACGTGGCCAACGGCGTCGCCCCGGCGTTCGAGCTGTGGAACCCGGCCGACCTCGGCTACCTGGCCGCCTATGCCGCGGTCAACTACGCCTCCAAGAAGATCACCAACGCCCCGGGGCAGTCCTTCACCGCGGGCAAGCTCGGCAAGTTCACGGTCGGCTCGGACGACAGCATCCTGCTCGGCCCGCCGTTCGTCTTCACCAAGGCCAACATCAACAACTTCAACTTCTGACCCTTCTGACCCTTCTGACCAGCCCGGGCGTGCGTGATCATGGGATTGGTGTCGCCAGAACGACACCAATCCCATGATCACGCCGCCGCCGAACCGGATGGACGAGATATTTCACCTGGACTGAGCCGGCCGGACCGCGGCCGGCCGGCCGGACCGCGCCCCGGCCGGGGACCGCGCGCCCCGGCCGGACCGCGGTCCCCGGCCGGGGACCGCGCGCCCCGGCCGGGGACCGCGCCCGGGTGCGCGGCCGGCTGCGCGCCCGCGGGCACCGCGAGCTGGACGAGATCTGCTGCCTGGAGATGACCCGAGATGCCTGACCTGACCGCCGTGAAGACCGCCCTGAGGTCGCAGCGGATCGAACTCCCGTCCTGGGCCTTCGGGAACACCGGGACCCGGTTCAAGGTGTTCGCCCAGCCGGGCGTGCCCCGCACCCCGCAGGAGAAGATCGACGACGCGGCGCAGGTCCATAAGTTCACCGGGGTGGCCTCGTCCGTCGCGCTGCACATCCCGTGGGACAAGGTCGACGACTACGCCGCGCTGGCCGAGCACGCCTCCGCCGCCGGTGTGACGCTCGGCACGATCAACGCCAACGTGTTCCAGGACGACGACTACCGGCTGGGCAGTGTCTGCAACCCCGACCCCCGGGTGCGCCGCAAGGCCGTGGCCCACCTGATGGACTGCCTCGACATCATGGACGCTACCGGGTCCCGTGACCTCAAGCTATGGTTCGCCGACGGCACCAACTACCCGGGCCAGGACGACATCCGCGGCCGCCAGGACCGCCTGGCCGAGGGCCTGGCCGAGGTGTACCAGCGGCTCAGCCCGGCGCAGCGGATGCTGCTGGAGTACAAGCTGTTCGAGCCGTCGTTCTACACCACTGACGTGCCCGACTGGGGCACCTCGCTGCTGCACTGCATGGCGCTCGGGCCGCAGGCCGAGGTCTGCGTGGACACCGGTCACCACGCACCCGGCACGAACATCGAGTTCATCGTGGCCGTGCTGCTGCGGGCCGGGCGGCTCGGGGGATTCGACTTCAACAGCCGCTTCTACGCCGACGACGACCTGATGGTCGGGGCCGCCGACCCGTTCCAGCTGTTCCGCATCCTGCACGAGGTGGCAGTCGCGGGCGCGCTGCGCCCCGAGGCCGGCATCGCGTTCATGCTCGACCAGTGCCATAACATCGAGCCCAAGATCCCAGCGCAGATCCGCTCGGTGATGAACGTCCAGGAAGCCACGGCCAAGGCGCTGCTCATCGACACCGCGGCGCTGGCCGCCGCGCAGCAGGCCGGCGACGTGCTCGGCGCCAACGCCGCGTTCATGGACGCCTACAACACCGACGTCCGGCCCCTGCTGGCCGAACTCCGCGAGGACATGGGCCTGGACCCCGACCCGATCGCCGCCTACCAGCGCTCCGGCTACGCCGACAAGATCATCGCCGACCGCGTGGGCGGCACCCCGGCGAGCTGGGGCAGCTAGCCGCGCCCGTTACGCGCCCGCATGGCGGGCAGACAATCAAAGGCACGCAACGAAAACCGCCGCGGGCACCTCCCGCCGAAAAGGAGTCATGACATGGCCGCGCAGGTAGCGCCCGAAGTCACCGCGCTGCTGCAGCGCAGCAACCGGCTCGGCTCAGATCCCCGCAACACCAACTACGCCGGCGGCAACACCTCGGCCAAGGGCGAGGTCACGGACCCAGTGACCGGCGAGCCGGCCGGCTTGCTGTGGGTCAAAGGATCCGGCGGGGACCTGGGCACGCTGACCTCCGGCGGGCTGGCCGTGCTGCGGCTGGACCGGCTCCGGGCGCTGACCGGGGTGTACCCCGGGGTGGAGCACGAGGACGAGATGGTCGCGGCCTTCGACTACTGCCTGCACGGCAAAGGCGGGGCGCCCCCGTCGATCGACACCGCGATGCACGCGCTGGTGGACGCCCCGCACGTGGATCACCTGCACCCGGACTCGGGGATCGCGTTCGCCACGGCGGCCGACGGCGAGGCGCTGACCCGGGCGTGCTTCGGGGACCGGGTGCGGTGGGTGGCGTGGCGGCGGCCCGGGTTCCAGCT
>Ga0187890_10001529_pt1 | contig 16488 bp, 11 predicted proteins | sample June2016WEW_21_1_FD_133005 | JGI IMG/M metagenome (GOLD analysis project Ga0187890, IMG submission 133005) | Peatland microbial communities from SPRUCE experiment site at the Marcell Experimental Forest, Minnesota, USA - June2016WEW_21_10 | ecosystem: Environmental > Terrestrial > Soil >... | reverse complement strand
TATGGCTATGCCCTCCAACTATGAAGTCGATTCCCCTGACTTTCCTTGCCAATTCCCGGTCCGCATCCAACCCGTCATGGGAGAGCACAACAACGATCGACGCCCCTCGTGCCCGCACCCGTTTGATTAAGGCGGGAAGGACCTTCTCCGGGGCAACGAATGCAAGACCAGTAAGATTTCCTGGTTTTGTGGTGTAGTAGGTGTCGGGAGTGGTGATGCCGATTACCGCGATCCGAACGTCTTTCTTTTTCAGGATTATATAAGGCTTTACTCCCCGGATGCTCTTGCCGCCGCGCTCGAATATGTTTGCTGAAACTACAGGAAAGGAAGCCGACGAAATAATTGATTGGAGGACGTTTTGTCCCCAGTCGAATTCGTGATTGCCAAGAGCCATGGCATCGTAGCGCAGGTAATTCATAATTTCGATTACCGGCTTTCCGTGGAAAAGATTGGATACCGGGGTTCCCTGGAACATGTCTCCGGCTGACAGAAGGATCGTACCGTCAGGATTTGCAGCCCTTTCGCGTTCAATCATTTTGGCGAGGTATTCAGCCCCGCCAACCGGTCGCTCGGGATCGGCGCTCTTGTCCTGGTACGGAATGATATGTCCATGGGTATCATTTACATGCAGTATGGTAAGACTGATTTCAGCCTGCCGCGCCAGGACAGCGGATGAGAGCAACAGCATCAGCGGCAGTGACAGGAATAAAATCAGAAAAAAGAGGCCTGTCGTTGAAGCGGACAGGAATTTTCTTTTGGAATTACGCGAAAATATCATCGGCGCCCTCTTTTCATTTCAAATATGTCAAAAACCATTCCAGACTGGCCTGAATCGCCCTCTTGCGCCATGAATCGTCACTGATCCGGTGGTCTGCGGTACGCATGAGCACAAGCTTCTTGGGGTCATTGAGGCGCTTATAAATCAGGACCGAATCTCCCCAGGGGACGACATCATCCAATTGCCCGTGAATCAGCAGAACGCGTCCCGCTTCGCCCAGGGCGTCCAAATTTGTTGGAGAGCCGAGACTGAAGCCGTCCGGGAAAATGGTTCGCAATTCCTCGAACTGCTCCGTATCCGGATGAATTCCGCTGATGTCGAAAGGAGCTGCCCAGCTCACGGTGGCTCGAATCACCTCCGGGCGTTCGTTAGCGGCAAGAAGTGAAAGAAACCCCCCAAAACTCGATCCGAGAAGCCCGATGCGTCCGTCCGACCATGGCTGTTTCAAAGCAAAACTCATTGCCGCCTTTAGGTCGCACGTCCTTGCTTCGACAAGACTCATCCCGCGCCTTGGAGGGCTGTGCCCGCACCCTGAAAAATCGAACCGCAGGGCGCAAAAGCCCGCCTGGCTCATCGTCTCGCCTATGGCGATGAATTTGGGGCTTTCCTTGGCGCTCAGCAGGCCGTGGGAGCAGACTATCACCGGGGCCGGAACCTTCCCCGGCAGATGCGCCACCCCCGAAAGATCGATTCCGTCTGCTTCGATAAGCAACTCCGCTGTCTTTGAAGCGAATGCCATAAAGACTCACCTGTCACATGTCAGGACTGAGGACGCAGTGTCGAGGACTGAGGACTGAGGAAGACGCCCGCACAATCAAGTGTCCGCAGCGTACTGCGTCATTCCCTGTTTGAGTGCTTCCGAGCCGGAATCCAGGCTTTTTGCGCTTCATGGCCCAAGAAACTGGATTCCGGCTAAAAACATGCCGGAATGACGAACTTGATTTGGCGCGTCATTCGCACTAATGGACACTTTATTACGGGAAGTAGGATGTTATGCCCGCTCAGTGCTCATACCAAGTTGCGTTCAAGTTGATGAGGCATAGGGCCTTGTGCCCGTCCGCACTTCCAAGCGCCCACAAGGGGCTATACTACTTTCGTATGCTCGCTTCTCGCACGTTCTTGAACGCAACTTGGTATCAGTCCTCTTCATCAATCCTCTTCCTCAGCCCCCAGTCCTCAGCCCTCAGCCCTGATTCCTGAGTCCTCATACTGCGCGATGGCTTTCCGGAAGCGCTCGGGTACGCGGACAGGGTCGCGGGTATCCTTGTTGATTGCCACCGCAACTATGTGCCCCGCGGCAATCGGCCGGCCGGCCGTTTCCTCGAATATGGAAAATTCGAAGGTGAAACTGGTGTTTCCCATATTGCTCACCCGCACATGGACGTGCAGAGTCTCATCGAAAAAAGCCCGCCCCTTGTACTGGCAATCCGCCTGGACATAAAAAAAATCCAGCCCCTCGCTCAGAAAGTCATTATAGTTATAACCGACTGCCCTGAGGTATTCGATCAGCCCTATGTCGAAATAGGTGAAATAGTGGCCGAAGAAAACATGCCCCTGCATGTCTGTTTCCACGTATCGAACCTGTACGGGGGCGAAAAATTTGAAACGGGTTTCCAAGTCTGTGCTCCTTTTAAAAACGGTCCAACATTTAAGGCTCCTGCGCTGCATTATAGCAATAACTGGATCGCAGGGAGAAAAATATGTCTGAGATTCTCGTTTCCTACAATATTGAACACGCCCATCGAAAGATTTTGAAGGAAGTCCTTTCAGGCCGGGCAGGCATCAAATTCTTGTCCGATATCGCTAAAGAGGATCGCGCCGGTGTGATAGAGCGGGCCGATGTTATAATTTCCTGGAACCCGGCCAGGGAATTCAGCCCGGAGGAATTAAGGCTGGCCGGGCGCGCCCGGCTGATCCAGTTGGTTACAGCCGGCGCTGAGCATCTGCCTTTTGCGCTCCTGCCTCCAGGGGCAATAATTGCCTCCAATACAGGCGCATTTGCGGAGCCGATGGCCGAACACATACTGGCGATGGTCCTGGCGCTTGCAAAACGGCTTTGCGTAAACCACGCCAAACTAAAGCAGGGTGAATTCGACCAGAAGACCAAAAACAGAAATTTGCGCGGGCTTGTGTTCGGCGTGCTTGGATTCGGCGGGATCGGGCAGGCGGCGGCCATACTCATGCGGGGTGTCGGGCTGAGGATTTTCGCTATAAATACGAGCGGACGAACTACCGAAACGGTCGATTTCATAGGTACCATGGATGATTTCGAATATCTGCTGAAAAACAGCGACGTGCTTCTGGTCTCGATACCCCTGACCATCCGCACTAAAGAACTTATCGGAAGCCGCGAACTGGCCCTCATGAAGCCTGAGGCCATCCTCATAAACGTGGCGCGCGGAGCTATAATAGATGAACAATCCCTCTACCGGCATCTGGCTCAAAATCCCGGTTTCGGCGCGGGAATCGACTCGTGGTGGATCGAGCCTTCGATGGGCGGTGAATTCAAAGTGAATTACCCCTTTTTCGACCTGCCAAATTTCCTCGGCTCCCCGCACAATCCCTCCATTACGCCGGGTACGATGGCCCGCGTGGTAAGACTTGCCGCACAAAATGCGGCCGATTTTCTGAGTGGCTTTAAGATAAAAGGAGTGGTCAAAAGGGAGGATTACATGGAATCGTGAGATAGATCGGCCATGACCGCAAAGCGATAGCTCGGGGCCACACATCGACAAGGCAGCCGGGTCGCTCAACCTCTCAGGGCGGTGGGCGGAGGTTATTATTCCGCAAGCTTCTTTTTCGATTTGCGGCGGGACTGGAGTGTGAGAAGAACAACCGCAATGGCTATGCCGGCCAGAATTCTGCTTAGCCATCTCCAACCAATTGTACGGAGGCTTACCACCGTTTGCCAGCTCCTTTTGAACCAGCCTCCGAGCGGAATGTCCTCCCGGCTCACCAGCGCAACGGATCGCTTCGCCTGGCCGGACACCAGGAAAACGATCTCGCCCATTTGCTGGCCTGCCTTGATTGGGGCGGTTACATCGGAAGGCACATGTATCTCCCACTTCAGCAGGTTTTTCTGGTTTTGCTGGATGAGCAAAGAAGCGTTTTCAGCAGGATAAATCTGGATTTCGTCCTTTTGTCCTTTCCAGACCCCGGCTTTTGCGACTGCCTGGCCCTCCTGGAACGGTTGGACCAGAGTGAATTGCCTGAATCCGTAGTTCAGAAGCTTAAGGGCTTCCCTCTCACGGATCGGGGCGTTCTGGGCGCCCATCACGACAGCGATGAGCCGCATCCCGTCGCGCTTGGAGGTGGCGGAAAGATGGTATCCGGATGCTGCGATGTATCCCGTTTTCAGGCCGTCGATCGTCGGGTCTTTGAACAGAAGGTGATTCCGGTTGTATTGCTGGACCTTGTTGTAGGAGTATTCTTTCATGGAATGAAAGCCCAGCGCTTCAGGAAAGGCATTTAAGTAAGCCATATCCATGGTAGCCATGTCTCTGGCGGTTGTAATCTGACCTTCAGCGGGCAATCCGTTAGGATTGAGGAAACGGGTCCGGGTCATTCTCAGTTCTTTGGCTTTACTGTTCATGGCATCTACAAAAGCGTCCACGCTCCCGCTTAGATGTTCCGCTGCCGCAACGCAGGCATCGTTGCCCGAAACTACCGCTATGCCTTTTATAAGCTCCTCGAGGGGAACACGTGTCCCAATTTGGACGAACATCTTCGAGCCGCCGGTCCGCCAAGCCGCCTCGCTGATCAGGACTTCATCGTTCAGGTGAATCCTGCCCTGCTTAATCCCTTCAAAAATCAGGTAAAGAGTGGCGATCTTGGTAAAAGAGGCAGGCTCGATGGGTTCATCGGCGTTTTGTTCAAAGAGCACTGTTCCGGTCGAAGCTTCCACGAGGATTGCAGACCGCGCCTCTGTCCGGCCAGGTGAAATCTCCGTGGCCCTCGCGGCGTCCTTGGCTGCTTGCTCCTTGCCTCGCACGGCGCCCGGTTGCTGCGCGCCCGTCTTTTTCTCCACACCGGATTGTGTTTTCGTTTTCTTGGCGCTACCCTCGATTGGCGCAACCGAAGAAACCATAACAAAGGCTAAAGGGAGTGCAAGCAACAGGCAGAAGAAAAAACTTCTTCGCATCTACTTCCTTTCAAGTGTATGAGCTAAATTTTCCAAAAAGGATTCAGACGTGTGCGTGCTTATACTGCGAATCGGCCTTGTTGACAATAAAAGGAATTTTCCGCCTTTTTCTGTGGTAATCCAGCGGATTTTCGGAAGTTATCACGCATGACGCAGTTAGTTCAAATAGCCAAGGGAAGCAGCCTGACGGTCCTGGCGTGCTTCAAGACTCTGGATCCCGGCTCAAAAGCGCCGCCGGGACTGCCGGAATGACGACTCCCGGAAATGTCAAACTTTTGGGAGTCCACCGGCACAGCCGGAGGTTTACCCTGATCAATTACTTTTTCTAAAACCCAGACCCAGAGGGGAGGCGTCCCTGTGACTACAAAAAAATTCCAGATTTGGACCCCATGCTCGACCTTTCATAGTTTTCGTGCTATGCGCATTTTGATAGGATAATTGGCGCATCTGTTAGACTTTTTCTTATCCCGATTCGTCTTAGCTCATGTCAGCCCGAAAATCCGGGTTCCAAAGGCGGGATTCCGACTCATGCGGCATTGCTTTGATAGCCTGAACGCCTCCGGAGGCGATGTCGGACATCGCCCGGATTTTTTGCGGACAGCGGTTCTTTAGCGCTTTGGGCATATGGAGTTTGATTTTCGGTATCGAGGAGAATGGAATGAGAAGATTGAGCGCTCTCGCGCTTGGACTGATCCTGGCCGTGGTGTTGGCGCCTTCTGTTTGCGCACAGGCCGGGAACTCCGAAGAACCTGCGCTTGTGGGCCGCATAACTTTCATCGATGGTCAGCTTCTCCGCTATGTTTATGACGAGCAGGACTGGGTCGCCACCGTAAAAGATGCGCCCTTCGGGATCGAAGAGGCCGTCTATTCCAGTGATACGGGAAAGGCGGAGTTCAAGCTGCCCAACGGAGTATGGGTGCGAACGGGAAGCGATACCCAGATTCAGCTTATGGTCCTGCGCGACGACTTGACGGAAATCGATGTTGCCTCGGGCACCATTAGGTTCTACAACAAAAGTCAAAAGGCCCTGATTAAGGCGACGACACCTTTCGGGTATGTGCTTGCGCGGCCCGGCGCTGCCTTCGATCTTTATGTGGGAGATGATTCGGCCGAGCTGATAAGCCTTGACGGCGCCATTGACTTCGTCCTCGGGGAGGGGGAAGCGCGGTATACGGTCAAAGCCGGCGGCGCATCCATAGTATCGGATGGCAAGGTGGCCGTTGAGGGAGACGGCCAGGTGGACGCGGCCTGGGATGAATGGAACCTCAAGCGGGAAGAACTCTGGGCACAAAGGGTGCTGGTCAAGGGAGAGTCGATCGATAACCTGCCGGCTGAGTTGCGCGATGATGCTTACGATCTCGATCAGAACGGCAGGTGGGAGCAGGTCCGCTATGAAGGCCGGTACCGAAAGCTGTGGCGTCCGACGGGGATTGCCGCAGGCTGGCAGCCATTCACGGTTGGCAGGTGGACAGTGTGGTCCCGGGATAATGTCTGGATTCCTGAGGAATCATTCGGCTATGTGACGCACCATTATGGGAACTGGGTTTTTGTTAACTCCGCCTGGTATTGGGCGCCTCCTGGGAAGGTCATGGCCGGCAGCATAGGCAGACGCCTATACTGGTATCCCGGACGAGTCTCCTGGATCCACTCGGACGCGGATGTCGGCTGGGTCCCGCTCGCGCCCGGCGAGACGTACTACTCCCATAACTATTGGGGGCCGGGGAGCTTCATTGTTAGAGCAAGAAGAGGCGGAATCGGCATCGGCAGGCTGGCTTACGCCGGCCATGCGGTTGTCGTTCCTCGGGGCAGCTTCTACAGCGTGAACAGCTACACCGGTGTCAGGGTCGCAAATATCAACCGGACCGCCATTATCAACAATTACACGGCCGCGCCGGTTATCAGCGACAGGGTGATCCCCAACTATAGTTCGATTCGGTACCGCTACGTCTATAACATCAGTCTGGCCCACCTGCCGGCCAAACCCCACCAGGCTGTGGTAGACAGGATAAACCGCAACCGGATGATTGCCCCAAATGGCGGACGCGCCATTTCTGCCATGGCCGTTCAGCGGAACCTGGCCCGGATTGACTTCGGGAAACCTGTCAGGGACCCGCAGGCCGCGCAGCGTGTTCAGAAACTTTGGATTACGAGCAGGATCGTTCCCGTGAGCCAGGTACACAGGCCGCGCTCTGAGGTTCAGTTTGTCCAGCGTGCCCTAAAAGCGCAGGGGAAACGGCCTCTGCGCCGGCCAGGCCCCTACGGGCCCGGAGCGCTGCAGCTCCGGCGTACGGGCCCGGCGAGATGGGTCCGGTGAACGTGTCCGGCGGGGTGAACGGGTGAGGAACAAGAGGATCGGGTCCTGCCCTCAGCGTGACTTGTCCGGGGTTCCCGGATTACACAGGCTCAAAAAAGGCCCGCCTGCCGACATCCAGCTTGCTGGCTGCTTTAGTGAACTCGGCTTGCAATTTCCACGGCCTGCGGAGTGTGGGGCCCGGTATCCTCTGCTGTCCTATGCCAAACATTGATTTGGAACAAACCGTCCGGCGTTGATCGACCATTCGAAAATTATCCTCGTCTGATAGACTTATGAACAACCCTGTGCGGTAATCTGGTCATTCAATTTACCGCCTTTAGGCGGAAGGTGTGCCGCGTAGCGCCAAGGCCGGCCGCGGGATGGTCTGTCATGACCGTTAGGCGGAAGTCATGCGCGTTGGGCCGTCAGCGGGATGCCTTCATCGGAGCCCAAAATCGCGCCTGCTGACGAGGTCGGCGGCCCGGAAGAATCATGAAAATCAAAGGGGGATTAGGTCAGGTTTGTCATCGCAGACGCGGAACTTTTTCCCTCTACGACCTGGAGAAGATCGGAACAAAACTCGGAGTTTCCTTTAATTGGCACGCCCGGTTGCAAAAGACACTACGCTCGTTTATGCTTGCAGTCCACCAAACAGACACAAAGGAGACCGCCATGGGAAAGCCGGATTCGAAAGTCGATGCTCTTGTGCAATCCTGGCTCAAGGAATACTCAGCCAGCGATCTGAATGCCGCAGATTTTCTTTGCGACCGCCATGCCCGCATTCCGGACAGGGTGGCGCTTTTTTATGAAAACGCTCAAGGGGAGACCGCAAAGTGGACCTTCCGGGAGTTCCGTGAGGCATCCTCCAAGTTTGCGGGTTTTCTGAAATCGATCGGTATCCGGAAAGGAGACCGTGTCGGCGTGATGCTCCCCAAAACCCCGGAGCTTATCATTTCCGCTCTTGCCACCTGGAGGCTGGGCGCCGCATACCTGCCGCTCTTCACGGCTTTTGGCCCCGACGCTGTAGATTACCGGATCCTCGACAGCGATACGCGCGTGGTGGTGACCAATGCGGCCAATCGGGCCAAACTCAGCGCCACACCTGCTTACCGGAGCGGAAAGCTTGCGGTTGTCACCCTTTGTGAAGGGCGCGGAAAAGGTCTTGAAAAGGGAGATTACAGCTTCTGGCACGAACTGGAGTCAGCGGATGCTGAAACCAGGCCGTCCATGATATCGGGCGAAGACATGATGATTATGCTCTACACTTCCGGCACGACCGGCGACCCAAAGGGTGTGGACATCCCGGTGAAATGTCTTGCTTCCTTTGAAGCTTACATGAAATTCGGCCTGGACCTTCGCGAAGACGACATGTTCTGGAATATGGCCGACCCCGGCTGGGCCTACGGCCTCTATTACAATCTCATGGGGCCGCTGCTCATGGGCAAGGCGACCATGTTTTTCGATGCTCCGTTCACTCCGGGTGAGTTTTTCCGCCTCATGAGCAAGTACCGGGTCACCAACTTCGCTTCGTCCCCGACCGCCTACCGTGCGCTGAAAGCCGCCGGCGACCGGATTGCCAGGCAATACCCCTACTTTTTGCGGGTTGCTTCGAGCGCGGGGGAACCTCTGAACCCGGAGGTCATTGAATGGAGCAGTAAACTCTGGGGCATCCCGATTCATGACCAGTTCGGCCAGACCGAACTGGGCATGGTTGCAAACAATCACCACATGGAAGAGGTCAGGCAGCCTCTGAAGATGGGTTCCATGGGTCCCTCGATGCCGGGATTCAGGATGGTTGTCGTCAACGAGGAAGGCCGGGAAGTCAAAGCGGGCGAAGAGGGGCAATTTGCGGTGGATATCCGGAACTCACCGCTTTACTGGTTTCGCGGGTACTGGAAAGATGATCAGAGAACGCAGGAAAGAATAGTCGGAAACGGAAGATATTACCTGGCCGGCGATACGGTGAAAATGGATGAAGACGGCTACCTTTTCTTCAGCGGGCGCTCCGACGACATCATCTTGAGTGCCGGCTACAGGATAGGGCCGTTTGAAGTGGAAAGCGCTCTTATGAAACACCCCGCAGTAGCGGAGGCTGCGGTTGTCGGAAAACCGGACCAACTGAGAGGTGAGGCGATAAAGGCCTATGTAACTCTGGTTCCCGGGGCGCCGTCCAGCCAGGAGCTTTCCGAACAGTTGAAAAACTTCGTCAAGGAGCACCTTTCCGCCCACGAGTATCCGCGGGAGGTCGAATTTATCGACCAGTTGCCCAAGACGCCAAGCGGTAAGATACAAAGATTTTTGCTCAAGCAGCGCGCATCCGATTCGAATGCTGTTTCGGGAGATTGAGAGCTATTGGGATATCGTATTCTTTATGGACTCTGCGTGTTGCAAGAGCTGTTGAACGTCAAACCGAACATATAAGGAGATTTTTATTGGCGCCGATCATACTCGGATAGCGGATCTCTGCATTGCGAACATTCCCGAACAGGTGTCCGATAGTGCTCATGCAGAGTTCAAAATCCGGATAACTTCTTCCAGAATTTTATCGAAAGCTTGCCTGACGTCCACCTGAGTACGGGTTGGAAGCGATTCTTTCGGGCGAATCTGAGTGTGGAGGAGAGTATCAGTGAGCTTACGAGATGTTGTCTCAAGCCGCTGGGCCACTTCCTTGAAGGATTTTGTCCCGGCATAATTGTTCGCAACCTCTTTGAAGCTCTTGCAAGAAAATACTGGAGGTATGTGATCAAGGATTGCTCGGGTAAGCATTGCGACAGCCTGGTAGCATTCGTATGCAAATGCTGTGTCCAATTCCTCGCAGAGGCGGATAACCCTTGATAAATCAAATGAAGCACTGGTGATTAGCTTTAACTGCCTGAGACGCTCATCATCAATAAATCTATCTCCCGAGTCGATCTTTGCAGGTTGGCTGCTCAGAATTATGTGGAGATGAGCATCAATGGCCATGAGCACGCGATCAGAGCCCAAGTCCAACATCTTTGATTCTCGAAACATGACTCTTGAAGCTAGATTCTGAAGTTCTTCCTCAAGGGTAATGACATGTGAATGAAGCCAACGCCTCCCTAAATCGGAAATTTCTGGTGCTAGACTTCGTCGCTCTTCTTTACTAAGCCCTGCCACAACATCCTTAACACGAAAAAGGAAAATATCACGTCTGTGTTCGATATCTTTTTCGTATTCCGCCTTCGTAAGCAGAACTGTACCAGAACCAAAAAATGCATTAATCGCCGAGAGCTTGCTATGAAGCCGGGCTATCGTTTCCCTAAGCTGTCTCTCAGCTTCATGGGCATCTTGTGCCAGGAGTGATGCGATAATTTCGATTGGATTCACGTAAGAACTTGTTCCCTTCATCGCCGGACCGCATCAAGGTGAGTTCGCGATGACTGCTCGTGCGCAACAAGTTTCCTGGGCTACCCGGTCTACCGCGAGCAGCATGCGTGTAGGTGTTATTCGGACGGTCTGGACAATCCTCGCCCAAACCGCAAACGTAAGTACCAACAAGCATCCCCGCTACCACAACCCTAAACTCGTAAGGGGTTGAATGGACAGGTGTTTCTCTTAAGTTGGCGGCATTCGGCTCGACCTCGACCCAAACGGACCATTTATATTCGAAACGTTTTTGTGCGCCTGAGTCGGTCGTTCAGGTACTTAGCATTCCCAAATGATACCACATACACCTCACGTGCATTCTCACCGCTATACCGGTCTGGGTCCCAAACACGGGGCACGGAAGCAACAGCGCCAACTTCAGGATGTAATAGATGAAAAAGTACTTGTCCGACCTTTTGTAGCTTGCTTCCTAGTGATGATATCAGAAAGTAATAATCGTTATTATATCTCTGGTATATCTGCTCCAGCACCAGTAGGGTCTCACGATAATCGAATGTACTAATGTAGCACATGCGATGCGCCACCTCTATCAAATCCTCGTGGTAATATTTCTGTGCATCAATTCTCCATCTATTTTGAATCAAATGAGGTATTCCAAAAAGCCAAAATACTTTACTTGGGGATATTTCTTCAATGACGGCATGAGTGCGAATTTCAGAAAATGATGGGAAAACTATTAAATATGTTGGGCGTGTATCAGCACTCATTCCTGGTATTCTTTTTAACATTTCGACTTTTTCAATTCCTACACTAAGAAATTCTGGGGGAAGCGCTCGGTTTATATTGACGGCAGATCGTGTATTTATGTACTCTTTAAAAAATGGCCTATATTCGGTTGATTCTGAATATGCTAGATGTATCTCAGCTCCGGTGTTGAGCAGTGTATGTAAGCTTTCAAGCAGGAGCCTTGAAGATCCCACGGTGATGTCAAAAACAATACTTGTTTCAGGTAAGGTCAAATCGATCCCGTTATTCTGAATGGTTTCAATGAGAATCTGTCCGAAGTCCTTATCAAAGCTATTGATTTCATTCTTGAGTTCTGCCGGGCTTTTGCCGCCTGTGAGTTTCACAAGGATGGAATGTAGAATTCCAGTATGCGATTCATTAGCTCTTCGCATCTCGTCGTGGTCGTAGTGAACGCAGAAGGCTTTCTCAAAAGTCCAGCCAAGAGATCTAAATCTCTCAGCCGCTGCGCAACACCTCGGTTCAAAGCCCGCGACCGTTATGATCGCTGTGCACTGACGAGGAGCCAGCTTTTCATTTATGCAAACAGGAGAGGGTAGGCTACTTACGAACTGTTCGAAATCAAGTTCAAAGACGCGGTTCAAACATCATCCTCCTTAATATCCCAGATGTTCAATTGCTCACCTTCAATGCCACGACTCGATTTGGCTTTCTCAATAGCCCTTTTGACATAAGATTTTGCCATAGCCTCAGGATTATAACAAAACGCCTCCCAATCTCTTCGGCTTACTGTGTAACATTCGGAATTGGTGAGTCCAATCTTGAACGCTGGACAAAAAATACGCCTCAAGATGACCTTGCTAGCCAATGTGTTACGGCGTGATCTACTTTCCGAAGCGTCAATAACAATGCAATACCTCTGCAAGAGAAACCACAACCACTTAGCGGAAAGTTGAGTTCCCACTTTTTCCTGATCAATCCCTAGCAGGTCTTGAGCAGACGCAACATAGGTTTCATCCATTTCAATTCGAATTAGTTGGTAGGGATCTCTCCTGTCAGAGGCCCTCGAAATCCAAGGATACTCTCGCAAAAGCTGCAAACTCATGTTCCCAAAGGCGTTCACCAAATGGAATAGTTTTTCTCCGTACCTTGGTATTCCCTTGATTTTAGCAAGGTATTGTTGAGAGTATCTTTCAATAACTGAACTTTGCTTGTTCTTATCGATTTGCTCTATCATATCTGGCCCAATTTCAAATACCTCATACATACGGTTCAAAAGTTCCAGTATATTACTAACATCACCCGTGCATAAATCGCATATTGTGTCCCAACCGTGGTAATACGTTTTCTTCTGGCTGTTTTTAATTTCAATCTCAATCTCTTCTTCAATAAGACCTTCAGGGATACCCTTCCTAGAGCTCCTAGCCTCTATTCTTGCTTCGGCCTCTTCTTTTAGGGAGCGAGCAAGAGTACCGGCTGGATACTGAGATCGTCCGATTATATCCTTTATTTTCCCCTTATAATTGCATAGCTCTAATCTCTTATCGACAATGCTGCTGAGAAACTCCTTCTGCTCGCTACGAGGGAGTTCTAAATAGTACAAGGTGCCGATGTTCCATTCTTTATAATCACGATCTTGGTCCAAAAAACTTCCGAAAGTCTGGTCAGGAGGGACTCCGAAAACCTCTGATGATATCTTTGACTTATACTTTCCATTTGGAACGAACAATATGTGATTAATTGCTCTCTGTGCCTCCCTTGGTACTTTTCTCTCAGTATAGTCATCTACGAATAAAAAGATGTGCTTGCCAAGGAAGGGGGTGATACTAGTTGAGACAAGATCAGCTAGTTCGGCGATAAAATCCTGTGTGGTAAGAGGAGAAACTGGTTGATTATTCCATATATTCATTCTAACAGAATGGATCGTGATAAGGATATAAGATTCCAAGAGCAGTAGAGTATCTTTAATTGTTCCGGCATCTGAACTAGTATCCTGATAAAATGTCCTTACAAAGTTCAATAGACTTGCAATGTCGTGTTCTGCAAGTTTATTATACTTATTACATGCTATTAGAGTTCTTACAAAATCCCTAAACACGAGGAGGTTAAAGTAGTGTCTTATTTCACCTCCTCGCGATGCCAGAACTTCTTTATCAATTGCACTAAAGCGTTGCCTAAAGTCCTTATTGCACGAAACATAGAGTCCCAAATAGGTGCGCGACAGTGCATCCTCAATCTGATCAGCGTCAGCCAAGCAATTAAAGGACATTGATCGGAAAACGGTCGTCTTCCCGCACCCGCGCGGGCCTATAACGAGCAAATTTGCACTGGATTCAATCTTATCTCGCCACGGAAAATTTCTAGCGGCAAGCTTATACAGCAGGCTATTATCCGTCACCTCCTCTGCATTTCCAAAGTCAAAAGGGTGCTTCAAGTTCTGCTCCGAAACTCCTCTCGGGAAGTTTTTCTCGAAATGGCGAAGGAGGTCAGAAGCCTTTTCGGGCCTTCTCATTGGATCATCATCGTACATTACTGCCAGCAAAGCTTCGCACGCCCTCAATATAGCGTCATCATTGGGTGATTTTATCAAGCCATTGAATTGAATCTTATTTGCAATATGACCAATGTGACCTGCTAAATTTCTTAAGTCGTCACGCTGCTTCCGAGTAGTGCACGATGCCTTTGCTGATCCGAAATCGATTATCATTGGGCGTCGCATCGTGGAGGGCTGCTGGATGATTATGTTCCCTGAGTGCAGGTCGTCGTGCATGAGAGAGTGAGCTTGCATGACGCCAACTGCATGTAGCATCTCCCGCAAGAAGCTCTCCAAGAATGTTGCTGTCAAGGAATTGCCATTCTTGATAAGATACTTGTCCAAGGTGTCACCAGCGATAAAGTCTTCAACGAAGTAAACGTATTTGTCTCCCCTTGCGCGATCTTCCCAGATATCACAGGCATGAATTTGAGGAAAATGGTCACGGTCGGCAAGTGCTAGGTCCGCCATCAGGCTCACTTCCGGTAGAGGGGATTTGCCCTCATATTCATCAGCTATCGTTAACTTCAACGCGTATTTGGTTACACCATTCTTGAGCCTAGCAGAAAATGTTATTCCTTTAAATCCATGTCCTAGTACGTCTAAAAGTTCATAGTTATCTACTTCACTAGGTCTGGTAGATGGATTAGATAAATACTCCTTCTGCGGTTTACTCATCATAACTCTGAAATGTCCTACAGATGCATAGTAGATGTTGGGATTAAACCCGCTCAGTGTCAGTGTTAGACTTGTCTCGTATGAGTGAATCCTAGTCCGATTATCATCCCTAGTAGCCTCATCGCGATAGAGATAGAGTATACGCTTATCCCCATTGCCATGTTGCACATCAAACCAAATGGAGGATTCGTCAGAATCAATCCAGCGGTTTACCTTCAATCCTGCAGATTGGAGTTCATGGCCCTCTAGGCATTGTGGATATTGAAACACATCTTGCCCTGTCATCTAATTCCCTTTCAAAATCTGGCGAAAGTCATTACGCAGCGGTAGGACAAAGATCGCCTTTGGCCCCTGGGAGTTGTGGTGGAAAGAACCGACCTTGGCATAACCAGCAGAAGAGCCAATTTCAATCCAGTTGGCGGCTCTGTAACATGTGCCAGGGAATCGGCTTTTATCAACGAACGTCTCTAACAGGACCGGACGAAACCCATAACCCTCCAGCCAGTGACCAGAAACAATCGAGGCACACCTTGATAGTAGATGCGAGGCCAGATTGGGTATCTTCACCCAGGGCAGGATCAAAAAACGGACATTATTGATGATCAGGTGTCTGTTCTTGGCTAGCTGACACTGATCCCATTCTATCCATTGATCACGTGCTTTGAGCGTCCAAGCTGCATCGGCCCAGCCGAAGCATGCAATGGGTTGATCATGGATCGTGGCAAAATATTTTATCTGCCTCCCAACGATTTTGCAGGTATGCAGATAATGGTGGTCCGAGATTAACTGATTCCACATTTTTTTCGTTAGCTGATCCGTCACTCTCTCGAACTTGATCTCTGTGAAATCTATTGCACAGATACTCTTGGAAGGGAAACTCACATCTGAGGGAAGGGGATTATAATTCTTGCTTTTTGATTTTCTTGGGATGGGAAGGTCTAAAACTCCCGCCCCCTCCAGTTTTCGCAAAGCTTCCCGACACGCAACGTCCTTAGGTCTTCCACTGTCCTGATACCAGTTCAGAGTACTGCAAATCTCCCTCGAAATACTGGTCAGGCCTTGGCTGAAAAACGCGTTGGTGATCTCGACAATCTGGTTTATCTCGTGGGAAGTGAAGTATCTCCCGCGTGCGAAAAAATTGTCGAGGGAATGTTTCTCCAATAGAATTCCAGTCTACAGTCTGCTCTGAATCATTAAGTTACAAGTGGAAAAGGCCAAACAAACAAAGTCAGATACCCAAGGGAAAAATCAGGTAGTTTAAAGTACAATATTGAGCGCGTTTGTTCAAGTTGGCATTTTGGGGGATAGCTGGAACTCTGGATGTTCCACCTGGCAGGTCTCCCGCGGGGAGCACTGGCAAAGAGAGGAGTAGCACATACGGACAACGAAAAAGGTGTGCTTTTCTCTGTACTACTAACGTGCGGACTCTTGAAATTTTATCAAGATTTTTACGTAAAATCCCGGTTTTCTCAGTTTTCTCTGTGTCTCTGCGGTGAGTCGCTTTAAGTCTTTTGGTTGCGGCCCAGGGCTGCTCTGCGTCCTCTGCGTCTCTGCTTCGAAAAGTCCTTTTCCTGCGTCTCCGGGTGTCCCAACGGGACATGAGTTGCTGCGGTGAGAGTTCTTTGTCCGCGCGTCTCAGCGGTGAACCTTTACGAAATTCGCGGGGGTGCGGGGAACTGGAATGCTGTTGAATTGAGTAATTGGGGAATTGAAAAATCCCTGAATCCCTAAATCCCTAAATTTTCTCTGTGCTCCCTCCTTGACCGGACTATGCCCCGTCTCTGCGGTGATCAGTGCCCGGGACCAGTAGCATGAAAAACAGCCCCAGGACGAACAGGGCCTCCAGTGAGAGCAGTGCTATGCGCGGGTTGTTTGTCCGGCTGGATACGATCCCGTAGAGCAGGGGGCCGAAGATAGCGGCTATCTTCGTGCTGAAGCTCATAAATCCGAAAAACTCCGCTTTTTTTCCTTCC